>OLPI01000419.1_pt1 | contig 40839 bp, 33 predicted proteins | sample 1672361 | NCBI WGS metagenome assembly OLPI01 (sample SAMEA3136675, study PRJEB25190) | human gut metagenome
TTTTTACCGGGAGGGATAGTATTGGCGCGTTGTGGCAGGTGGAGAATAAATATACTTTACTTGGCGGTATTATCGGAGCATTTATTACCATAACTGTCATTCAAAGCATGGGAAGTTTAGGTCCTGCAAAGGCTGCTATGCTGATTGTAATTTCCCAGCTTGCAGTTGCCTATGTAATTGAATTATTTGGTCTGTTTGGTGTAGAAAAAGTGGATTTTCAATGGCGGAAACTGATCGGTATGGCTGTGGCTATTGTAGGAATTGTCATATTTAAATGGGAGAAATAAGGTAAATAGATAAAAGACTGATAAAATTTAGAAATGGTATTGTAAAAAATGTAAAGTTTCGTTAAAATAGATTAGGTAAAGCATGAGTGGAGGGGAACCTGCGCATAAAGCGAAAGGGGAACCTGCATGGGAAGAAAAATGAAATACAGATGTGGAATCTGGACAGTTTTGTTCTTTCTCTGGACGGCGTCTGCAATGACAGGCTGCGCACGTCGGGAAGAGGTTTTTCTGGAAGAGTTGGATTCAGATGAAGAGAACTCGAATAGAAAAGCCGGAGAAGAGAGCACTGCGTATGAGAGTAACGTGGCGGCAGGGGAAAATCCCGAAAAACAGTCTGCTGTTTCAGATGCTGGATCAGAGGGAAATACAGAAAATTCAGCTTTGGATTCGCCACCAGAAACGCCAATTCCACAGAAAATATTCGTTGATGTATGTGGAGCCGTTGTAAATCCAGGCGTTTATGAGCTGGATGAAGGAGCGCGTATTTTCCAGGCTGTTGATGCAGCTGGAGGATATTTGCCAGAGGCAGCCATAAATTATCTGAACAGAGCCAGAAGCATTGGAGATGGGCAGCAGATTTATGTGCCTACTGAGAAAGAAGTGTCTGAGGAGCTGGAACTCGCTATGGCGAAAGTGCCAGAGGCATTGAACGATGGTGACAAGTCTGGAAGTTCAGGATTGGAAGAAATTCAAGGCAGCTCAGTGGAAAATCCATCGGGAACTGTTGAAAGAGATACAGGAAGTTTCGGAGATGGCGCAGGCGATGATCCGCGAATTAATCTGAATACTGCAGATGCCGGGCAGCTTTCCACATTAAGCGGAATCGGGCAGTCAAAGGCAGAAGCCATTATTGCATACAGAGAGGAGCATGGAGACTTTGCTTCTATAGAAGAGATTATGAATGTAGAAGGTATCAAGGAAGGTACCTTTTCAAAGATAAAAGACAAGATATCAACTGGATAAGGGAGATTCTTAAATGAGCAGGAAAGTTTTGGTAGTAGATGATGAGAAACTGATAGTAAAGGGTATCCGTTTCAGTCTGGAACAGGATGGAATGGATGTGGATTGTGCCTACGATGGAGAAGAAGCCCTGGAGATGGCCAAAGAGAAGAAATATGACATTATTCTCTTGGATCTTATGCTTCCCAAGATGGATGGCTTTGAAGTATGCCAGCAGATCAGGGAATTTTCAAATGTTCCTATTGTAATGCTTACAGCGAAAGGTGAGGATATGGATAAGATCCTCGGCCTTGAGTATGGCGCGGACGACTATATCACCAAACCATTTAATATTCTTGAGGTAAAGGCAAGAATCAAGGCCATTATGCGCCGTGCAGGCAGCAATCAGGAAGAAAAAGACAAGGCGAAGACAATAGAGGCTGGTGACTTGAAGATGGATTGTGAGAGCCGTCGCGTGTTTATTTCTGGTAAGGAAATCAATCTGACTGCCAAAGAATTTGATGTGTTGGAACTTCTGGTGTTTAATCCCAATAAAGTGTACAGCCGTGAGAACCTGCTGAATATTGTATGGGGATATGAATATCCTGGTGATGTTCGTACAGTGGATGTACATATCCGTCGTTTACGTGAAAAAATTGAGGCGAATCCCAGTGAGCCCAAATATGTACACACCAAATGGGGTGTGGGATATTATTTTCAGGCATAAGCCATGCCAGAGAAAAAGAAACCAAGCTTTTTAAAAAGTCTGCGTTTTCGTATTCTGATCATTCTGGTCATTCTGGGAATCGTACCAAGTGTCATTGTTGCTCATGTGATGGTGGCGGCCTATGAGAGCAAGGCTGTGGCTGTCCGTAAGCAGACTGTTGAGAAGCAGTGTGACATTCTGTGTAACCTGTTAATTAAAGAGAATTATATGAATGACTCCAGCTCGCAGGATGTAAACAGCAAGCTGGAGTTGTTGTCTAATGTGTATGACGGCAGAATTCTGTTAGTTGACAGGGATTACAGGATTATCAAGGATACCTATGGCGTAGATGAGGGAAAAACTTTGATCTCCACTATGGTGATCAAATGCTTCAAAGGTGAGGAAGCCAGCCGCTATAATAGTAAGACACAGAAGATTGAGATGGCTCTCCCTGTGAAAAGCCCGGAGGTGAAGCAGCTTCAGGGTGCTATGCTGATCAGCTTTTCCTCCAATGAAATTGCAGAGAATATTCTGGAGCTGGAACAGAAGAGTCTTCTGATCACAGGAATCATTATTGTGCTGGCGGTCCTTCTTGGATATGTGCTTTCTACGGTTCTTGTAAAGCCGTTTGCCAGAGTTACCAAGTCCATTGAGGATTTGACGGATGGATACCAGAATGAGGAGATTTCTGTCCCGGATTATACAGAGACAGCACTTATTACGGATGCGTTCAACAAAATGCTTTCCAGAATGAAGATTCTGGATGAGTCCAGAAATGAGTTTGTTTCCAATGTGTCCCATGAGCTGAAGACACCGCTTACCTCCATGAAGGTACTTGCCGATTCACTGGTGGGCCAGGAAGGGGTGCCGGAGGAGCTGTATCAGGAGTTTATGGGAGATATCACTGCAGAGATTGATCGGGAGAATAAGATCATCACAGACCTGCTTTCTCTTGTAAAAATGGATAAGAAAGCAGCTGATCTGAATGTGGAGCACCTGAATATCAATCAGCTTCTGGAGGATATCTTGAAGAGACTCCGTCCAATTGCAGATAAGAGGCACATTGATCTGATCCTGGACAGTTTCCGCCCTGTTGAAGCAGATGTGGATGAGGTAAAGTTTACTCTTGCCGTGAGCAATCTGGTTGAGAATGGTATTAAATACAATGTGGATGATGGCTGGGTTCGTGTAACCCTTGACGCTGACCATAAATATTTCTATGTGAAGGTTGCAGATTCCGGAATGGGCATTCCGGAGGAGTCCATCGGAAGAATTTTTGAACGTTTTTACCGCGTAGACAAATCCCATTCCAAAGAAATTGGCGGCACAGGTCTTGGACTTGCGATTACCAGAAGTGCTGTGACCATGCACCATGGAACTATTCAGGTGGCAAGTAAGGAAGGCGAGGGAACTACCTTTACTGTCCGCATTCCTTTATCATATATTCCGTAGGAGGTGCCAGATGAAGAAATTGTTGAGTACAGCGATGGCTCTGGTTCTGATCATTGGCCTTCTTACCGGATGCTCGGTGGAAAGCCAGGGCGAGAAGACTGAAAGTGTCAGTAATCAGTACTATCTATATTACCTGAACAAAGATGAAACGAAAGTAACAAAGACAAGATATTATCCGGAGCAGGAAAGTGCAGAATTTATGCTCCAGGATTTAATGGGAATCCTGAATGGACAGGAGAGCAGCGGCGAGAACCTGCCTTTGCTTCCAGCAGGAGTTCAGCTGGTGACTTACCGCTTAAATGAATCCCTTCTGGAATTGGAGTTTAATGCAGATTACAGTAATATTTCCCGAACCAGGGAGATTCTGGTGCGCGCAGGTGTGGCAAGAACATTTCTTCAGATCCCAGGAATCACCGGCATAAAGATTTTTATAGGAAATCAGGAGCTTACCGATTCCAAGGGACAGGCTGTAGGCGTGCTTGACGGCAACACTTTTGTAGAAATGTGGGGCTCTGATAAAGATGCGTATCGGTATGATACTTTTACTCTGTATTTTACAGACAAGACAGGAGAGCATCTTGTGGCAGAACAGAGAAATGTATATTATAAGAGAATTCTGCCAAGAGAGAGAGTAATACTGGAACAGCTTGCCAAAGGACCGATGGTGAAAGGGCATTATCCAACAATTCCGCAGGATACGGATATTCTGGGAATAGAGGTGTCTGATAATGTGTGCTATGTGGATTTTAGTTCCGCTTTTTCAGATTCAGGAATTGATATTCCGGTGAACACCATGATTTATTCCGTGGTAAATTCTCTTCTGGATACGACATCTGCTGATAAAGTGCAAATTTCAATCGAAGGTGATACAGAGGCTAAGTTAAGTGATGGAACATCTTTGTACAGTCTTTTCAGTAAAAATACAGATCTGATCCTGAAAGAGAATTAGAGCGTGTTTGAAAAAATCAATCAATAACGCTTATAAAATGAAATACTAAAGGAGTTTATAAATGACGAAAAGACCGCTTTGCATGGTGTGTCTGGTCTTGATGCTCCTTATGTGTGTGGCCGACCGGGCAGGATTTCCACTGATCCGAGGAAATCCTGTGCCGGAAAATGTGGACTCCTGGATCCGGAAGCATCCCAAGGTCACAATCTGCGGAGAAGTGACACAGACCACAGAAAATGAATTTTCACAATCTGTTTATCTTAGCAATACATATCTGATTTATCAACCAAAGAAGAATCAATCAAAGGAAAATCAACCGAAGAAAATATCTATTGAAAATGTAAAAGTATTTTTAAAGAAAAAAGAAGATGTTCCGGCAGGAACTGTTGTTTTGGTGTCTGGAAATCTGGAGAGAGTAGGTGAGATGCGAAATCCAGGAGAATTTGATGCCAGACAGTACTACGCCAGTCAGCATATTTTCTATTTTATGAAAAAGGCGGAATTGTTAAAAAAATCGGAAAATTATTCTGCTTATCGACAAGGTATGAATGATCTAAGGAAATATCTCAGTAAAGTTCTGAATGGAATTGGTGGAAAAGAAGCCGGGGTTTTTCAGGCAATTGTTCTCGGGGATAAAAGCAGTCTGGATGAGGAAGTAAAGCTTCGCTACCAGATGGCTGGTATTGTGCATGTTCTGGCAATTTCGGGGCTGCATATCAGTGTGATTGGGATGGGAATTTATAATCTTCTGATGAAGACTGGAATGGGAATCTGGCCGTCTGGGATAATTGCCCTGCTGATTTTGCTTCAATACGGTGTGATGACTGGTGGAAGTGTGTCTACTATGCGTGCGGTCTGTATGTTTTTGATATCTGTAGGGGCGAAAATAACCGGAAGGATTTATGATCTGCCAACGGCGCTGGCTGTTTCGGCTATGTTAATTCTTGGAGATTCAGGAGCATATTTATATAACAGTGGGTTCCTTTTGTCATTTAGCGCGGTAGCAGGAGCTGGCGTAGTGGTTCCTGCATTAACAAAGAGTATGGATTCATCCCGGATTGAAAAAGGGAAAAATGAGCGGAGAAGAAAGAGTGCATGGAAAAGACATGCTGGAAAAAAGTTTAAAGATATTTGCTGTATGATTTTAGGAAAACATACAGGGCAAATATATGAAAAATTCGCCAGAGGTTTTTGCAAAGCAAATCTGGCTTTAGGCGCATCTATAGGAATACAGCTGACCATGCTTCCTGTTTCCTTATATTTTTTCGGAGAAGTTTCACTGGTTGGAATTTTTTTAAATTTGCTGGTGCTTCCTACAGTAGGAGTTGTTCTGGGAAGCGGAGTTATTGGATTGCTTGCTGGGTGTGTAAGCTTTTCCGTTGGGCGTGTTGTGATTTTGCCTGGAAAGGTTCTTGCTGGAATTTATGAAGAGTTATGTAAACTATCCGGAAATCTGCCTTTTGGTATCTGGATCACAGGACAACCAAAGCTGTGGCAGGTGGCTGTATATTATATTTTGTTTGCAGGAGCAGTCTGGATACTTACACAGAAAGGGAAGAGGGAGAGAAAAATAATTGCTTTCGTAGTTGTATGCCTGGCCATGTCTATTCTTATATGGCGTGAGCCGGAACCATTTTCTGTCAGCTGTCTGGATGTGGGACAGGGCGACGGGCTTGTGCTGCGGACGCCGGAAGGAAATTGTTTTCTTGTGGATGGTGGAAGCACAAACAAATCAGGTGTGGGACAATATCAGATTTTACCTTATCTGAAAAATCAGGGGATTTCTCAGATTGATGGAATTTTTATATCTCATACAGATCAGGATCATATCAGTGGTGTACAGGAAATATTGGAGATGGCTGTAAAAAAACTGAATTCAGTAAAATTGGGATGTTTGTATCTGCCCGAGTGGGAAAATCCCCCTGCTGCATGGGAAAAACTGAAACAGACAGCAAAAGAGGCCGGAATTCCAGTGAGAACCCTGAAGGAAGGAGACTGCCTGAATGCAGGTAAATTGCAATTGCAGATAATTGCTCCTGCGGTCAGTGCTTCTGGCGCAGATGTAAATGAAGATGGCATGGTGATTAAAGTAAAATATGAGGAGTTTCTTGGCCTTTTGACAGGTGATATCGGGGAAGAAACGGAAAAGAAATTGCTGGAATTGGGAATGTTGGAAGATGTGGACTTTTTGAAGGTGGGACACCATGGCTCCCATTACTCTACCTGTCAACAGTTTCTTGATACAGTGCGCCCGGAATATGCTGTGATTTCCTGTTCTTCTACCAATACTTATGGTCACCCGTCACCGGAAATTACGAAACGCCTGGAAGAAGCCGGATGCCAGACAAGTTTTACTATGGAAAGCGGTGCTGTAAAAGTTTGCTGGGAGAAAGAGAGGATAAGGATTAAGAAATTTTTGGAAAAGGGAAATGGTTTGTAGATCGAAAAAGGTACTTTTATAAAGACACAATTTGTGGTATGGTTTAATAGAATGTCGGATACAGCTCTATCCTCCCTGGCAGAAAGAGTTTGGGGGGGCTACTGGTCAGATCAGATCGTGAATAGTAACCTTTTGGGAAAAGTCCTGACCGACAAGAAGATAACAGGAGCGTACATTTTGAAGAATATCCAGGAAGATATAAAGACGGGTAATTTTAAACAGGCGTATTTGCTGTATGGTGAGGAAGCTTACCTGAAACAGCAGTATAAACATAAACTGGTACAGGCACTGAATCCGGAAGATGACACCATGAATTTTAATCATTATGAGGGTCGGAACATTGATGTGAAGGAACTGATCGACCTTTGTGAGACCATGCCTTTTTTTGCAGACCGTAGGGTGGTTTTGTTGGAAGATACCGGCTTTTTTAAGAATAAATGTGATGAACTGGCTGATTATATGAAAGAACTGCCAGACTATCTTTGCCTCATTTTTGTGGAAAATGAGGTGGACAAAAGAAACCGTATGTATAAAGCTGTAAAGGCAGCAGGAAGAATCGGAGAATTTGTGCAGCAGGATGAGAAAACGCTAATGCGCTGGGCTGCCGGGCTTCTGAAAAAAGAAGGCAAGATGATCACCCAGCGGGATATGGAGCTTCTTCTTACCATGACTGGTGTGGACATGGGAAATCTGCGGATGGAGCTGGAAAAGATAATTTCCTATACCGGTGACCGGGATGTGGTAACGGGAGAGGACATTCTGGAGATTTGTACCACTCAGACCCAGAATAAGATTTTTGATATGGTCCGGGCAGTGACGGAGAAAAATCAGAAGAGAGCACTGGATCTGTATTATGATCTTCTCACGCTGAAGGAGCCCCCGATGAGAATCCTTTTTCTTTTGGCGAAACAGTTTCGCCAGCTGCTTTTGGTAAAAGAATATGCAGAAGAAGGAATCCCTCAGCCGGTGATGGCATCAAGACTGGGAGTGCCGTCTTTTGTGGCGAAAAATATTGCAGTCTGTGCAAGATCCTATAGAATCAGTGAACTTCGTCAGGCAGTGACGGATTTTGTGGATGCAGAGGAAGCTGTGAAGACAGGCAGATTGCAGGATGTGCTTAGTGTGGAATTACTGATTGTGAAGTATAGTTCAGCCAGAAGATGACGCTTTGGTGCAGGCTATGATGTTTGCAAAAATAGGCAGTGGGCTGAACAGGAATGAAAAAAATACAGAAAAAAGGCAGTCGATGACGGTTCGACTGCCTTAATTTTCACTTATAAGCTTATAACTAAAAATTCAGATATCTATTAGCCAATGCTGTTAACGGCTTTGGATAAACGGGAAACTTTTCTTGCGCAGTTGTTTTTGTGATAAACACCTTTGGAAGTTGCTTTGCTGATTGTAGAGATAGCCTCTTTTAATGCAACCTCTGCTGCTGCCTTATCGTTGTTTGCTACTGCCGCGTCAACTTTTCTGATGGAAGTCTTAACAGCAGAACGGATGGATTTGTTTCTCGCAGCTTTTGTTCTGTTAACTAAAATTCTCTTTTTTGCAGATTTGATGTTAGCCAATTCGTACACCTCCAATTCGTGAATGATGATTAATTTTTTGCACCATAAGAACAGACACGGGCGTTCCTATGAACATGCTTATATAGTTTATAATAATTACCTTGGATTGTCAATACATATTTTTACAAAAATGCTTGACATACATATTTTTGCAAAAAAGTGGGGAGATTATATAAAAATCGAAAGGTGTGGCTGTGAAAGGTATGAATTGCAATGAGAAATACATTTTGCACATAGAAAACAGCAGGGCGGAGCCGGTGATATGGGAGAATTTGGGAAAGTATGGAGGAACTGATATGCTGGGAACTTATAAGATCAGAACCGATTTGGCGGTAGAGGCAAGAGAACGCTTTACAGAGGACAATGTAGAAGTGCGCGGGGTGGAGGTTCAGGAAGATTATAATGAGGAAAAAGACATTCGAACCACTGTGGTGAAAATAACCACGGAAAATGGTGCTAGGGCGATGGGGAGGCCTCAGGGGACATATATTACAATTGAATCGGAAGGGCTTTCAGCGCCAGATGAGGACTATCACAGGGAAGTGTCTGAAGAACTTTCCAGACATTTACGCCAGCTGATCGGTCTGGAAAAGGAAAAGTCCGTGCTTATTGTTGGGCTTGGAAATCCGGGTATTACGGCGGATTCATTGGGACCGGAAGTAATTGGGAATCTTCATATGACACGCCATCTGATCCGCGAGTATGGACTGAAAAGTACAGAAAAGCAGATTCTTCATGCAATCAGCGGAATTGTTCCAGGAGTAATGGGGCAGACTGGAATGGAAACTTCGGAAATCGTGGAGGGCGTGGTGGAAATAACACGGCCAGATGTAGTGATCGCTGTGGATGCTCTTGCCGCAAGAAATACCAGGCGCCTTAATCGGACCATTCAAATCACGGATACAGGAATTACTCCGGGATCAGGGGTGGGAAACCACAGAAATGGTCTTACAGAAGAAAATCTGAATGTAAAAGTGATTGGGATCGGAGTGCCTACGGTGGTGGATGCGGCGACTATTGTTCATGATTCTATGGCTCATTTGCTTGAGACACTGGACGAGGCCGAACAGAAAGAATTTTTGGAAGAAATGATTTCCCCACATCTTCATGGAATGTTTGTGACGCCGAAAGATGTGGACGAGACCATAAAATATCTGAGTTTTACGATTTCAGAAGGATTAAATATGACTTTTGCAGAGATCTATTAGAGCGTGTTTGAAAAAGGCTTTCTGCAAGATGTGCGTCACAATTTGTGGGAGATTTTGCCTAGATGAGGGCATCGTAGCGGGCTACGGCAATCGAATTCGGGTGAAATCTCCAGCAAAGTGGGCGTGCAGATTGCGGGAATGATTTTTCAAACACGCTCTGGCGCATGAAGCTGATGTAAAGGTGGTGAGCTGTGGAAAAATACTGAAAATATGGAAAGTTAGCCTAAAAAAAGAAACATACGGAGGAAAAATCTGTCATAGGATAACCTTAAAGAGGTGATTTCGTGACAAAAGTCCAGAAGGTTTTCTGCGTGTTTCTTTGTCTGTGTTTTTTTGCGGTTCTGGCTATGCTGCCAGGACCTTTTTCCATGCGGGAAATTGTGCATAATGTGTACAGGCAGTTTCCGTTCTATTATTTTACAGAGGAAAAAGCACAGGAAACCTGGATGGAAATGGATGGGGAAACTCTGGCTGAGATTGAGAAGAGAAATGGAGCATATTTAGAAGAAGTTGCAGAGAATGAGCGTAATTTGCGAGAGGAAAATGCAAAGAAATCCAAGGAAGCCAATCTGGAAAAAAACAGCAGTGTTTCTGAGGAAAGTAAAAAAATAAATAATACAGATAAAATAGAAAATAAAGATAACTCTGAGATGTCAGAAATCATAGAAAATAGTGAAAATCACTTAAATTCAGAAACTCAGCCTGCAAATACCCTTCCTCAGTCTAACATCGTTCTCCCGCATCCAATTCTGGATCTGTCCAGAGACAAGCTGTCGGATTACGATTATCTAATGAACAATTTTTACATTGTAGATGAGAACACAGATGCATCTGCCGTAAAAATAAATGCTGCTGAATTTCTGGCAGAGGATTTTTCCTTGAGTCATGGACCGTTGGAGCCGCAGATTCTAATTTATCACAGTCACTCCCAGGAAACGTTTTCCGATTCCAGGGAAGGAGAAGAGGAAGATACGATTGTGGGTGTTGGAAATTATCTGACCAGTTTGCTGTCAGAAAAATATGGTTATCAGGTGATCCATATAAAAGAAGCTTTTGATATGATGAGCGGAGAACTGGATCGGAATAAGGCCTATAATTATGCTTGTGATTACGTAGAAAAGGTTTTGGAAGAAAATCCGTCTGTGGAGGTGGTTATTGATCTGCACAGAGATGGCATCGATGAAGACAGACGGCTGGTAACTGAAATAAACGGAAAAGATACTGCGCAGATTCTTTTTTATAATGGCCTTAGCTACACGAATGACCAGGGGAAGGTTTCTTATTTGCCAAATCCTTACATACAGGACAATCTTGCTTTTTCTTTTCAGCTGGAATATCAGGCGGCGTTGTATTATCCTGATTTTTACAGAGGGATTTACCTGGCGGGCTTGCGCTACAATCTTCATTTACGAAAAAGAGCCCTGCTTCTGGAAGCCGGTGCCCAGACAAATACGGTGCAGGAAGTAAAAAACGCCATGGAACCCTTTGCAGACATTTTGAACAGAGTGTTAAAGGGCTGCGGAACAGGATAAAAATAATATAATTTATCCCGTCAAGAATGTTACTGTGAACGGAGTGAACAGGAACCATATAAAAGGAAGTGACAAACAGATTTAATCTGTGCTATAATCTCTTGATAGAATAAACAGTAAAGCATAACCAGAGGAGGAATGTCTGGAATGACAGACCAGAGTAAAATTCGAAATTTTTGTATTATTGCACATATTGACCACGGTAAATCTACACTGGCCGACAGAATTATAGAGATGACAGGACTTTTGACTGAGAGGGAAATGCAGGCCCAGGTTCTGGATAATATGGAACTGGAGAGAGAACGTGGAATTACCATCAAATCCCAGGCTGTCCGCACGGTATATCATGGAAAAGATGGAGAAGAGTATATTTTCAATCTGATCGATACACCTGGACATGTGGATTTTAACTATGAAGTTTCACGAAGCCTTGCAGCCTGCGACGGTGCCATCCTTGTAGTTGACGCTGCACAGGGAATTGAAGCGCAGACGCTGGCAAATGTTTATATGGCACTGGATCATGATCTTGAGGTTATTCCAGTAATCAATAAGGTTGATCTTCCAAGTGCAGAGCCAGAGCGTGTTATCAATGAAATTGAGGATGTGATTGGACTTGAAGCCCAGGACGCACCGCAGATTTCTGCAAAAACAGGTCTGAATGTAGATCAGGTTCTGGAGCAGGTAGTGGCTAAGATCCCGGCACCTGCAGGAAATCCGGATGCACCGCTGAAGGCGCTTATTTTTGACTCCATTTATGATTCTTATAAGGGTGCCATTGTTTTCTGCCGAATGGTAGATGGAAAAGTCCGCAAAGGCACAACCATCCGTATGATGGCCACTGGATTTGTGGCAGAAGTTGTGGAAGTTGGGTATTTTGGAGCTGGGCAGTTTATTCCATGTGAGGAACTGACAGCTGGAATGGTAGGTTATATTACCGCCAGCATTAAGAACGTAAGAGACACTCGTGTTGGTGATACTATTACGGACAATAACCGTCCATGTGAGGAGGCTTTGCCTGGATATAAGAAAGTAAATCCAATGGTTTACTGCGGCCTTTATCCGGCTGACGGAGCGAAATACGGGGATCTTCGTGATGCTTTGGAGAAACTGCAGTTAAATGACGCCTCTTTATTCTATGAGCCGGAGACATCTGTTGCTCTTGGATTTGGTTTCCGCTGCGGATTTCTTGGATTGCTTCATCTGGAAATCATTCAGGAACGTCTGGAACGTGAATATGACCTGGATCTTGTTACTACAGCTCCAAGCGTTATTTACAAAGTACACAAGACAAACGGCGAAGTGATTGATCTGACAAATCCGACCAATCTTCCAGATCCATCTGAGATCGAATATATGGAAGAGCCAATCGTGAATGCTGAGATTATGGTAACTACAGAATTTATCGGTGCCATTATGGATCTTTGCCAGGAGCGCCGTGGTCAGTATCTTGGCATGGAATATATGGAAGAGACACGAGCTCTTCTGAAATATAAGCTTCCATTGAATGAGATTATTTACGATTTCTTTGATGCCCTGAAATCTCGTTCCAGAGGATATGCGTCTCTGGATTACGAACTTTGTGGTTATGAGAGAAGTGAGCTTGTGAAACTGGATATTCTGGTAAATAAAGAAGAAGTGGATGCCCTTTCTTTTATTGTGCATGCAGATACTTCTTATGAAAGAGGCCGCAAGATGTGCGAGAAGCTGAAAGATGAGATTCCGCGTCAGCTCTTTGAAATTCCAATCCAGGCCGCAATCGGAAGCAAAATCATTGCCAGAGAGACGGTTAAGGCTATGCGTAAAGATGTTCTTGCCAAGTGCTACGGCGGTGATATTTCTCGTAAGAAGAAACTTCTGGAAAAACAGAAGGAAGGTAAGAAGAGAATGCGCCAGGTTGGAAACGTAGAGATTCCGCAGAAAGCATTTATGAGCGTACTGAAACTGGATGAAAATTAATTGTTGTCAATCCTGTGGTGAAAAGCAACAAATAAAGGTGTCTGAGTGTGACTGATTGACATAAGATATATGCCAGCTGGCATCAGACGCGGAGGTATCCGATGAAAGCTAAGATACGTATTTTGATAAGAAGAATAAAGAGAAGTTATAAAAAAGACAGGGAACAGTGGATCAAGGGCGGGATTTTGACAGTGATCCTGCTGGTGATCGTAATTTTTGCAGGCAGCTGTGCATGTGGGAAGAAAACGGTGAAAGCACCAGACGCAGAGTCGCAGGGCGTAATGAAGATCACGCCGATCCCTACAGCAACACCTACGCCGGTACCTCGCCAGGTAAATAAAGATGCGGTAGCGCAAAGCGGAAGCGTGACTATGGTGAATGAGTATCTGGTTCAAAAAGAAGAGGGAAAGGCTGCAGGCAGCAGTAAGAGCGGCTCTTCAGAAGAGCAGACTGCTGCAGATTCGTCTGACAGCGGCAGTGATGCTACTGGAAATTCAACAGATGAAGAAACTGAGACCGGTAGTGGAGATTAATTTTACAGAAACAGCATTGTAAACAGAAGAAAATAAACAATGTGGAGAAAATCAGAATGGGAACAAAGAAGAATGGTTTGGAATTGTACCTTCACATCCCGTTTTGCATAAAGAAATGTGATTATTGTGACTTCCTGTCAGGTCCCTCTACCAGGGCCGGGCAGGAAGCTTATATTTATGCACTTTTACGGGAAATGGAGACGGTTTCAAAGAATCTGAAAAAACGTCCGGTAGATACAGTTTTCATTGGCGGGGGAACACCTTCTGTGCCGGAATGTGATGTAATGGAAAAGCTTTTACAGGGGCTGAGAGATTATTTTTTGTTTTCGGCGGATGCGGAGGTAACGATTGAAGCAAATCCTGGAACATTGACGCCTGAGAAACTTTCTATTTACAGAAAATACGGAATTAACCGGATCAGCATTGGCTTACAGTCGCCAAACAATAAGGAACTGGCTATGCTTGGAAGAATTCATAATTATGCACAGTTTCTGGAAAGCTTTCAGATGGCAAGAGAGGCTGGCTTTTCCAATATAAATGTGGATCTGATGTTTGCCATTCCGGGACAGTGTTATGAAGATTGGATAGAGAACCTTCGGATGGTGGCGGCACTTGGCCCGGAGCACATTTCGGCATACAGTCTTATTATTGAAGAGGGCACCCCTTTTTCCAGAAAAAAGCTGGATTTGCCTGATGAAGATACGGAGTACCGCATGTATGAAGATGTTGCTGCAGTTCTGAAAGAGTATGACTATCATCAGTATGAGATTTCCAACTATGCAAAAGCAGGGTGTGAATGCAGACATAATGAAGGATACTGGCAGAGAAAGGATTATCTGGGGCTTGGGCTTGGAGCGGCTTCCTTATTGGGAAAGGAACGTTTTTCCAATACTTCCGATATGCAGGAATATCTGAAAAACAGCAGTGCACCAGAAAAAATTCGAAAAAACAGGGAACTTCTTACAAGAGAAGATGAGATGGCAGAGTTTATGTTTCTTGGACTTCGTATGACACAGGGCGTGTCCAAAAAGGAATTTCAGGAGTATTTTGGCACTGCAATAGAGAATATATATGGAGAAGTTCTGAAAAAATATAAGAAACAGGGACTGCTGTTGGAAGAAAGCGGCAGGATATTTTTATCAAGAGAAGGCATTCATGTGAGTAATGCAGTGATGGCAGATTTTTTGCTGTAAGTTTTGGTGGAAAAAGAATTTAGAAATGGTTGACGAACAAATGTTCTTGTGATATTCTTGAAGAACACATTAAGAAATATCTGAGCCGGAGGATTCCGGATCAGATCAGGATACAGGGAGTTACAGCCGGTGCTTTCCGGTTAAGAAATGGAGGAACAGATGGCAGCAGAGAATAAGAAACAGTTTATCAGAATCAGAGGAGCCAATGAGAATAACCTGAAGAATCTCAGTGTGGATATTCCCAGAGATAAGTTTGTAGTTCTTACCGGCTTAAGCGGATCAGGAAAGTCTTCACTGGCATTTGATACGATCTATGCAGAAGGGCAGAGAAGATATATGGAATCTCTGTCTTCCTATGCCAGACAGTTCCTTGGCCAGATGGAGAAGCCTGATGTGGAGAGCATAGAGGGACTTCCACCGGCTATTTCTATTGACCAGAAGTCTACTAACCGCAATCCCAGATCCACAGTAGGGACTGTGACAGAAATTTATGATTATTTCCGTCTTTTATATGCCCGCGTTGGTATTCCGCATTGTCCGAAGTGCGGCAAGGTGATCGCCAAGCAGACTGTAGACCAGATGGTGGATCAGATCATGGAATTGCCGGAACGTACCAAGATTCAGCTTCTTGCTCCGGTAGTACGAGGACGCAAGGGTACCCATGCGAAATTACTGGATCAGGCCAGACGCAGCGGTTATGTGCGTGCGGAAATCGATGGAAATGTGTATGAACTTTCCGAGGAGATTACTCTGGACAAAAATATTAAACATACGATTGCTATTATTGTAGACCGTCTGATCGTGAAGCCTGGAATTGAGAAAAGACTTACAGATTCTCTTGAGACAGTATTGAATCTGGCTGACGGATTGGCTGTGGTGGATACCATGGATGGAAATTATATGAATTTCAGCCAGAGCTTTTCCTGTCCGGATTGTGGAGTCAGTATTGATGAGATCGAGCCAAGAAGTTTTTCATTTAATAACCCATTTGGGGCCTGCCCGGAGTGTCTTGGCCTTGGTTATAAGATGGAATTTGACCCGGATCTTATGATCCCGGATAAGTCTCTGAGCATTTCTGAAGGGGCTATTGTAGTGATGGGCTGGCAGTCTTGCACAGATAAGAGCAGTTTTACCAATGCTATTCTGAATGCCCTTTGCAGGGAATACGGTTTTGATCTGGATACACCTTTTAAAGATTATCCCAAGAAGATACAGGATATTATTCTATACGGCACAGGCGGACATTCTGTGAAGGTTTATTATAAGGGACAGCGCGGAGAGGGTGTTTATGATGTGGCTTTTCCAGGTCTTATAAGGAATGTGGAACAGCGCTATAAAGAGACTGGCTCTGAATCTATGAAACAGGAATACGAGAGCTTTATGCAGATCACTCCATGTAAAGCATGTAAGGGGCAGCGACTGAAGAAGGAGTCACTTGCTGTCACGGTAGCGGATAAGAATATTTATGAAATTACCAATATGTCCATTGATAAGCTGAAGAGATTTCTGGCAGAAATGCAGCTGTCTCCGCAGCAGCAGCTTATTGGAAGGCAGATACTAAAGGAGATCAGAGCCAGAGTGGGGTTCCTGGCAGATGTAGGTCTGGAGTACCTTTCCCTGGCACGTGCTACCGGTACTCTGTCTGGTGGAGAGGCACAGAGAATCCGTCTTGCTACCCAGATCGGTTCCGGCCTTGTTGGGGTTGCCTATATTCTGGATGAGCCAAGCATTGGTCTGCATCAGAGGGATAATGATAAACTTCTTGGAGCTTTGATGCACCTAAGAGATCTGGGAAACAGTCTTATAGTGGTTGAACATGATGAGGATACCATGCGCGCAGCGGACTGTATTGTAGATATCGGACCCGGTGCAGGAGAACATGGTGGACAGCTTGTTGGAATGGGCACTGCAGAGGAACTTATGCAGAATCCGAAGTCCATTACAGGAGCATATCTCAGCGGAAAACTGAAAATCCCGGTTCCGGAAGTACGAAAGGAACCTACCGGTTATCTGACTATTAAGGGGGCGGCAGAGAATAATCTCAAACATATAGACGTGGATATTCCTCTTGGAATTATGACCTGCATTACAGGTGTTTCCGGGTCAGGAAAGAGTTCTCTGATCAATGAAATCCTTTATAAACATCTTGCAAGAGATCTGAACAGGGCCCGCGTGATCCCGGGAAAGCATGATGAAATTATTGGAATAGACCAGTTGGACAAGGTAATTGCCATTGATCAGTCTCCAATTGGACGTACACCAAGATCTAATCCTGCTACTTATACAGGCGTGTTTGACCAGATCAGAGATCTTTTTGCTGCTACAGCAGATGCCAAGGCAAAAGGATATAAGAAAGGGCGCTTCAGCTTTAATGTAAAAGGCGGACGCTGTGAAGCCTGCAGTGGTGATGGTATTATTAAAATTGAAATGCACTTCCTGCCAGATGTTTATGTTCCTTGTGAAGTTTGCAAGGGTAAGCGCTATAACCGGGAAACTTTGGAAGTGAAGTATAAGGATAAGAGCATCTACGATGTACTGAATATGACAGTTGAGGAGGCAATGACGTTCTTTGAGAACGTTCCATCCATCAGAAGGAAGATAGAGACTTTATATGATGTAGGGCTTTCCTATATTCGTCTTGGACAGCCTTCCACCACTCTTTCCGGCGGAGAAGCACAGCGTATTAAGCTGGCTGCAGAGCTGAGTAAGCGCAGTACAGGTAAGACTATTTACATTCTGGATGAGCCTACTACAGGATTGCATTTTGCAGACGTTCAGAAACTGGTGGAGATTTTGCGACGACTTTCGGATGGTGGAAATACAGTTGTTGTAATTGAACACAATCTGGACGTGATCAAGACCGCTGATTATATAATTGATATCGGACCGGAAGGCGGAGATGGCGGGGGAACAGTTGTTGCCAAGGGAACACCTGAAGAAGTGGCGAAGAATCCAGCTTCTTATACAGGACGTTATGTTGCGAAATATTTGAAGTGATTCTGATAATAAACCTCTTTCCAATTGAAGCATTTTTGTTTATAATGGTACGAAGACTATTAATTATGAAAAATCTATGAGACAATTATAAAGTCACATCTGCAGAATGTGGTATTTATGATTACGGTTCGGGTTGTGAATGGTAATCATTTATTGCACAATTCTTGCAGAGAAAGTGTGACAAAGTGTTTTGAGAGAAAGGGGAATTTAATGCCTGCCAGTGATATTGGAATTGACCTGGGAACCAGAAACAGTCAGGTATATTCCACTGGACGGGGGCTGGTAGTCAGTGAGCCGTCTGTAGTGGTTTATGATAAGAACTCAGAGAAAATAAAAGCAATCGGTGAGGAAGCCAGACAGATGACCGGACATGTTTCATCAAATATGGAAGTAATCCGGCCAATCCGCCAGGGAGTGATCGTAGATTATACGGTTATGGAGAAGATGCTGAAGTATTTCATTTCCAAGGCAATGGGACGCCATGCCTTTCGAAAGCCTAGAATCAGTATCTGTATCCCCAGCGGAACCACAGAGATTGAAAGAAAGGCAGTAGAGGAAGCTACTTATCAGGCTGGAGCAAGGGAAGTGTTTCTTGTGGAAGAGCCGATTGCAGCTGCAATTGGAGCCGGTATTGATATTGCTCGTCCTTGTGGAAATATGATTGTAGATATCGGTGGTGGTACATCGGATATTGCGGTAATCAGTTTGGGAGGTACTGTTGTCAGTGCTTCGATTAAGATTGCCGGAGATGATTTCGATGATGCGATTGTCCGTTATATGAGAAAGAAACACAACCTGCTGATTGGTGAGAGAACCGCTGAGGATATAAAGATTCGCATTGGTTCTGCTTATCCACGGCCGGAAAGTGTGACAGTAGATGTCCGCGGACGTAACTTGGTGACCGGTCTGCCAAAGACCATTACCGTTACTTCTGAGGAAACAGAAGAAGCATTAAAAGATACAACTTCACAGATTGTAGAAGCAGTACATAGTGTACTGGAAAAAACACCGCCGGAATTGGCAGCTGATATCGCAGACCGCGGAATCGTACTCACTGGTGGCGGAAGTTTGTTGTATGGATTAGAAGAATTGATTGAATCCAAAACAGGAATTACAACGATGACGGCAGAAGATCCGATGACAGCAGTTGCAATTGGTACCGGTCGTTATGTGGAATTTTTAAGTGGAGAAGTGACTATAGGGGATGCTAATTAAGTTTTCCGGTTACAGGTCACAAAAAGAACAGGAGGTATGATATGTTCCGAGGTCTTTATACAGCGTGGACCGGTATGGCAAATGAACAGAAAAGACTGGATGTTATTTCCAATAATATGGCGAACTCAAATACGGTTGGCTATAAAGATGAAAAAGTTGCCAGTCAGGCATTTGACCAGGTGCTTGGAATTAAGATTCGAGACGGCTCACAGGCATATCACAATGAGTGTATTGGAAGTTTAAGCCTTGGCGTAAAAATCGGAGAAACTTATACCGATTATTCGCAGGGTTCGGTCAGACAGACCGGTGGTACATATGATTTGGCATTGAGTGGCAGTGGATTCTTTACAGTGAGTGTAGCGGACAAGGCAGGAGAGGTTCATACGCGTTACACAAGAGACGGAAGGTTTCATCTGACGAAAGACGGCCTGTTGGTAGATGCTGATGGAAATGCCGTCCAGGGACAAAATGGAAATATTACCATCGACCCTTCGTCGAAAAACGTATCAATTTCGGCGACCGGACAGATTACGGCAGACGGTGAACTTGTAGATACTCTTAATATTGTTGATTTTGAGGACTACGATTATTTGAAAAAATACGGAGATACTATGTATGAACCAGTGGACGGAGCCACGACCAAAGATGCAGAAGGGGAAATTTTGCAAGGTTATACCGAACAGTCAAATGTTAATGTTGTGCGCGAAATGGTCGATATGATTACTATAACCCGTGCTTATGAAGCAAGTCAGAAAGTGATTCACTCATACGATTCGATGTTAGACAAATCGGTTAATCAGGTAGGAGCACTTAAGTAATAGTTTATTTGGAGGTGGCAGCTGATGATGCGTTCTTTATGGACTGCAGCCAGTGGAATGATTGGCGAGCAGAGCAATCTTGACGTGATTGCAAACAATTTATCAAATATTAATACAACCGGATACAAGACTCAGAAAGCAAATTTTAAATCACTGATTTATCAGAATTTGCAGGCAAAGTCAACGACAACGACCGGAGAACCAAAGCCGGTAGGAGCACAGGTTGGACTTGGTGTCCGTGTTGGCTCAATTTCTTCTGATTTTACACAGGGAGCCTTAAATGCTTCAAATGGCGCATTTGATTACGCCATTCAGGGCGAGGGATTTTTCCGTGTACAGTTAGCAGACGGAAGTATTGCTTATACGAGAAATGGTCATTTTAATATGTCCATTCAGGGCGACAGCATTGCCCTGACAGACAGTGAGGGAAATCCGGTACTCGATGTAAACGGAAATGCAATTACTGTTCCGAATACATACCGTTCCAGTAAAATTGGCGTTGACCAGTTTGGTAATTTGACTTATCCGGATGCGAATAACAACCAGAAGAATATCGGAATTCAGATTGGGCTGGCATATTTTCCGAATGCCGGTGGGCTTGAGAAAACATCAAACTCGAATTATCTGCAGTCGGAAGCGTCAGGAGCACCTACGGTTTATACGGCAACAGAATTAAAATCGAAAATTGTATCCGGCTACTTGGAGAGCTCAAACGTACAGGCAGCCGATGAAATGGTAAATATGATTATTGCCCAGCGTGCTTATGAAATGAATTCAAAAGCAATCACAGCATCGGATGAGATGCTTCAGCAGGCAAATAATTTACGTTCATGATAAGTAAAGCGAGGTGAGACATATGGCAGTATCTTCCATTGGTGATACTTATTTTACAAATTATTCGACCGAGGCAAACGATGCGGTGTCACAGAAAATGACAAGCCAGATTCAGGATGCCGAGACGGATGAAGAAATGTTAGATGCGTGCAAACAGTTTGAATCGTATCTGGTGCAGCAGATGTTTAAATCCATGGAAGAATCCGCAAAAGTATTTTCGGATGATGACGAGGATAACAGCAATGACTACGTTAATATGTTTCAGGACAATTATTTATCTGCCATCGCTGACCAGATGGTAAACAGTGGTCAGGGACTTGGCATCGCAGACAAACTTTACGAATCAATGGTGAACAACAAAGTATAATGCGAAAATCAAAGAAAGAATAAGCCTTTGACGAAAAGAAACACAGTCAAGGGCTTTTTACATATTTAGGAGGCACTCATGGAGGAAAGAAGAGGGTATGTGTCACACATCGTCTACCGCAACGTGGAAAATGGGTACACGGTATTTGAATTGGAAAATCCCGATGAAGATGTGGAGGAAACCTGCGTCGGAAATGTTCCATTTCTAAGCGAGGGAGAATATGTATGTGTGAGGGGAGAACTTGTTACGCACCCGATTTATCAGGAGCAGTTGAAGGTGATGTCCTGTGAAGTGCAGGAACCGGATGATGAACTGGCGATGCTCAGATATCTTTCGTCCGGTGCGATTGCCGGTGTGCGTGGCGGACTGGCAAAGCGGATTGTGGATAAATTCGGGGATAAAACCTTTGAAATCATAGAAAAAGAGCCGGAACGGCTTGCGGAGGTCAAAGGAATTACGGAAAAGAAAGCACGTGCAATTTCCGAGCAGTTTGAGGAAAAAAGAGAAATGCGCGGAGCCATGCTTTTCTTACAGGAGTATGGAATTTCAAATGCGCTTGCCGTAAAAATTTATCAGACCTATGGCAGCGCACTTTATGAAATTGTCCGTGAAAATCCGTATCGGATGGCAGAAGATATCAGCGGTGTCGGATTCCGAATTGCGGATGAAATTGCAAGAAAAAGCGGCTTTGCGATGGACTCTGCACCGAGAATCCGTGCAGGTATTTTGTATGTGTTAAATGCGGGAACCAAAGAGGGCTATGTCTACATGCCGGAAAAACTGCTTTTACAGGAGGCGGTTTATCAGCTTGGTGTGTCGATGGATCAGCTGATGGATTCTTTAGAAGAATTGGTATATGATAAATCCGTGATTGTGACTGAGGAGCGGGATGTTTACCTGCCGTCCTTATATTATTCGGAAATGAACTGTGCCAGAATGTTATTTGACCTAAATGTGCCGGTGGAGCGTCCGACGAAGGCTTTGGATGAACTAATCTCGCGTGTGGAAAAAAGTCAGGAAATTGTACTCGATGACCAGCAGAAAATCGCGGTGAGAGAAGCTCTCACCAGTGGATTTTTAGTAATTACCGGTGGACCCGGTACCGGTAAAACAACGACGATTAACACGTTGATTGCGTGTCTTATGGAAAAAGGGTTGTCGATTTTGCTTGCGGCCCCAACCGGACGTGCCGCTAAGCGGATGGCAGAGGCAACCGGTCAGGAGGCACAGACCATCCACCGTCTGTTAGAGTATAATGGAGCGGCGGCAGAACAGGAAAATGTGAGCGAGGAACGCTCGGATTTATTTGGCAGAAATGAGTGGAATCCGCTTGAAACCGACGTCGTAATAATTGATGAGATGTCGATGGTAGATATTTTCCTGTTCCATAATTTGTTGAAGGCGATTGCTGTGGGAACCCGCCTGATTTTGGTGGGCGATGTAAACCAGCTTCCGAGTGTTGGACCGGGAAATGTGCTGCGGGATGTGATTAATTCTCACTGCTTTAATGTTGTGAGGCTGTCTCATATTTTCCGTCAGGCAGCGGAAAGTGATATTATTGTAAATGCCCACCGCATCCATCGCGGCGAAGAAATTGCACTGGATAATCAGAGTAAAGATTTCTTTTGCTTAAAACGGGATGACAGCCATGGTGTGCTTGAAGTGATGCTCTGGCTTGTCCGAGACCGGATGCCAAAATATACGCATTGCACGCCGTTTGATGTGCAGGTCCTGACCCCGATGAAAAAGGGAGAACTGGGAGTTCACCGATGTAACGAGGTTTTGCAGCGGTATTTGAATCCGGAAGCACCGGGGAAAAATCAAATGGAACTTCACGGTGTTTTATTCCGTGAAGGTGACAAAGTCATGCAGATGAAAAACAATTACCAGATTAAATGGGAAATCCGCGGGTACAATCATATGATGATTGAAGAGGGGAGTGGCGTGTTTAATGGCGACTGCGGAATTATTACCGAAATCGATACATTCAATAAAGAGGTGACGGTGCGTTTTGATGATGAAAAATATGTCACTTATCCGCAGGGGAATCTGGATGAACTGGAACTGGCGTATGCCATTACCATACATAAGTCGCAGGGAAGCGAGTATCCGGCAGTTGTGTTGCCTATTTTATCGGGACCACGGCCGTTAATGAATCGAAACATTTTGTATACAGCGGTTACACGTGGCAAAAAGTGTGTGACGATTGTCGGAAACAAGGATACCGTGCGTGAAATGATACAAAATAAATCCGAGCAGATGCGCTATTCTTCGCTGTGCCGCCGTCTGCAGGAATTGGAGCAGGAGTCATTGGAAAAGTAGTAAAAAAAGGATGCAAAATGAGGAAAAATTTGCTATGATAGAAGAAGGGGAGGAGTGCCTTTGAATCCATTTGGATTTTTATTTCCACCGGCTTGTCCGATTTGTGGAACAGTATTGAAAAAGACAGAGAAAAAGGTTTGTTTAACTTGCCGAAGAAAATTATCGGAAGCGCGTGTAGCAGAACCTGCCTGTGCCCGGTGTGGAAAGCCGTTAGAGGAGATTGAGACGGAATACTGCGTAGACTGTGAAAAGAAACGCCGTAGAAAGTATGACTTTCTACGTCAGGGGACAGCGTTGTGGGTTTATACGGATTCGCTCAAGGAAGCAATGGCGTCGTTCAAATACGAAGGCTGTTATGAAAATGCAGCATTTTTCGCGGAAGAATTTATTCGATTCCGCAAAGAAAAACTGCTGGCATGGAAGCCGGATTTTCTGATTCCTGTTCCGCTGCACAGACATAGAAGGTGGTTTCGCGGTTATAATCAGGCAGAGATTCTTGCGGAGGAAATCGGGAAGCGTTTACATCTTTCGGTAGAAACCGATGTCTTGTGCCGAAGTCTCGATACGAGTCCGCAAAAGCAGTTGGATGATAAGGCGAGATACCGGAATATGTCAAGTGCTTTCTATGTTCCGGAGAGTGCCGGTTATAAGTTAAATGGCAAGCGGGTTGTATTAATTGATGATATTTATACAACCGGTTCAACGTTAGAAGCGTGCGCCGGAGAATTAAAAAAAGCCGGTGTTAGTGAAATATATTCTGCCTGCCTTTGCATTGGCAGAGATTATTAGAGGAGGAAGTTACAATGGAAATTATTTCTTGTAAAGAATGTGGAAAATTATTTAATTTTATACGTGGGCAGCGAATCTGTCCGGCGTGCTCCCGTAAATTAGAGGACAAGTTTATGGAAGTAAAGAAATATGTCAGAGAGCATCCCGATGTAGATGTAAAGGAATTGTCGGAGGAAATGGATGTTTCTGTCCGTCAGATTAACCGCTGGGTGCGTGAGGAGAGACTGGTATTTTCGGATGATTCACCGGTCGGACTTCCTTGCGAGAGCTGTGGCGCAACAATTAAGACCGGACGTTTCTGTGATAAATGTAAAGCAGAGTTAGCGACCGGATTCCGCCATGCGGCAGGACAGGATAAAAGACCGGCACCACAGCCGGCACCAAGAAAAAGCGTCGCGGATAGCCGTATGCGCTTTTTAGATAACTAATTTATTAAAATTAAATACGTTCAATTCCGCTATCGGTCAGTTTGATTTTTCCTTCCTTTAACAGCCGGCCGATGGCTCGTTTGAAGGCGGCTTTGCTGATTTTGAATTCACGCTTGATAATCTCCGGAGAGGTTTTATCGTGGAATGGCAGGAAACCGCCTTCTTTTTGTAACCTCTCGTAAATAAGTTCAGCGTCTTTGCCCATTTGCACTTTTGTCTTTTCCTGTAAACTTAAGGTCAATTTTCCTTCTTCGGTAACTTCTTTGATGCGTGCCTTCACGACATCGCCGATGTGAAGTTCTCTTGTCATTTCGTTGTGTGGAATTAAAGCGGAATACTGATTGTCCACAGCAACAAATGCACCAAAAGAATCCAAAATTTCATAAATCAAACCTTCTACGTGATCCCCTTTCTGGTAAGGGCTTTCACAGGAAAGATAGTCATACACCTTCATAGTTGCACATAAACGGCTGCTTTTGTCGATGTATAAAGCGACTAACACGCGTTCGCCCAAGTGAACTTTTTTTGTCTGCTCCTTAAAAGGAAGCAGCAAATCTTTGGCAAGTCCCCAGTCTAAGAAAGCACCGATGCCGGTTACGTCTTTGACTTCCAAAACCGCAGTTTCGCCGAGTGAAAGATACGGTCTTTGTGTGGTAGCGATTAAGCGGTCCTCAGAATCTTTGTACAAAAACACCTCGTAAAAATCGCCTTTTTCGGTCCCTTTTTTTACCTGGTTATTCGGGAGCAGTACTTCCAAATCTTTTTCTTCAAAAGAGCGAAGCATCACACCGAATTTTGTGATTTTTGAAACATACAATCTGGCAAATTTGCCAAGAACTTTTGATTCGTTCATATTATTCTCCATTCTTTGTCGGGGTAAATTCGCTGAGGAAATAAGGATTTTCCTCTTTGTCCGTAAAGACTACATAAAATTTGCCATTTTCACTGGTTGTGCGAATGTACATGGTGTCTCCCATTTTGGCAGCCAGACGAAATTCGGCACGGAATTCGGAAACTTCAAAATCAATTGGCAGAACATTCACAGCCAGACGAATATACTGTCCGTTGTTTACATGGTGGTTTGTGTCAAGATAATTCTGGCACACATCGACTTCTTCGACAAGTGTCAAGTTTTCCGGGCATTTTACCTTTCTGGAAGAATATTCCATGTCGTAAGCAGGTTCTGTCGGATAGGCGGCCTTTTCACTGTCATCAATTTTTGTTGGCTGACCGGTAGACGGGTCAAAATAAAACCATCTTGAATCGGCGTAGGCAAGAACCTCTTTGTCCGGCGTTTCCATTAAAAAATTACGACATCCGAAAATGCCTTTAAACTGATACGGCCATGTATGCACCGTGAAACGCTCGCCCATAACCGGACGGCGTTTGAATACAACGTGCCATGCGCTCACTAACCAAGCGCGGTTTTTCTTTAATAAATCTAAGGCAGAATGTCCGACGTCCTCGCTGTGAAACAGGCAGCAGTCCTGCATTGCATTTACGGTATCGGAGACACCGAGCAGTCCGTCCTTATCAATTCTGCTGTAAGATACTCTATCATGATAGGAATACATGCGATTTCCTCCCTTCGTTCAAACAGTTTCATTATACTACCCTTACCCGAAAAAAACTAGTGAATTTTTTCTGAAAATGTGGTAATATCAGCTATGAAAACAATGAATAGAAAGGTTGTGTTTTAATATGAAGAAAATTATTTCAACAGATAAGGCACCGGCAGCAATCGGTCCTTATTCTCAGGCAGTAGAGGTAAATGGTCTTGTATTTACATCAGGTGTGATCCCGATTATTCCGGAGACCGGTGAATTGGTTGAAGGCGGTATTGAAAAACAGGCGGAGCAGGCAATCGGTAATCTGAAGGCGCTGATTGAAGCAAGTGGTGCAAAAATTGAGGACACGATTAAAACAGTTGTCTTCATTAAAGATATGAATGATTTTTCCAAGGTAAATGAAATTTATTCCCGCTTTTTTACGGGAGACTGCCCGGCACGTTCCTGCGTGGAAGTGGCAAGACTGCCAAAAGATGTTCTGATTGAGATTGAGGCGATTGTTGCGAAATAAATAGTCGAATCCTGTAGAATAAATGTAAAATTAATTTTCTCGGTAAAATTGTGGTAAAAATTAGTAGAAACAATGAGTTTACAAAGGTTGACAGATGCGGACAGAGTTGTTATACTGAAACAAGTATTTAACAAATTTGTAACATTTAGAATGCCGGATGAGTTTGAGGCCGGCAGATGAGTAACAATGGAGGGAAGAAAAGTATGCAACACACAAGGCTTGTGAAATGTGCGTTGGGGGCAGGACTTGTTTTATCCTTTGGAATATTTGGCAAGTATATGGTTTCATCTTCAACTACGATGGGTTCTGAGACGGAACTTGCCGGTATGGCTTATATGTTAGACCAGTACTGTACGATTCAGGTTGGTGCAACACAGTCAAATCCGGAAGCAATTGTAGCGTTTGAGGATATGCCGGGTAACACCAATAATGGGACAAGCGCAGTAAGTGGTTCTGCTGTCTCGAATGCAACACCGGAGCCGACGAAAGAAGCGACAGCGACGGCGACACCAAAACCGGAATCGGAATATGCCAATGTTGGTATTTCCATTGCGGCAGATTATGTAAATATTCGTAAGAAACCAAATACGGATGCGGAAATCGTTGGTAAATTATACCGTGGAAGTGCGGCTACGATTGCTAAGACAGAAGGTGACTGGGTTTATATTAAGTCCGGTTCGGTTTCCGGTTATATTATGAAAGATTATTTGGCAATCGGCTACAGCGCAGAAAAACTGATAGACCAGTTTGGTACGAAGTGGGCGACAGTTACCACGGAGACGCTTCGTGTCCGCGAGAAAGAAAGTGAATCGAGTAAGATTCTTGACCTTTTGGCCGGCGATGAAAGTTATGAAGTGCTTAAACATGAATCCGGCTGGGTAAAGGTTCGTGTCGATGGTGATACAACCGGTTATGTCAGAGATAATTATGTAAAAATCTCGGTTCAGTTTGAAAAGGCTGTATCGATTGAGGAAGAACGCGAAGAAGAGAGAAGAAAAGCGGCAGCAGAGGCAGCGGCGGCAGAAAGTGAACGTCCGGCGAAGTCTTCATCGAATTCAGGAAATAGTTCGTCAAGCAGCAGTTCTTCAAGCAGCTCAAGTCATAAATCGTCATCAAGCTCAGGAAAGAGTTCTTCGAATGGTGGCGGTGGAAGTCATAAATCAAGCAGTGCATCCTCCAGTAATGGCGGCGGTGGTGCGAAAGGAAGTTCCGGCGGCTCCAGTAACGGTTCCGGTGGCGCAGGTGGAAACAGCAGCTCCGGTGGATCCAGCAATGGTTCCGGTGGTGCAAGCGGTGGTTCCTCATCGTCCGATGGCGGCAGCACATTGGGAAGCGGTGACGGTTCTGCAATTGCTTCTTACGCTTTGAAATTTGTTGGAAACCCATATGTATACGGTGGTTCCAGTTTGACTCATGGTACGGACTGTTCCGGATTTACCATGTCAGTATTTAAGAAATTCGGTATCAGTTTGCCACGTACTTCCGGCGCACAGTCGGGAGTAGGTAAGAAAATCAGCCCATCCAGCGCAAGAGCCGGTGACTTGATTTTCTATGCAAGTGGTGGACATGTCAACCACGTTGCACTTTGTATCGGTGGTGGCAGGGTTGTACACGCAAGTAACCCACGTACCGGAATTAAGACAAGTAATATGTATTATCGTAAACCATATTGTGCGAGACGAGTTCTTGGTTAAATCTAAGAAGTCATACAACTCGAAAACGAACGCCTGTACGCAGACAATTGTAGTCATGTGTGCAGGCGTTATTTATCAACAATTAAAACAACGAAATTGCGATATTTGTTAGTTGTGAACAAAGTTATAAACATTGTCAACAATTTAAGTAGACTTATGTAGCATGTTTTTGACTATAAGACAAGTTAATTAATTGTATGACAACTTGATGGCACAAGGTTAAAATGTTTATCTGATTTATGGATTTTTATGTTGCCGAACAGAGGTTTTTGTTGTATAATATGATTACGAGATGAGCCAATGGACATCTTGAAACTTATGGGCAAAGGAGCTGATTAGTATGAACTTAGTAATAAGTGGAAAAAACATTGACATAACGGAAGGATTGCGTGCAGCAGTTGAGGAGAAGATTGGAAAACTCGAGCGGTATTTCAATGATTCAACAGAAGTTCATGTTACATTGAGCACAGAGAAGAATCGTCAGAAAATTGAAGTTACGGTACCGATGAAAGGAACCATTATCCGTGCAGAAGAAACAAGCACCGATATGTATGTATCGATTGATTTGGTGGAAGAAGTTATCGAACGCCAGCTTCGTAAATATAAGAACAAGCTGATTCAGAAAGAGCAGAACGTAGCACAGTTTAGCAAAGGATTTGTTGATGAGGACACATATGATGAAGAAGAAATTTCTATCATCCGTTCTAAAAAATTTGCGATGAAGCCGATGGATCCGGAAGAAGCCTGTGTACAGATGGAACTTCTCGGACACACGTTCTTCGTTTTCCGCAACTCGGAAACCGACGAAGTAAATGTTGTTTATAAGAGAAAAGACAATACATACGGTTTGATTGAGCCGGAATTCTAAATGAAAAAATAATAATCACCCCCGGTGGTAAGCAGGATATTTGCTTCGCAAATATAGCTTTCCCCGGGGGTGATTTTACTTTTCGCGAAAAAGGAAGAGAAGAAACGGGAAGAGAGAAGAATTTCTTCCTAAAAATGTATTTTTCTATTCTTTTCGGGTTTTAATTTTATTTGTTGTCAGATTTTTGCTTAAAGTTGCTCAAGATTCCAGTAATTTAGAAGAAATGCTTTGTGGATTGTGGGTTTTGAGTACGTCGGTATGTGGCACTGGTAGTTTCAGTGCCCATACCGTTACGCGCTCAACAAGCGAAAGCGCCCACAAGACGCAAAGCATTTCTTCTAAATTACGGAAACTGAAAAAATTAAGCGAACATCTGTCACAAACAAAGACAAACCCTGAAAAGAAATAGAAAAGGTTGCATTCTCCCCCGACTAATGATAAAATACCATATTGAGACAGTAACGTCTCTTGTTAGGATGTATGGCATGTAGCAGCGAGAAAATGCTAAAAAAATAATTGGAGAGTGACAAAATGGGATTATTTAGTAAGGTTATAGGAACACACAGTGAACGTGAAGTGAAACGTGTGATTCCGATTGTTGACAAAATTGAATCACTTGAACCAGAAATGGAGAAGTTATCTGATGAAGAACTTCGTGGCAAAACGGCGGAGTTTAAGAAACGTTTAGCAGATAAAGAAACTTTGGATGACATTTTACCGGAAGCGTATGCGGTTGTACGTGAGGCTTCTAAGAGAACCATCGGATTGAGACATTTTCGTGTGCAGTTGATTGGCGGTGTCATTTTACATCAGGGACGTATTACCGAGATGCGTACCGGTGAAGGTAAAACGCTCGTATCTACTCTCCCGGCTTATCTGAATGCACTCGAAGGAAAAGGTGTTCATATCGTAACAGTAAACGACTATCTGGCAAAGCGTGATGCGGAGTGGATGGGTCAGATTCATGAATTTCTTGGTCTGACAGTCGGTGTTATTTTGAACAGCATGGACAATGACGAGAGAAGAGAAGCATATAACTGTGATATTACATATGCGACAAATAACGAACTGGGATTTGATTACCTGCGTGATAACATGGTTATTTACAAAGAGCAGTTAGTACAGCGAGATTTACACTATGCCATTGTCGATGAGGTTGACTCGGTATTGATTGACGAGGCGAGAACACCACTTATTATTTCCGGTTCCAGCGGAAAATCGACAAAGATTTACGAGGCGTGTGATAACTTAGTGCGCCAGTTGAAAAAAGGTACTGAAAAAGAATTGTCCAAGATGGACATTATCATGAAAGAAGATAATAACGAAACCGGTGACTATGTTGCAAACGAAAAGGAAAAGACAGTAAATCTTACCGAGCAGGGTATCAAAAAGGTAGAGCGTTTCTTCCATTTGGAAAACTTAGCCGACCCGGAAAACTTAGAGATTCAGCACTGCGTAAACTTATCACTTCGTGCACATGCGTTGATGCACCTTGATAAGGATTATGTGGTAAAAGATGACCAGGTACTTATCGTAGACGAATTTACCGGACGTATCATGCCTGGAAGACGTTATTCGGACGGTTTACATCAGGCAATTGAAGCAAAAGAGCATGTAAAAGTGAAGAGAGAGAGTAAAACTCTTGCCACAATTACATTCCAGAACTTCTTTAATAAATATGATAAGAAATGTGGTATGACCGGTACCGCTCTCACAGAGGAAAAAGAGTTCCGTGAGATTTACGGCATGGACGTTGTTGAAGTGCCGACAAACCTGCCGGTAAAACGTATTGACCACAACGATTCCGTATATAAAACAAAACGCGAGAAATTGAATGCAATTGTTGAAGATATTGTGGCAAGTCATGAAAAAGGACAGCCGGTACTTGTTGGTACGATTACGATTGACGCTTCGGAAGAATTGTCACAGTTGTTGAAAAAACGTGGAATTCCACATAAAGTATTGAATGCAAAGTTCCATGAACTTGAGGCAGAGATTATCGCAGATGCCGGTCAGATTGGAGCAGTTACGATTGCGACAAACATGGCTGGACGTGGTACAGATATTAAACTGGGCGAGGGCGTAACCGAACTTGGCGGTTTGAAAATTATTGGTACAGAACGTCATGAATCCCGCCGAATTGATAATCAGCTGCGTGGTCGTGCCGGACGTCAGGGAGACCCTGGTGAATCGAAATTCTACATTTCGCTGGAAGATGATTTGATGCGTTTGTTCGGTTCCCAGAATCTGATGCAGATGTTTAATTCGCTTGGTATGCCGGAAGGCGAGCAGATTCAGCACAAGATGCTGAATAAAGCGATTGAGCGTGCACAGAAGAAGATTGAGAGCAACAACTACGGAATCCGTAAAAATTTGTTGGAATATGACCAGATTAATAACGAGCAGCGTGAGATTATTTATGCAGAGCGCCGCAAGGTGCTCGATGGCGATGACATGCGTGATACCATTATCAGCATGATTGATGAACTGGTTGAAAAATATGTTAATATGGTAATTGGCGATGACCAGGGACCTTCCGAGTGGAATTTGAAGGAGTTGAATGAAATTCTCATTCCGATGATTCCGGTTAAACCGGTTACCGGTGAGGGCTGTGGTTCAAAACAGGAATTGATTCAGAATTTGAAAGAAGAGGCTCTTCGTCTGTATGAGACAAAAGAAGCAGAATTTCCGGAGCCGGAGCAGATTCGTGAGATTGAGCGTGTCATTATTTTGAAAGTAACGGACAGCCGCTGGATGGATCACATTGACGATATGGATCAGCTTCGTCAGGGAATCGGACTTCAGGCATTTGGACAGAGAGACCCGGTTGTTGAGTATCGTTTACAGGGCTATGATATGTTCAACGATATGACGGAATCCATTCGTGAAGAGACGGTTAAGATGCTGATGCATGTCCGCATCGAGCAGAAGGTTGAGCGTGAGCAGGTTGCTGAAGTAACAGGAACCAATAAGGATGATTCGGCAAATGCACCGGTTGTCCGCAAATCGGAAAAAATCAGCCGAAATGCACCGTGCCCATGTGGTTCCGGTAAAAAATACAAATATTGTTGTGGCAGATAAGCAGTGAATAACTGCGTTTGCATATAAAAAATTAAGGTGGTGATTTTGTGGTTGAATTGGATAACATCCGAATCGAATTGAGCAGTTTTGAAGAACCACTTCTGGAAGTAAGGGATTCACTTTAACTTAGCAGAGAAAAAGTTAAGGATTGAAGAACTTGAGAGAAATATGGAAGCACCTGACTTTTGGGACGATGCCGAGAAGGCAAGTGCGGATATGAAGGAATTAAAGGACTTAAAGAGTATTGTTGAACGTGCCGATGCACTCAGCATGGCGTATGACGATATTATGACGCTGATTGAGATGGGGAATGAAGAGGCGGATGAGTCACTGGTTCCGGAAGTTGAAAATGAGTTTGTGCAATTCCAGAAGGAATTTGAAGATTTACGAATTACAACGATGCTTACCGGTGAGCATGATGCCGAGAATGCGATTCTTACCCTGCATGCAGGAGCCGGTGGCACAGAGAGTTGCGATTGGGCAAGTATGTTGTGCCGTATGTATGAGAAATGGGCAGACAAACGCGGCTTTAGCGTAGAAGTTTTAGACTCACTGGATGGTGATGAGGCGGGACTGAAATCCGTCACATTGGAAATTCAGGGAGATAATGCTTATGGTTATTTAAAGAGTGAGCACGGCGTTCATCGTCTGGTGCGTATCTCACCGTTTAATGCGGCGGGAAAACGACAGACTTCGTTTGTGTCATGTGACGTCATGCCGGATATTAAGCAGGATATTGATATTGAAATCGCAGATGATGATATCCGAATTGACACGTACCGTTCAAGTGGTGCCGGTGGACAGCATATCAACAAAACGTCATCGGCAATCCGAATTACCCATTTTCCAACGGGTATTGTGGTACAATGTCAGAATGAGCGTTCACAGCATATGAATAAGGATAAAGCGATGCAGATGCTCAAAGCGAAACTTTTGATTTTGCGTGAACAGGAAAATCTTGCAAAAGAATCCGATATCCGTGGTGAAGTCAAAGAAATTGGCTGGGGCAGTCAGATTCGCTCTTATGTTATGCAGCCGTACACGATGGTAAAAGACCATCGGACCAATGCAGAGACCGGAAATGTTTCTGCGGTATTAGATGGTGATATTGACATGTTTATGAATGCCTATTTGAAATGGATTAACAGTTAGAAGGGGATAAGGTATGAAAGAAGTCGTTACATTTTTTTTGAGTGGCAAAGAATACGGAGCAGATGTTTCCAAGATACAGGGAATTGAAAATTACGTGGAATATGCAAAGGAGCCCGGGCTTTCCGATGGTTTTTTAGGCATTGTTTCAATCCGTGATGAGTGGGTTCCTTTGTTAAATCTGAAAAAGAAACTGGTTCTGCCGCCGGTGCCCGTAACAGGGGAGACCAAGTATCTGGTGTTTCAGCTGCCGCAGGGGAAAGCAGCCGTTTTAGTGGATGGTGTTTCGAATATTATTCAGGCGGATGGTGATGAAATACAGGATTTCCCGGCACTTGTGCACACGAAAAGGACGGCGTATGCCGACTTTGTGGTAAACCACAAGGGACGGTTGATTCTTAGTATTAATCCGGAAAGCCTTCTCACAAAAGAAGAATGGCAGGAAGTTGATAAAGTGCTGAAAAGCAAAAGTGAAGAGTCTAACGAAGAGTAAGACTTTTGATCTGGAAATGGAGGAAAAAATGATTCGAATTGCAGTGTTAGGTTATGGAACGGTTGGTTCCGGTGTTGTTAAGGTGATTCAGACAAATGCAAAAATTATTGCAAAGAGAGCCGGACAGGAAGTTGAAGTGAAATATGTATTAGACCTTCGTGATTTCCCGGACGACCCGATTCAGTCCAAAGTAATACATGATTTTAATGTTATCTTAGAAGACCCGGAAGTGGACATTGTTGTAGAGACCATGGGCGGAACGAAACCGGCTTATGAATTTGTGAAAAAATCTTTGTTAGCCGGAAAAAGTGTATGTACATCCAATAAAGAATTGGTGGCTGCTTATGGAGCAGAGCTTGTGCACATCGCAAAGAGCAAGACGGTAAACTTCTTGTTTGAGGCGAGTGTCGGCGGTGGTATTCCGATTATCAGACCGTTAAACCAGAGTCTGACTGCTGACCGAATCGAGCAGATTAATGGTATTTTAAATGGAACGACAAACTATATCCTTACGAAGATGGCACAGGAAGGTTCTGATTTTGCCGACGTTTTGAAAGAGGCACAGGAACTTGGCTATGCAGAAAAAGACCCGACCGCAGATGTGGAAGGATATGATGCCTGCCGTAAGATTGCGATTTTGACTTCTTTAGCATACGGACAGCAGGTGGATTACGAGGATATTTATACCGAAGGAATTACCAAAATTACGGCAGAAGATTTCAAATATGCAAAAGCCCTTGGCGCTGCTATTAAAATCTTTGGCACAAGCCGTAAAGAAGGAAATAAATTGTATGCAATGGTTGCACCACAGATGATTCAGGCAGACAACCCGCTGTACGCAGTGAATGATGTATTTAATGCAATCTGTGTGACAGGAAACATGCTTGGTGATGTTATGTTTTATGGTAAAGGTGCCGGAAAAGAGGCAACAGCAAGCGCAGTTGTATCGGATGTGGTTGATGCAGTAAAACATATGAATGTCAATGTGATGACAATCTGGGAAGATGAAAAACAGGAAGTTACTCCGATGGATGAAATGAAAAACCGTTTCTTCGTCCGCATCGGCGCAAGTGAAAAAGCAAAAGCAGAAGATTTGTTTGAAGAGGTTACTCCGGTAGATGGTGGAATTGCAGATGAATTTGGCTTTTTGACAGGAACCATGACGGAAAAAGAATTTAACGAAACCATTTCTCAGTTTGATACATTTATTACGAGAATTCGTGTTGGATTCTAACAAAAGAGAGACTCACTGAGAAGGAGGAAACTATGGTATCAACAGGACAAATGATGGGCTATGTGATGGCAATTTTGCTGCCACTGATTGCCGTTTTGATTCCTTTTTATATCTTATGGAAACAGTCCAGTAAAGTGGAGCGTGGAATGCTCGGAGCCATTGGTTACGGAATCATGGGATATTTCTGGCAGGAAATTATCTACAGTTTCTTAGGACTTCTTGCACTTACGAAAATGCGTGATGTTTTAAATGCGACCGGTGGAAATGCGGTTGTGGTTGCTTTTGTAGAAGCGCTTGCCGGCAGTATTTTTGTTGCAGCAGGATTGTACTGGGGTGTTTATTTGACAAACACCAAGCAGCGTTCTTTATACCGCTCAACAACGGTAGGACTTGGTTTTGGTCTTGGAGCTGCGCTTCTTACTTACGGATTCCAGCTTTATTATGCGATACGGATTAACGTAGGAGCATTTACCGGGACGGATATGGCAAAAGCGAGTATTTTATCGACATCTACCGCATCGTTATATCTGGACGCCGTCCGCAACATTTTAGTAGTACTTGTTTACATGGGTGTTGCCTTTTTGGTTGGAAAGAATTACTTGGAAAAGAAGAGACTTGCCGCATGGCTTACGCCAATCATTGTGTATGTATTTATCCGGTTTACCGACGTGATTTTAAATACTTATGCACCGGCACTTGTCGCTAAGATTGTGTATATGGTTGTACTCGCATTCGTTGCCGCCATATCTGTGTGGCTGGTAAGAAACTGGTATCAATCGGAGAAACAAGCGAAAAAACAGTTTTAGAATTAGCTAAATAATAACTATTCAGGACTTCTCCACCTATCAAGTTGAGATTTAAAATTAGCTAAATAATAAGAAAATCTTAAAAAGAAGAAACGACAAATCAGCGAGAAATATAATTCGCATTGCGAATTCCCGATTTCGAGTCGATTTGCCGTTTCTTCTTTTTCGTATATTTTGTTATTATTTTGTAATGTTTCCTATGACGCTTAAAATCTGGTCCGGCTCAAAAGGTTTCTGAACAAATTCGTTTGCGCCTAATTTAATGGCATCCACCATTTTGTTTTTCTGTCCGGCAGCGGTAACCATTACTGCGTGTGCATTTTCATCATAAGCAATGATTTTTTCCAATGCACCAAGACCGTCCAGAACCGGCATCGTGATATCCAGTGTTACAATATCCGGTTTCAATTCAATATACTTTTCAAATCCAATCTGACCATTCTCTGCTTCCCCGATGACTTCGTGTCCATTCTCGACAAGAATGTTGCGAAGCATACGACGTGACGTACGGGAATCGTCAACAATCAATATTTTTGCCATAGTTCCAATCTCCTTTATCTAGCCTAATTTTACAATAAGGTCTGAATGTTTGCCGTCAATGTAAACCGGCAATACATAGAACTCGCCTTCTCCATCAATGGATGAATCAAATTTAAATTCCGGCGGCTGCATATCGATGGTTGTATCCTGATAACTTAATTCAGTAGCATACAGTCCGTTGACACAGTTTGTAAATTCACAAACCGAATCCAAAGCGTCTTCATCGACCGTATCAAAAGTTTCTTTTGCGTAACCGTCGGCAAGCGCTAAAATGCTGTCATCATCACAGGTGAAACCAAGAAAACCATCATAATCACCGGTTGTATGCTGGTAAGCAATATACTTTGCACTGTGGGAGGTGACAAACTGTCCCTTCTCGATGCGTATGTAAGAACTTACAAAACGTACAATATTTCTTAATGTAAGACCAATCAACGACTGGTAACGAGAATCTTTCGCATCAACAAATGCAGGAATCATACCTTCGATATTACCATCCTGAATCGCTTTTAAAATCTCATCGGAGAAACCATTCTCCTTTTGGAATGCATCAAGAGCTGTCTCAATTTCTTCGCGGCTCATAATGCCGTTTTCTTCCAGCCCCTGAATGAAAATCAGGTACGGATTTCCCTGGCGACCAAGCAGATAATTCACATCTGCTTCCGTTAAGTAACCCTTCTCCACAGCCAAATCACCAAAACGTTTGTCTGTCTGCATTTGCAAATAATTCAATTCATTCGCTTGATTGCGAGTTAATAACCCCTCGTTCTCTGCAATTAACCCCAGTTTGACGCGATTGTCTTTAATGTATTTCATGCAGGAGGAAAATTGCTCAGCGGTGATTTTCTGGTTATCTAATAAATATTGACCAAAAAACTGACTAAACATAAAAATCTCCTTTCAATTGTTGTAAAATTATTATACAATAGAACGCAGAAAAGTTCAATGAAGAAATGTAGAGAAAGGAAGTGTTTGTCGTATGGCAGGTTCAATATGGGGAGAAGTGTTTCGCGTATCGACATGGGGAGAATCTCATGGCGAGGGGGTAGGAGTTGTTGTGGATGGTGCGCCGGCAGGCATTTCCCTTTCCGAAGAAGATATACAAAAATGTCTCGACAGAAGAAAACCGGGCGAGACGAAGTATTCGACGCCACGCAAAGAAGGCGATAAAGTAAAAATTATGTCCGGTGTATTTGAAGGAAAGACAACCGGAACACCGATTTCCATGGTTGTCGTGAATACCTCGCAGAAATCCGGTGATTATTCTAACATTGCAAACGTATTTCGCCCGGGTCATGCGGATTTCACGTTTGATGCCAAATACGGATTCCGTGACTACCGAGGCGGTGGACGTTCCTCCGGACGTGAGACCATTGGCCGTGTGGCAGCGGGTGCCATTGCTATGAAAATTCTAAGCGAGCTTGGAATTACTGTAACTGCCTACACAAAGCAGATTGGACCATTTGTATGCGAGGAAGAAAAGATGTCTTTGGATAATATTGAAAAGAGTCCGCTGCGCATGCCGGATTTGGAAAAGTCTTCTCTTGCTGAAGATTATCTGGCAGAAAAAATGGAGGCACATGATTCCGTTGGTGGTATGATTGAATGTGTAATCAGCGGCATGCCGGCAGGAATCGGAGAGCCGGTTTTTGGCAAGTTAGATGCTATGCTGTCCGCATCGATTTTCTCCATTGGTGCGGTAAAAGGTGTTGAAATCGGCGCCGGTTTCGCTGTTGCCGATAAATGTGGTTCCGAAAATAATGACGGTTTCTATATGGGAGCGGACGGCAAGGTGAAAAAACATACGAATTTTGCCGGTGGAATTTTAGGCGGCATGAGCGACGGTGATGACATTGTGCTTCGCGCTGCATTCAAGCCAACGCCTTCGATTTTCCAGCCGCAGGAAACCGTAAACCGCGATGGCGAAAACGTCGAAATCGAGATTAAAGGCCGCCATGACCCGGTGATTATGCCTCGCGCGGTTGTTGTGGTAGAATCCATGGCAGCCATTACAATTGTTGATCGGCTTTTCGTCGGAATGACCGCACGGATGGATAAGATTCGTGAATTTTATAAAGGCGAGTAAGTGGATTCCAGAGATGGGATGACTGCTATTGCAAAAAACGCAAAATAAGTCAACAATATTTGCGAGAAAGTTGACCTAATAATAGGTTTTTGTCAAATAAGTCATCTAAATCACACATCAGGGGTGACTGGAATTTCAATAATGGGGATTCAAGTCAACGAAAAAGGGCGAAAAGGTTGACCTAGCTGAGAAAAAGCTAAAAAGCAGTCAACGGGGGCGGTGAAAAAGGTTGACCTAGTTAAGAAAAAGCTTAAAAGCAGTCAACGAGGACAGCAAAAAAGGTTGACTGTTAGAGCGAAATTTGAATTTTTGGTCAATTGCCTAGTGGACTTGTGATGAAATATTGTAAGAAATAGGAGGCGGGTATGGATGAGTGAGATAAAATGGGTGTTTTTAGATATGGGTTCAACATTGGTTGATGAATCGGATGTTTATGAAAGCAGATGTAACTATGTGATAAGTGCGAAGGGCTTGGAGCATGATGAATTTATAGAAAAAGTGCATCATGCGGCAAAGGTAAGTCCTACACCGATAAAACAGGCGGCGCAGGCTTACGGAGTCGCTTTGCCGGAATGGAACAGTAGTTTAGAAAAACTTTATTTAGAAACAGAAGATGTGCTAAAAGCTTTGTCAGGCAAATATAAATTGGGCATTATTGCAAATCAGTTAGCGGGGACGCAAAAGAGATTACATAATTGGGGAGTTTTGCAGTATTTTGATGTTGTCGCAGCTTCCGCAGAAGCAGGGTATGAAAAGCCGGATTTGAGAATCTTTAAGTTGGCGCTTGAGCAGGCTGGCTGTAATCCACAAAATGCAATAATGGTCGGGGACAGACTTGAAAATGATATTGCTCCGGCAAGGCAGCTCGGTATGAAAACGATTTGGGTACGTCAGGGATTTGCAAAGTATCAGAGCGTTGAAAAAGAATGTGAAAAACCAGATTATATCATAGAGAATATAGGAGAAATTGTGAAAGTGCTTATATGAGGTGTGTAGAATTATTGAAGGAGAGCAAAAATGAATATAGAAGAAATATTCGAGGATAAACAGAAAGCGTGTATAGCAAGAGAAATTTTAGAAGCTCTTTCAGAGTGGTTTGAAATGCCAGAGGGAAGAGAGAAATACATAAAGGACAGTTGTGGAAAAAAACTTTTTGAAAGAGCCCGATATATTGCACAAAAAGAAGGGTTTAGTTTTATACAAGTAAAAACTGTAAAAATGGGAGTATATGAGGACTATGATAAAACAAACTTGTTTTATTTATCACTCGGATTTAAGGAATTGGAAGTTTTCCCAGAACTATGGGATGAAGCAAATCCCTGTCAAATATACATTATGAGTATATGATAATAAAAGAGTTGCGGTGATTTAAGGAGGTACAAGTAAATGTTATTAGTGTTACAGAATGTATTATTTTGTCTTTTGTTTATTTCGCTGGTAAAATGTGCGGCAAGAAACAACGGGTTGAACTGCCTGTATTTTTATCCAAAAGAATATATAGAAGAAGCACATAAACGTGGACTTGCAGATAAGGATGCCACAATGAAAAAAGGAAAACGATTCATGATTCCATTTTGCATTGTTATGTTAGTTGTCCTGATTCTGATTATTGCTGTTTGGAATCATGTTACGGATTTCAGGACAGCATATCTTCAGACCGTGCTCTTTCTTGTAGTCATGAACTGGTTTGATGGCATTGTGCTGGATAAATTGTGGGTAGGACATAGTAAAATATGGGTTATTGAAGGAATGGAAGGCGTCAACTATACTGACCCATGGAAGAAAATTTTGATAAAACGAGGACTGGCTACCATAATGTATTTGGTTCTTGCTTTTGCGGTGGCAGGACTTATTGTGTTGATAGGGGTGATATAAAATGAGCCAATTAAAAAAGAAATATGCTGCTTCCATAATGGGCTTGGTCATCGGAGATGCACTGGGGGTTCCGGTGGAGTTTGTGTCCCGTGACGAATTGAAGAAAATCCGGTAACGGACATGATAGGATATGGAACACATAATCAGCCGGCCGGTACATGGTCAGATGATTCCAGTATGGCAGTTGCAACGATGGCCGGATGAAACATTTATGAAGGGAGATAAAATGAGAAAAAAGGGGAAATTAATAATTAGTTGCTGTATTTTATTTGGAATTATGTTATTTATAGGATTGGCATATTGGATATTGATTTTTATTCCAAGAGAGAGGATGAAAGGATGCTATTTTGGTTATGAACAAATGCCAATAATGTCAAACGAAAAATATACTGGTAAAA
>OLPI01000452.1_pt1 | contig 39445 bp, 27 predicted proteins | sample 1672361 | NCBI WGS metagenome assembly OLPI01 (sample SAMEA3136675, study PRJEB25190) | human gut metagenome
GTAAAAAAGAGCCGCCCAAGGGCGGCTCCGCTGCGTTGTATCACTGTGCAGTCTGATCTGCGGGCTGCTCTTCTTCAGCCGTATCCTCGATGACCTCCTGTGCAGCCTCGGCGGCACGGCTCTCGTTGATGGCCTTTGCATCGGCAAGGATGTCCCCTGCTTCCTCCTGCACCTTATTCACGGTCTGCATGGTGCAGTCCTTCATCCGCAGCACCGCAGCAGTGGTCTGGGTATAGACCTTTTTGGCGTCCTTGCTGGACAGCACCTTGAAGCCGGCAGAGCCGAACACTACACCGCCCAAAAACAGTGCGAGCTTTTTTGTATCAAACATATTTACCCCTCGTTTCTGTGTTTCCTATCTGAGCGCCCATGCCCTTAAGTGAGCCGGGCTCTTTATCTCTATATTGTAGCACGCTTTCGGGGTTTTTCAATATTTTTCAACGATGTTAGGACGTATTAACATTGTTAGCAAAAGTTTTATGTAGAGGATCATTTTGGTCATGCTCCCTTGCGGAAATTAGCAGACCGCAGTCTATAAAGGCAGCAGAATGATTGTGAACTGCAGTCTACTGGTCGTTTTTATGTGCGACAGCTTTCTGTCCGCATCAAAGGTATTTCCGCAAAGTCGGCACAAGAACATTCATATTGATCGGCTTTGCGATATGGTCGTTCATTCCGGCATCCAGTGCCACCTGTCTATCTTCGGTAAAGGCATTTGCCGTCATAGCGATGATGGGGATATTTGCTTTTTGGGGGTCGTCCAGCCCACGTATTTTTCTTGCCGCATCATAGCCGTTCATCACTGGCATCTGGATGTCCATAAGGATCAACTGATACGTTCCGTTCGCAGCTTTTTCCAGCATATCCACACATTCCACACCATCTTTTGCGCGGTCTACCGTACAGCCTTCTTCCTGCAGCAGCTCGACGGCGATCTCCGCATTGAGGTCGTTGTCCTCGGTCAGCAGGATCCTTGTGCCGCACAGGCACTTTTGATCCGAAGGGTTTGTTTCTCGTTTCGCCTGTGTTTCATCCTCGGACGCAATGCGGCAGGGAATGGTCACGGTAAACTTGGAGCCAACACCGATCCTGCTCTCCACTGCCACGGTGCCGCCCATCAGCCCGACCAGCTTTTTCACGATACCCATCCCGATGCCGCTGCCTTCCACCTTGCTGACGGTGGACGTACGTTCCCGTTCAAACGGTTCAAAAATGTGCTTCTGAAACTCCTGCGACATTCCGATGCCATTATCGGCAACCGTGACCACCGTATCGCACCAACCTTCTTTTTCTCCGGGCTTCTGCGTAACATTGCAGCGGATCGTGCCGCCGGCTCCCGTGTATTTGACAGCGTTGCTGACGAGGTTTGTACAGATCTCGGTCAGGTGCGGAATATCCGCATAGATATACGGATACTGCAGCTGTGTTGTCACCATAAGCGTCTGCCCCTTGCTGTCTGCCTGATTCCGGAACATGGCAACGCAATTACGGAAGTCCTTCTCGATATCCGAAACAGAATACTCCATCTCCGTCTTATCGTTCTCGATTCGGGCAAGATCCAGAACATTGTTCAGCAGCATCAGCAGGTTCTGTCCGCACACCTGAATGTTCTCCATGTAATTTTTCAGCTTTGCAGGGTCGTCCAGATGCCGGGAGGCAAGGTCTGCGTAACCGATAATGGCGTTCATGGGGGTGCGGATATCATGCGACATATTGAACAGGAAGGTGGATTTGGCGTGGTTCGCGCTCTCTGCTTTTTCCACAGCGACCTGCAATTTTGCATTCAGTTCCTGCGTATCGCTTGCGGCTTTCCTTGCAGCAGCTTCGGCTTTACGCGCCTTCTGGAGCAGCATCAAAATCGTGAGCAGAACAACTGCAACAGCAATGCTGCTGATCAACATAACTTTAAAGAAGTTATCCTTTATAAAATCGCTCAGGGTAACCTTCCGCGCGGAGCTCTTATACATCGCAAGCGCGCCGGCAAGCATATTAACAGGCATTGCCTTGATCGTTTTGTTCAGGATGGACAACAGGCTGCGGTTTCCGCTATTGACCGCAAAGCAGGATCTTACAGGGTTTACCAGCGGAACGCTGTAAAAGCTGTATTTCTTGCTGTATTTATTCTCACTGCTGATCCCGGTAACAAAGCAATCTGCCTGTCCGTCTTTGACCAGCCTTGCCGCATCCTCCTGTGTATCGCAGTCCACGATCTCCCACTGCGGGTAATAAAACGCAAGGTACTTTTTCAGGGAGAGTTTGTTTTGGGGAACGGCAATGCGGTTTACATTGTTTTCGTTAAAGTGCTGTTTGTTCGTGACCGCCATCAGGTTGGAGGTCCACGTTGTGTTGGTACAGGCAAAGTGATACTCTTCCGCCAGATTGGGGTTCTGGTCGCAATGGAAGATCATGTCGATCTCGCCCGATTTCAGCGCATCCAGTTCTGCTTCCTTGCTGTCATAGCCGACCAGCTGGAATTCCAGTTCCTGATTGCCCAGACAATCTGCTGCAAACTGAATATAGTCCGTGATTACCCCGGTAAACTCCCCGGTGGCAGGGTCAAAGGTGCTGACGCCGCTGTCACTCGTCAGAAAGCCCATCTTGATGGCGCCGTGCTCTTTGAGCCACGCCTTTTCCTCCCCTGTAAGGATAGGGATATAATCCAGCGAGAAATACCTTTTATACAGATCCGCCGTATAAAAAGGAGCCGCTTCGTCCAACGCGCGCATCGCATTGTCCAGTTCTTCCTTGAGATCAGAACGGTTTTTGTTGAGCGCATAGTAGATGCCGGATTTTCCCACGCGGGTTATGGTCGAGATGCCAAGATCTGCCCAGAAGGATTCTTCCAGCGAAACAAAGCAGTCGATCTCGTGATTTGCCAGCTTTTGTTTCGCATCCTCGTTGTTGGAGACGTTGACGTGTTCCGTTTTCAGGCCGTATTTTTCTTCCCATTCGGTCAACATCACCTCCGGTTCCGTTCCCATCAGAACACCGACCTTTTTGCCGTTCAGTGTTTTGTAATCGGAAGCGGAGATGTCTGCGCGCGAGAGATCGGCGTAGAGGTAATATTTTTCCTCCCCCATCGGCTCGTCCGAAAACAGCATCTTCTCAGCGCGATCCTCCGTATAGGAAATAGCGCCCATGATGTCGATTTCGCCGTTTTCAAGTTTTTCAAAGCAGTCTGACCAGTCGCAGGTCACATACTCGACCTGCCAGCCTGTATAGCCGGATAAGGTCTGCAGCAATTCGTAGCCGTAGCCCTTTCTTGCGCCCTTCTCGTTGACATAGTTGAAGGTGTCCTCAAACGATCCAACGCGGACGACCTTTACAGGGGCGGTTTCTGCGGCAGCCTTCACAGGGAGCACGACTGACAGCAACAGCAGCAGGCTCAGCAGCGCACAGACGCTTTTCCGCATCAGCGTCTGCATGGTTTCGCTCGTTCCAAAGTTTTTCATTTTATCCAATCTTTCTCCGCCCCAGACGATCGCAGTTTGAGTTCATTTCCGTACCGCCGATTTTAGATTTGATGCCGTTGATCCGCACATCGGTCCGGTCGATGGTATACACGATTTTGGGAATGATGTCTTTTCGTCATTTTAACAAATTCGCTCTTTTATCGTACATACCTTAAAATCGTTTTTATAACTTCATCCATCACAATCGGCTTTGACAAATGTGCGTTCATTCCTGCATCCAGTGATGCCTGAACATCTTCTGCAAATGAATTAGCTGTCATTGCTATAATAGGAATGTTTTTTCCATCCGGTCTGTCATTCATTGCCCTGATTGCTTTTGTCGCTTCATAACCATTCATTTCAGGCATCATGACATCCATCAGGATCACATCAAATGTGCCTTTCGGATGATTTCTGAAAACCTCAACAGCATTCTTTCCATCCACAGCTCTTTCTACATTCATCCCGAACTCTTCCAACTGCACGGCAGCAATCTCTGCATTCAGTTCATTATCCTCCGCAAGAAGGACATTCACACCTGTAAGATCTACCTTTTCCGAAAAAACCGGGTCTGACTTATTCCATTCCTTATCTGTAATTTCCAAAGGAATATCCACAGTAAATGTGGTTCCCTCATGCTTTTTACTCTGCACGGAAATGGTTCCACCCATCATATCCACATACTTCTTTACGATAGCCATCCCCAGTCCAACTCCGTGGTACTGCGTTCTCACATCGGAATCTTCCTGTGCAAATTCCTCAAATACTTCTTTTATAAATTCCTCACTCATGCCAATACCAGTATCCGAAATGCGGTAACGCATATTTATGTATCCATCCCCGCCCTTTTCCTGACACTGGGCTTCAAATGTAATCGTCCCTCCATCCGGAGTGAATTTTACGGCATTGCTCAGAATATTGACCAGCACATCGCGCAGGCGTGCAGGATCCGCAAGTACATTTGGGATCTTTGCATCTTCACACTGAATCTTAAAGTTGATATCCCTGTTCGTAAGAAATCCTTTTATAATATCCAATGCAGAATCTGTAATGTTTTTCACATCCGCCGGTACCGGATTGTATTTCACTTTTCCACTTTCGATGCGGGTCAGATCTAATACATCATTGATCAGCGACAGTAAATACTCTGAGCTTTCGTCGATCTTTTCCAGACAATTTTTTACTTCGTCTGACGGATCGTTTTTCATTGCAATACCGGTAAATCCTATGATTGCATTCATCGGCGTCCTCATATCATGGGACATATGTGACAAAAATGCTGTTTTTGCCTTGTTTGCAGCCTGTGCACGCTCTGCCAGTTCCGCCATTTCCTCAGCTTTCTCCTGGGCCGCCTTCTGAGCTTTTTTTCTTGCACTGAGATGCACCATTGTCACAGCCATAGCAGTCAGCAGCCATCCAAAAATAAGAAGAACTAAAACAGTAACAACAGGATGCAGACGGATCCAGTCAACAACTGTCAGCTCTGTTGCTTTGTATGTGGTATACTGTGCTGCAAGATCTTCAACAAGATATTGAGGCATGGCATACATTGCTTTCGTCAGAATACCAGCCAGCGCATGGTTCTCAGTTGATGAAATCACCATGCGGTAGGTGAATGTAGGCTGTTCCAGCAGAGTATATGCCATGGTGCCCGTAGTGTCACTGTTCACAAACGCCTGTGCCATGTAATAGTAGACGAAGGCAGCATCTGCTTTCCCCTTACGGACAGCTTCCATCATTTCCTGTCGGGTACTGCACATCAGTTTTTCTGCACCGGGTGCCATTGCATCTTCAATTGAATTGGATACTGTCTGGTCAACAGTAGCAACAACATTAATTTTCCCATCAAAGTCACGCCGTGTCACCCTTGCCATCTGCATCGTAATGAAAGGTGCCGTAATCCCCCATTTTTTCGTCTCAGCATAGTTATCTGTTTCCAGGCGTGCATCGATGCTAATATCTGTGGTTTCCTTATTTTTCTGATAAGCAATATACTCATCTCTGGTGGCAGGTGTAAGAAACTCATAGGAAATCCCGGCATAGTCTGCAATTCTCCGGAAGTAATCCGGGATAATCCCCTTCATCTCACCATTTTCATTATAAGAATATGGATAACGGGTCGGATCACACAGAACATGAAGCGGGTTGTCCTTGGAATATTGTGCAATAATACTTTTTTCTTGCTCCGTATATTCCAGATTCTTAGTTTCTATGCTTTCATAATTTTTATTATAAAGTGTCGTTTTCCAGTCACCCTCAACTGCATTCATCTGGTCGATTGCATAATTGATCTCATTCAGCAATTCTGTATTGCCCTTTTTAACAATGACATAGAAATCGCTGCTGCCAAATTTATCCACGATTCGCTCATTGTTTGTTTTTCTCAGAGAACTGGTAACAATCGCATCAACTTTTCCGCTCTGAAGGGCTTCCTCCATTTCTGCGGTCGTATCAAAATAAGATGGAACATATGTAAATCCTTTGTTGTCTGCAAAATCCGCAAACTCTTCATTCCGGGTGTTTCCGTTCAAAAGCGCCACACGCATACCGTTGTAAGTGCTGTAATTGTCGTCCACAATCGTGCTGTTGTCACTGCGGACGGTCAACATCCCATAATTAGTTCCGATCGGACGTGAAAAATCAAACTTTTCTTCTCTGTCCGGTGTTTTGCGGGCAGATGTTACCATGTCGATCTCGCCGTCTTCGAGCATCTGCTGCATATCTTCCCAGCTCTTATCGTATCCGACATACTCGTAATCTACATCCCAATAACGGGCCATCAGCCGAAGAAAATCATAGCCATAACCACTGAGGTTGCCCTTTTCGTCCATTATGTGATAACCATCCATGGCAAAGAAACCGACTTTGACAGTTTCATGCTGTGAAGTCTCCTCGGCTGCAAATACCGCCTGCAGATACATCGTCAATATACATAACAAAGTCAACAGCAATGCTATGCACTTTTTTACCCCTGAAATCATAATAGTTCTCCTACTGTCTGTCTGTCTGTCTGTCTGTCTGTCTGTCTGTCTGTCTGTCAAATATATTTCCTTATACATCTCACTGTCAACCACTGGTTTAATAAAATTTCACTGCTGCATCAAATCCATTTATTACTTTTCAATGACCTGCGTTTCGATCCCCATGCTGGATTTCATACTTCTAATCGTCTCTTCCATCATCTTCATCTCAACTAGTTTTGAAACATGTACATTCATATTATAAAAATCCCCATTCTGTTTTACGCATTCTTCATCCTGCTTTTTTCTGTATACCGACACAGAGAACTTGTTCCTACCAGTTCTCTTATATTTTGCATACAAAAAGGACACTTGCCAAAATTCTGCCAGTGTCCCTACTACGGTTCTTTAAAATCACACATCCATATAGTATAATAGAAGTTATCGGAATTTCTTCCGTTCTCACATCTTTTCCATACATGATATGGAAACAATGGCAACCGGCTGACATGATCAGACATTCTGACTTTAGTCCCTTCTGGCTTTGCGTCTCTGCTTTTCAGCAGGTTTGCCTTTATTTTTTCGAAAATAAAATACCATGAAGTTGTTTACATGTCAATACTGTTAAATAAAAAATCTGTATGTTTTTATCGAATCAAACTTTATTCTGTCTCTACGTTTTCCGCTGGAATCTTTTCTAACGTGAGAATAAGCTGTCCAGTTCCATCTGGGTATTCACGAACTTCTGCACAATTCACTTCTGAAAACGCTTTGTCCTGATACGAAACTTCCTGTATAGTTTCAAAATACCAAGCGGTATAATCTGGTGTCTCCACCGACTGACCTTCTCCATACCAGCCTTCGTTTTGAATTTCAGTTACAACGTCTGTTTCGCCTAATTCATACTTTCCTTCTAAGCACCATAGACCGTCTTCTGAGAAATGAAGCGTTACTTCCATATCATTTCCATAAATATTATAAAGATCCTGCAATGTTAATGTACTTATATTCATTCCACTTAACTGCGGTGCCTCCATTCCCCACAGCACACCCTCGATTGGAAATGTGCCTTTTCCAAGTTCTCCGTTGTTCTCACCAATCTGAACATAAGAAAGTTCTTCCTGAGAGCCATATTGATATCCTGTATACTCACTGTAACAATCTGAAGTAATCTCATGTGTAATTTCTGATATATGCAATACATGCATTGTCTCAAATATCATATCTCTCGACTCGTTTTCCGAATCAAACTTATAAGTTAATGTATTCCATTCAGATCCAAGTACAACGGTTTCATTCTCATTCTTTGCCAATACACTATTTACGGTAAAACCAACTGTTGCTTTTTCTACCTTAAATCCACAGTTTTCCATCCACTGGCTAAGCGCTGCTATTCGCTGCTGCTGTTCCTCTTTCATCCAACCATCCACTACTGTATTCCCGTAAAAATTTTCCGCTCTGTTCTGGAAATACTGATTTAAAACTGCCTCATCCTCTGCATCTAACTGAAGCTGAGCTTTTATCTGTGCGCTATTTTCATACGTATTAAAAGCGAATGCACTCATCTGAACAGCTAGCATACTGATAATCATAACTAATACTCCAAATAAACCTCTTTCTGAAATTTTTCTCATAGGCGCTCCTTTCTGGTCGTTAAAACCATGATATGTTCATTTCACCATCACTTTTCTTGATTTCATCATAATATAGTCAATATATTTTGTCAATAGTTTTTGTATTATCCGTACATTTTTTTATAAATCGTCTTATTTTCTAATAATTTTGTCGTTTTCTGTTTTGTTTATTGCACCTAACACTGTACTACTCATACTGTTGTACCTCCTTAAATTTTTTTTACAGTAACAGGTATTCCAATAAAAAAGACGAACCCACTCATTGAATCAATGAATGAATTCGCCAAAGCAAAACTCTCGTTTCGTTAATCTCAGCAGTATTATTACATATATTACATGTTATTACATATTATCGCGTATTATAAGGCAACAATTTGATGTAAAAATGATGTAAAACCATCATCATCTGTGTATTGCTGACTTCATTTCCAGTCCGCAAAAAGCCTCTTTTTACGTTCGATCATCTCGTCTGTTTTTTCCAGATAAGTCTTGATATCCTTGACATTTTCGCATCTTTCGATCCTGCCGTTTGGATATACCGCCTTTGTGATGGCTCCTGCACCAAGTGCTACGATGGTCTGCATTTCTTCCATGATCAAGATATTGTAGATTCCTTCTTTTCCTGGCTTTGCGTATCCAACATTTTCCATATTTCCTGTCATGTTTTTCTGGCGGTACAGATAATACGGCTTCATACCCATTTCCTCTGCGGCATCTTGTGTCAGCTCCATCGTACTTTCAGAATTAACACTCTTCATACCTGCGTATTCTTCCTTCTGAGTATTTAATCTTGCAGCACGCTTAATGGCCAGGGAGTGAACCGTCAAATTGTCTGGTCCTAGCTTTTTGATTTCTTCCAGCGTATTCTCAACATCTTCTTTTGTCTCCTGCGGCAATCCAACAATGATGTCCATGTTAATATTATCAAAGCCTTCTTCTCTTGCAAGCAAAAAGGCATCCTTTACCTGCAAAACTGTATGTCTTCGGCCAATCAGTTCTAGTGTCTCGTCTTTCATTGTCTGTGGGTTGATACTTATACGTGTGACAGGATGACGTTTTATTGTCTTAAGTTTTTCACGTGTGATGCTGTCTGGGCGTCCTGCCTCAACTGTCCACTCCTGAAGGAAAGACAAATTAAAGGAGTTCTCAATCTTTGAGAGAAGGCGTTCTAACTGATCTGGCTCTAATGTGGTCGGCGTACCTCCACCGATATATATTGTGTTTAGCTTCTTATCTTTAAAAGCCTCTGCCACATAGTCAATCTCTTTTTCAATTGAATCAAGATATGCATCCACACGATCACCAAATCGGCTCACTGGATATGATGTGAATGAGCAGTACGCACATGTTGTCGGACAAAATGCAATTCCGACATACAAACTATATCCATCCTCATAGTCCAGACAATCAAGCAGCTTAATTTCTCTCTTTGCAATATCAAGACTAAGCATAGTCTTTTCCTCACCGCAAAGCATCTGATTTTTCATGTAGTCTATGCATTCCTCATCAGAAGCACCTTCCATCAGCATAGTTCTTGCAATCTTTGTCGGTCGGATACCTGTCAGTGTTCCCCATGGAAGCTCTTTTTTTGTAAGCTTAGAGAGTAGACAATACAGCATACATTTTGCCTTTGTTTTAGTGTCCTTTCGATCTGACAATTCACATTCACATGCATCCTCAAGCAATGTGCCATCCTGCATAAGCTCCATTGTCATCTTCTTTTTAGTGTTATCCTCGTTTGCTAAACATTGTGTTTCTGCACAATCACTCATGCACACACGAAGAAACAAATCACCCTCTGCACACGCATATTCCTTTGTTTCAATTCTTTTAATTGCCCGTCCCGGATAAAATGCCATAAACAGGCTTCGAATATCGTTATCTAATGTATCGCATTCCAAATAAAAATAAATCATATCGTTTCCTTTGCTTTCCTTTTACTTTTTATCGCATTCCTGCTGCCGGATTGTGTGTTTTTTCATAACCTATCGAGGTCGCCTGTCCATGACCCGGATATACATCTGTCTCATCTGGCAGTACAAATAGCTTTTTCCCAAGAGAACGAATCAGTGAAAACATACTTCCGCCAGGAAAATCTGTTCTTCCATAGCTCTCGAAAAACAACGTATCTCCCGCAAACAGCACATGTTCCTTTTCTATATAATAGCACACACCACCTAGTGTATGACCTGGTGTTTCAATCACGGTAATCTTCATTCCTGCAATCTCAATTTTTTGATTGTCAACAACAAGCTCATCTGCCTTCATAGTAAAGCCCTCAGCCCACATCGCAGAAAGATTTTTCTCGGCATCTGCTAAAAGCTCCTCTTCATGAATGCCAGCGTATACAGGAATCTGATAATATTCCTTCACTTTCTTTGCTGCCATGATGTGGTCAAAATGACCGTGTGTCAAAAGTATTGCCTCTGGCTTTATTTCATAACGGCTGCACACGCGAATGATTTTATCTGCCTGTTCACCTGGATCCACCAAAAAGCCGCGTTTGCTTTCTTCATCCCATGCCAAATAGCAATTTGTCCCCATTTGACCTACCATAATTGTCTCTATTCTCATCATGTTACCTGTCCTTTCTTTTTAAACGGGCTGCCAATCTGCCAGTTAACGCTACATAAAACAGGCAGGGCCAATACCCTGCCTGCAATCTGTGCATAACATCATTGTTTTATCCATTAGAACGTTCAATATCAATTACGCTGTTAACTGCCATCAGGCGATTGATAAGCTGCTGCAGAGCATCTACACCGCCAACTTCAAATGACATGTTGATAGTTGCCGTTCCCTGCTTACTTGTCTTAGAACTCATGGAAGCAATGTCAATCTCTCGCTCTGTAAAAATCTTAGAGATATCTGCAAAAATACCAATACGATTGTTACAGAAGATCTTGATCTCTGCCATAAACTTCTCATTAGAATGGAAGCTTTCCTGCTGCCACTCAACATCGACAAGACGTGACTTTTCAGACTCTGGAAGCGCTATGACATTTACACAGTCTGTACGGTGAATAGAAATACCGCGTCCTCTTGTAATAAAGCCAACAATCTCATCACCTGGAACTGGCGAACAGCATCTTGAAAAGCGAACATTAACATCAACAACACCATTGACTAAAACGCCGTTTGTGCTGCGAATCTTGACTGGCTTGTTCTTATTATTTTCAATTACAGACGCCAAAACCTGCTCATCTGTCGGTGCTTTCTTCTTAGATTCCTGATAAAGATCAATCAGCTTGTTTACAATCTGGCCTTCCTTAAGTCCGCCGTGTCCTACTGCTGCCAAAATAGAATCCCAATCACGGAAGCCATATTTTGTGACAACCTTCTTTGTAAACTCCGGCTTTGTCAGATCACTGATCTCAAAACCTTTGCCCTTGGCACAGCTGGCAACAAGCTCCTTTCCTCTAGTGATATTTCCAGCTCGTCCTTCCTGCTTGAACCACTGATTAATCTTATTTTTAGCCTGTGTACTCTTTGCGATATTTAACCAGTCACGGCTAGGTCCTTTGACATTCTGAGAAGTGAAAATCTCTATTCGATCACCATTTTGAATCTTATAATCAAGAGGAACCATCTTGCCATTAACTGCCGCCTGCTTCATGCGGTTTCCTACTGCTGAGTGAATGCTGTAAGCAAAGTCAATCGGTGTAGATCCAGCAGGAAGATTCTTTACATCACCCTGCGGTGTAAAGCAGTATACATTATCCGAGAATAAATCAAGATCATTTTTTACCATGCTGATAAATTCTTTATTATCGGAAACATCCTTCTGCCATTCAAGAATCTGACGAAGCCAAGAAAGCTTTGCCTCTTCATCACGCACTGTAGTGTCTCCCGAACCGCGCTCCTTGTATTTCCAGTGTGCCGCGATACCATACTCAGCAGTGCGATGCATCTCAAAGGTACGAATCTGAATCTCAAACGGCTGACCATTCTTTGCAATCAGAGTCGTATGAAGTGACTGATACATATTTGGCTTCGGCATTGCAATGTAATCCTTAAAACGAACCGTAATAGGATGATACATTTCATGAATAACACCAAGTGCTGCATAACAGTCCTTTACTGTATCAACAATAATACGAACTGCAAAAATATCATAGATCTGATCAAGTGTTTTATCCTGATTTACCATCTTTTTATAGATGCTAAACAGATGCTTAACGCGGCCTGATATCTCAGCCTTAATTTCAGCCTCCTCAAGCTTGACAGCAACCTCAGATTTGATTTCATCGATAAAACGCTCGCGCGCATCCTGCGTGCTGTAAATCTTTTCTGTTAGTTCCTTATAGACATCAGGGTGCAGATACATAAGAGACAAATCGTCAAGCTCTGTCTTGATTTTAGAAATACCAAGACGTGATGCAAGCGGCGAATAAATCTCAAGTGTTTCTTTTGCCTTTTGTTTCTGCGTCTCTGGCTTCCAGAACTGACCTGTACGCATATTGTGCAGACGGTCTGCAAGCTTTACCATGATAACACGGATATCCTTTGCCATAGCAAGAAACATCTTTCTAAGATTTTCTGCCTGGATCTCAATCTTATCCATGTCCCAGTTGATCTGCGTCAGCTTTGTTACGCCATCTACCAAAAATGCGATTTCTTCTCCAAAAATCCCAATCAATTCTTTTAGAGTCATCGGGGTGTCCTCTAAGACATCATGAAGAAGTCCTGCCGCAATACTTTCCTTATCAAGTTCCAGCTCTGCTAATATAATTGCTACGCAAAGCGGATGGATGATATACGGCTCTCCGGAGCGTCTGCGCTGATCTCCGTGCGAATTTAGTGCAACCTCATAGGCCTTGCGAATCAGTGACAGATCATCCGATGGATGATACTTTCTGACACTATCCTCTAATTCTTTATATAATTCATCCGGCGATGTAAAATTAGCCGGTGCCTTAACCGAAGGTTTTGGCGGGATTAATCCTTCTTCTTCTGGATTCATATCAGACACCTCTTTTCCTCATTTCAACTCAACATATTTACTCGTTGTTTCAATCCACAGTCGGTAATTTCACAGAGTCTGACATGTCAGCACAAAGCCGACTGTGGCTTGCCTCATGTCAGTGGGGGATACCGATTTCTCTCCGCCCACCACTGCCGTTAATTTTCCAATAGCAATTCATCTCGCCACCTATAGAGGTTGGAGAATCCTTGCTATTATTGTTGAAGATTATAAGCTTGCGTACTTTTCTTCCATAAACTGTCTTGCCTGCTGTGCATTAGATGGATTTGTATCCTCTAACAGCACGTGAATATGCGGCTTATGCCCCTTGATATAGCGAAGCAAAAATTCATAGTCCATCTGACCTGTTCCGCATGCGCAGCTTAACAACTTGCCATTTTCGATCTTGAAATCCTTTGCATGGATCGTTGCAATATCTGGTCCAAGAATCTCAACAAACTCTTTAAAAATTGCCGGATACTCCTGATAATTGGACTCATCAAGCAAATTCACTGGATCAAAGATGATCTGAAGATTCGGAGAATCAATCGCATCAAGAACCTTTCTTGCACGCTTTGCATTGTTTACAATATGTCGGCATACTGGCTCAATTGCAACAATTACACCAAGTTTTTCTGCATATTCCACAACAGGACGCAAATTCTTAATAAAAATCTCAAGTGCTTCCTCAGTAAATGAAAATGGCTCTGTGCGATACTCGGTATTACATGCACCTGTCTCTGTTCCAACTACACCTGCTCCAAGAAGACTCGCAAATACAATATGTCTCTTGTAAGTGTCGATAGTATCCTTTAATGCAGCCTCATCAGGAGTTGCCAGATTCTGGTAGCAGCCAAGAACTGCAACATCTACTTTGTTCTCTGCAAAGACTTCCTTCATGTACAATGCCATACCAGGAGTTAAAACCTCCTTTTGGGTTGGAAACTCATGAACTGCCTTCGGTACTGCTAACTGACAGCAATGCATTCCCTCATTGTGTATTTCCTTTACAAGCCCTTCAAAGGTATCTGCCTTTACATCATGGGCACGAATTCCGATTCTCATACAATTCTCCCTTCGCGTTTCGCTACTTTTTTGATACTCACGAATTGCTCCGATGCTTCGCATCTTTCGCAATTCTAAAAACATTCGGATTCGCTGATTTTCTTTGAAAATCGCTGCATCCTCATGTTTTTGCGGGTTCCAAGCTGCAAAATCTTATCGTGCAAGCACGAGCAGGTTTTGTAGCTTTTAACCCTAGTATCATGTGATTTCTTAATTATACTCAATTTAACGAAACTCTGCAATAGTTTTGTATCACGATTTGAAGGCTTCTTTTCCCTTGAAATTCGTTAATTTGTGGATAATACGTCACACCAATATCAATTGTATTGCGCATTCCCCTAAGAGCCGCCGCTACATTGTCACGCCCATATTCCTCTTCAAGAAAATCAAAGAACACATCTGTGTCCCCAAAATAAAGCGCGTCCATAATAATGCCTTCTGGTCCCATAACAGACATTTTTACAACATTTCTATTCTTTCCGATACGTGAGAGACGAAGCACAGACAAATGCTGCTGGGCAAACAATGGCTTTTCATTGGCTCGTCCAAATGGCTCTAGCTTTTCAAGATCAGCAATGACTTCTTCACTGATATAACCAAGCGGCATCGCAGCATCAATCATGACAAGCGGCATAAGCTGCGTTTGTGTAAGCGTACATCTCGCATTTAAACCGTCTCGCAAAATCTCTAAATTTTTCTTTTCCATTGTAAGACCAGCTGCCATCTTATGACCGCCAAAGCGAAGAAATAAGTTCCTAAATGCACTTAGTTCTGTAAACATATCATAATCATCAATACTTCTGCCAGAAGCCTTAATCTGCCCTTCTTCTGATGCATCAGTAAAGACAAGCACAGGACGATAGTAACGTTCACGAAGACGTCCTGCAATTATGCCGGCCACACTCTCATGACAATCTTTTATGTAAACAAGATATACATGCTCATCCTTCCACGTTGCATGCTCAATAAGCTCTACTGCGCGCTCTGTTCCGACTCGCGTTAATTCCTTTCGCTCCTCATTCATTGCCCACAGCTCACCAGCTAAGGCAAGTGCCTGATCATATTCCTTTGATTCAAGAAGCGCCAATGCATGAACAATCGTGTCTAGTCGTCCTGCTGCATTAAAACATGGTCCTAAGATAAATCCAATATGATAGGCACGCACCTGCTCTGGTGATATGCCACACACCTCCATCAATGCACGAAGACCTATATGGTTTGTGTGATTAAGATATGAAAGACCTTTTCTGACTAGAATACGGTTTTCACCGACAAGCTCCATAACATCAGCCACAGTAGCAATCGCCGTATATTGTAAAAAAATCTCCTGACGGCTCATTGTGCGCTTCATTCTCCGAAACAGCAGTGTCATAAGCTGGTAGGCTACACCTGTTCCACAAAGACTTTTAAATGGATATGCACAGTCTTCCTGCTTTGGATCAACAATAGCATCAGCCTTCGGCAAAAAATATGTCTTTTTTCCATCATGCTCCTCGAATGGAACCTCATGATGATCTGTCACAATAACTGTCATGCCAAGTTTTTTTGCCTCATCGATTGCCTCAAATGCTGCTATTCCATTGTCGCATGTTAAAAGTACACTTGCTCCATTTGCATTTGCTTCCTCAACGATACGACTGTTTACACCATAACCTTCCATTACTCGATTTGGCGTAAAGATTGCTGCGCGGCCGCCAAGTTCTATAATAGCTTCTTTTAACAAAAGACCGGAGAAAATTCCATCATTATCAAAATCACTTGATATTGCAATCAGTTCGTTGTTCGCAATCGCAGCCTCAAGCAAAGACGCGGCCTTATCTGCATCCTTCATAAGTGCAGGGTCACTTAGATAATCTAAATCTCCTTTTAAATAGCTTTCAATCTCCTCTTTTGTCTCAACGCCACGGTTTCTCATAATCCTTGCCGTTACCTGATTGATGCCGTATGCTTTGCTGATGGCTGCAAAATCTGCTTTTTTTGCGTACAGACGCCAACGTTCCTTCTTCATAAATTTATTCCTTTCACTAATTCATTTTTCATGATGCGTTTTTTACTGACTACGCTTTATGACCACCAATCTGCTCATTTCTCTCCTTTGCAGTTGCGCCGTCAAGCAGATTCATTCCTTTTAAAATCGCATTTTTTCCAAATTTCTTTTTAATCTGCAGCATTGCCTGCTGCATTTTCTTTTCCTTATCTAGCGCGGCTTTTTCTTCCTGTTCTTTTTTTTCTAATGCTTCATAATCTGTAAATAAATCAAGCTGCTGAGGCTTTTTTCTAGTTGGCTCTGAACCCTCTGGCACAACATGATTTGCTGTCAGACTAAGACGTCTCACAAGAAGATTTTGATCAATAATTGTATCGTAAAGCTTCAATACTGTCTCGGTTGCTAACTTTGCTGACGATGTAAATCGTCCGATATTGACACTGCCATGTGCGCTTTTTGGAATCTTTCTTCCATACCTATCTGTGACAATATCACCATGATACTGCTCACGGAGTTTTGGATCTGTTAAATTTTCAATATCATAGCCAATCGTTAAAACCATCTGATCAGTGACAAGACCTTTATCTACAAGCTGCAGCAAAAGCTGATCAGTCATTTCTTTTACAATCAAACGCGTTTTCTCTGCCGTATATGGACAATGAAGCACCTGACCATTCTCTATGCTGCTTGACTGTGGACGATACGCCTTAATATGCGCAATCGTGCATGGCTCCCAGCCCCATGCATGATCAATTATAAGCTCTGCATTAATACCAAAAAGTCGGTACAGCAATTCTTCATTATGGAACTGATTAATTTTACCAACAGAACACCTTGCCACATCTCCCATTGTAAACATTCCATTTTGTTCAAGCTTTTTCGCCGTCTTTGGACCAATTCGCCAAAAATCTGTGAGTGGGCGATGATCCCACAGTTTTTGTCTATAACTTTTTTCTGTAAGCATAGCAATTCTCACGCCATCACTATCTGCCTTAATGTGCTTTGCCTCGATATCCATTGCAATTTTAGCCAGATAAAGATTTGTTCCGATCCCTGCAGTAGCTGTAATTCCTGTTGTCTTTAATACATCTTTTATCATTTGACCTGCAAACTCATAAGCATTAAGCCCTGTCAAAATCAGATACTGCGTGATATCGACAAATACCTCATCAATCGAGTAGGCATGTATATCCTCAGGCGCCACATATTTTAAATAAATATTATAAATTTTTGTGCTGTACTCCATATATTTTGCCATACGCGGCGGTGCAATAATATAGTCAATCTGATACTCATGGTGCAAATCAAGCTCTTTTGCATTGCTTGAAGATCCTTCAAATAATCTTTTTGGTGCTTGGAAACGTCTTCTGGCATTTGCCTGTTTTAACATCTGCACAACCTCAAAAAGCCTTGCTCGTCCTCCTATGCCGTACTTTTTCAACGACGGAGATACTGCAAGGCAAATGGTTTTTTCAGTAAGTGCGGCATCTGCCACAACAAGATTTGTGCAAAGTGGGTCAAGACCACGCTCAACGCATTCAACCGATGCGAAGAATGATTTTAAGTCAATGCAAAGATATGTTTTATTTTCAGCCATTTTAGTCATTATACTGCTCCATTTCAATATATGCTTCTGTTTGCTGTATTGATTTTTTCACTGTTTCTGTTACTGCTTCATCATACCCTCTAAGTGCAGCATATGCGCCAAACTGCGCAGCACGATCCGACAACGCCATTTGTGGGTGACGTTTCGAGACATGGTGTGGAAGATCTATGATATCAGCATATTGGCTAGCATATCTGCTGGCACGTTGATCCACTTGATTTTTTTCTACTTGATTCATTTGATCGTTACTTGAAATCAATAGCTTTGCCTCCAGTCTTTGCATTGATGTCCAAAGTATAGCACTCTTTCTCGTGTCCGTCAAAGATTTGTTTGTATTGCTTTTGACATGTACTCATTTCTGCGGTGAACTACAAATACAATTTATCTTATTAATGCAACATTTTTATGATAAAATTCAATGCCGTATTTCAATATTTTCTGATATCCCTGATTACGCAATCTTCAAAAAAGACACTGCATGTCTCCATACAGTGTCTTAATAATCTAGCATTCTTCTGATATTTTATTTTTATCTTCCGAACTTTTCAGCAACGTCCTCTTCTCCGAAGCATTCACTGATCGGTGCACCTGGTGCTACCATTGGGAATACCTTGTCGTCCTTGTCAATCTGAGCATCAATTACTACTGGAATATTCAGCTCGATTGCTTCCTTAACTGCATTATCAAACTCTTCGCATGTGCTTACTGTGTAGCCCTTTGCTCCAAGACCCTCTGCTACCTTTGCAAAGTCAACGCGGTCATTTAACACTGTCTGAGAATAACGCTGTCCGTAGAACAGATCCTGCCACTGACGTACCATACCAAGCACGTGATTGTTTACAACGACCTCTATAACTGGGATATTATATCGAGTTGCTGTTGCAATCTCATTCATATTCATACGGAAGCAGCCATCTCCTGCGATATTGAATACAAGCTTATCCTTACGAGCCATCTTTGCACCAATCGCAGCGCCAAGACCATAGCCCATAGTTCCAAGTCCGCCTGATGTTAAAAGCTGTCTCGGTGCCTTATACTTATAATACTGTGCTGCCCACATCTGGTGCTGTCCTACCTCAGTAGAGATAATAGCATCGCCATGTGTTGCCTCATAGATTTTTTCGATAATATAAGGACCAGTCAGAACACCCTTATGATAAGTCATCGGATGTGCTTCCTCATAACTCTTAACTTCTGTAATCCACTCATTATGATTCATCTGAGGAAGCTTTTCATTTAACTTTTCTAAGATAACCTTGACATCACCGATAACACTTGCATCTGTTTTGATGTTCTTATTGATCTCTGCCGGATCTACATCAAACTGCAGAATCTTTGCATTTGCGGCAAATTTCTTTGCATTTCCATATACACGATCACTGAAGCGTGCTCCGACAACTACAAGAAGGTCACACTGGCTTACTCCATAGTTTGATGCCTTTGTTCCATGCATACCAAGCATACCTGTATACAAAGGATCAGTACCGTTGAAGGCACCCTTGCCCATTAATGTATCCGCAACTGGAGAATCAATCTTATGAACAAACTCATTAAGCTGTGCGTCTGCACCTGATGCAATTGCACCGCCTCCGACAAAAACGTATGGCTTCTTTGATGCCTCAATCATCTTGACTGCAGTTTCAATATCTTCTGCCTTAATGCGATCTGTAATACGTTTAACCTGCTCTGGCTCTTTACGCTCATATTCTGCCTTATTTGCAGTAACATCCTTTGTGATATCAATAAGCACCGGACCCGGACGTCCTTCCTTTGCAATCTTGAATGCACGGCGAACTGTATCAGCCAGTTTATTGACATCCTTTACGATGAAATTATGCTTTGTGATCGGCATTGTAACACCAGCGATATCGATCTCCTGGAAGGAATCTCTTCCCAGAAGTGAAACAGCAACGTTACATGTAATTGCAATAATCGGAATAGAATCCATGTAAGCTGTTGCAATTCCCGTTACCAGATTGGTAGCACCTGGGCCAGATGTGGCCATGCAGACACCTACCTTTCCGGTTGCCCTTGCATAGCCGTCTGCTGCATGAGACGCGCCCTGCTCATGGGAGGTTAAAATATGTGTAATTTCATCCGAATGCTTGTAAAGAGCATCATATACATTCAGAATGCAGCCGCCCGGATAACCAAACACGGTATCTACGCCCTGTTCCCTTAAACACTGTACTAAAATTTCAGAACCTGTTAACTCCATATTTATTTTCCCTTCCTTATATCTGTCTTATCTATGTTTTATATCAGAAAACCAGCTTATTTATTAGTTCCCGGAACCTGCAAAACTGCACCCTTGCTTGCATCAGTTACAAGTGCTGCGTAGCGTGCCAGATAACCAGTTGTTACCTTTGGCTCTCTTGGTGTCCATGCTGCCTTTCTTCTTGCCATCTCCTCGTCAGAAACACGCACATTCAGAGTATTTGCCGGAATATTGATCTCGATGATATCTCCTTCTTCAACAAGTGCAATTGGACCGCCAACAGCTGCCTCTGGGCATACATGTCCGATGCTTGCTCCTCTTGAAGCACCTGAAAAACGGCCATCTGTAATCAATGCAACACTGGAACCAAGTCCCATACCTGCAATTGCAGAAGTCGGATTTAACATTTCTCTCATACCAGGGCCACCCTTTGGTCCCTCGTAACGGATGACTACAACATCACCTGCAACGATTTTTCCGCCCTTGATTGCTGCGATTGCATCATCCTCACAGTCAAATACACGAGCCGGTCCCTCATGAACCATCATCTCTGGTGCAACTGCTGAACGCTTTACAACACCTGAATCTGGTGCCAAATTACCCTTTAATACAGCAATTCCGCCAGTCTGGCTATATGGATTATCGATTGGACGAATAACCTCAGGGTCCTTATTCACAACGTTTGCAATGTTCTCTCCAACTGTCTTTCCTGTAACTGTAATACAATCAAGATTTAACAGATTCTTCTTTGACAGCTCATTCATAACGGCGTAAACACCGCCTGCTTCATTTAACTGCTCCATATAAGTATGACCTGCCGGAGCTAAGTGACACAGATTCGGAGTCTTTGCACTAATGCCGTTTGCGATATCAACGTTTAAAGCTACGCCAGCCTCTCTTGCGATTGCCGGAAGATGAAGCATACTGTTTGTAGAACATCCAAGTGCCATATCAACAGTCAGCGCATTGACAAATGCCTTCTCTGTCATAATATCTCTTGGGCAGATATTCTTTTCAATCATCTCCATAACTTTCATACCAGCGTGCTTTGCAAGCTTAATTCTCTCAGAATAAACAGCTGGAATTGTTCCGTTGCCCTGAAGACCCATACCAAGTGCCTCTGTCAGACAGTTCATGGAGTTTGCAGTATACATACCAGAGCAGGAACCGCATGTTGGACATGTCTTGCACTCATACTCATATACATCTTCTTCAGTCATCTTGCCTGCTGCGTAAGCACCAACTGCCTCAAACATGGAGGAAAGGCTTGTTCTCTGTCCCTTTACATGACCTGCAAGCATCGGACCACCACTGACAAATACAGTCGGGATATTGATTCTGGCTGCTGCCATTAACAAACCAGGTACGTTTTTGTCACAGTTTGGAACCATAACAAGACCATCAAACTGGTGTGCCATTGCCATACACTCGGTAGAATCTGCAATCAGATCTCTCGTAACAAGAGAATACTTCATACCAACGTGTCCCATTGCAATACCATCGCAGACAGCGATAGCCGGGAATACAACCGGCACGCCTCCTGCCATTGCTACGCCTAATTTAACTGCTTCTACAATCTTGTCCAGGTTCATATGACCTGGAACAATCTCATTATAGGAACTGACAATACCAATCATTGGCTTGTCCATCTCTTCCTTTGTAAATCCTAATGCATTAAACAGTGATCTATGAGGTGCCTGCTGCATTCCTTTTTTTACATTGTCACTTCTCATGTTTTTAACCCCTTCCAAATTTGTTAACCAAGAATTTTTTCTGCAATCAGATCGCCCATAGAAACTGTGCCAACCTGTGTCATACCCTCTGACATGATATCAATTGTGCGGTAGCCTGCCTTAAGTACCTCTTCTACTGCAGTCTCAACTGCCTTTGCTTCTTCATCAAGATCGAAAGAGTATCTAAGCAGCATGGCAGCAGATAAAATTGTCGCAATCGGGTTTGCAATGCCCTTACCTGCAATATCTGGTGCAGAGCCATGGCTTGGTTCATAAAGTCCAAGCTTTCCTGCACCAAGGCTTGCTGATGATAACATGCCAATGGAGCCTGTAATCATACTTGCCTCATCAGAAAGAATATCACCAAACATGTTCTCTGTCAAAATAACATCAAACTGTCTCGGATTCATAACAAGCTGCATGGCACAGTTATCAACAAGCATATGCTTTACTGTTACATCAGGATAATCCTTTGCAACTTCATCAACAACTGCTCTCCAAAGTCTTGAAGTGTCAAGAACATTTGCTTTGTCAACGCTTGTTACATTTTTTCCGCGCTTTCTTGCAACCTCAAATGCTTTAACTGCAATCCTTTTAATCTCATTCTCATCGTATGCCATAATATCAGTTGACTTACGAATGCCATCAATTTCCTCTGTCTTATGTTCACCGAAGTATACGCCTCCGGTCAGCTCTCTCATCATAACAATATCAAATCCATCGCCGATAATCTCTGGCTTTAATGGACAAGCATCTTTTAATTGTGAAAACAGCTTTGCCGGACGGATATTTGCAAACAGACCAAGACCTTTACGAATCTTTAACAGACCTGCCTCCGGACGCAAATTTGGTGCTACCTGATACCATCTTGAGTTTCCGACGTTTCCGCCTACTGCACCTAAAAGCACGGCATCACTAGCCTTTGCCTTTTCAAGTGATTCTTCGGTCAGCGGTTCGCCATACGCATCAATTGAGCAGCCGCCCATAAGAAGCGTCTCGTATTCAAACTCATGTCCATATTTTTTTGCTACGGTATCCAGTACCTTTTTGGCCTCAGCCACAATCTCAGGACCAATTCCGTCTCCTGGTATCAATGCAATCTTACCTGTCATCCTGTATCCTTTCCAACAGCAAAAGCTGTCTGCAAAAAGTTTCTTTTTTATCATAATGAAAGTACAAGCACCTTTCAGCACTTGTACTTCCCTATGTTAGTATATTTTGACATTTTTTTCAAGAGAACAAACTTCGTTCCACAAATAGCATCAATAATCAATTAAATTACATCAAGTTTTTTGAAGCAATACACTACTTTGGGATAAAAAGCAATAGGTTGTTTGCTCTTATATATCATTATTCATTGATACGCTCAAACACCATTTCATAACCGTCACTTCCAAAGTTTAAGCTTCGGTTCACACGGCTGATTGTCGCAGTAGATGCACCTGTTTTCTGTGCAATCTCAAGATATGTGTTTTTCTGGCGTAGCATAGCTGCTACCTCAAAGCGCTGTGCGATAGACTGAAGTTCATTGACGGTACATACATCTTCAAAAAAAGCATAACACTCATCAAGATTTTTTAATGTGAGAATTGCTTGAAACAAATGATCTGTTTCAGGGTTTTTAATTTTTTTATTCATTCTGGTTTCCGTGTGCTCAAACAATATATTATTAAAGCACACACCCTCTCCTTTCTACATTCCTGTTTTTATTTTTTCTGGTTTTTAATTAGATTTTTAACCCTATGCATGTATTTTGACACGCTAAAGCGAAAAAGTCAAGTCTTTTTGATAAAATTTAATCTTTTCATTTGTACTACTGTTTAAGTTTGCTCCATTTTCTTCATCTAAATGAAAACCTTCTGGTGATACCTTCTGCTCTCCGCACACATCCATACCTAGAAATATAGCACCTGACTTCTTTGCATCTGTCAAAAAACAAAGAATCTGTGAAAGCTGCATGGTTCCCTGGCTCCAGTCCGTAACTGCTTCCTCTTTGTTTAATACATCCTTATCAAGAGAAATATATACAGGCCACTTTGAAAGTTCCTTACACAAAGCTTCCTTTTGCTGTTCAAATTCAGCCTCTGTCACCCATGTGATGCGAGAATCTTTTAAAAGCTGCTCTGCTGTTTTATCCTCATCTGCCGGACCTACTAATACTGCCTTTTTTAAATTAGGAAGATTTTCTAATGCATGAAGAACCCAGCTTCCACATGTTAAAAGACCGCCGCCAAATGCGCTCTCCATACAGTCTGAATGATGGTCAAATAAAAGAAGGCTAAATGTCCGATTTATGCGCTGCAAAAACAAAAGACTGACATAATGATAGTCGCCTGAATCAATAAAATGAAGCGCATTCACTGGAATATGCGCCAAACGCTTTTCAAGCTCTGTTTTCGCCTCATCACTGCAAAAATACAAACTTCCAGAAATATCAGTGCAGTCTGTATATATGCAGTCTAAGCCTGGCTTATTTAAAATATTGTCTGTTGCTTCTATGTCTGTTGCTTTCCAAAAGGACTGACTGTCATAGGCACCTGACAAAGAAATCATATAATAAGGATTTTTGCTCACGCTGTCTTTTCCTTTCTTATCTATTATTCCAGACATTTTTTAGATAATCTCTTACTTCAAGCAGATCTGGCAAAATTATTTCGGCAAGACTTTGCATTTCTTCATCTGGTTCAAGAAGATCAGGCACCATAATAGGATGAAGACCTGCCGCATGGAGTGAACGCATTCCGTTATATGAATCCTCAACACCATATGCGCTCTCTGGAGTAATGCCCATGCGTTTGCATGCCTCTAAATAAATATCTGGCTCTGGCTTACTCTTTTTTGCCATCTCACCGCCTACAATCACATCAAAATACTGTATTAAGCCGGCATGAGTCAGCTGACGAATGACTGTCTCACTTCTTGTAGATGAGGCAAGTCCAACATTAGCGCCGCTCTCCTTTAGCCATGACAAAAGCTCTCTAGCTCCTTTTTTTACAGGAAGCCCCTCTGTCTCTTCAATTTCGTGAAAGCGATTAGATGTGTCTTTTCTAAACTCCTCATACGGGAAATCTGGTCCTTCAAAGCGAAACATTGTTTCCTTTGTCTTTTCAATTGTCGTGCCAATGCAGGCATGAAACATGCCCTTTGCATCCTTCAATTTATATTTTTCCTTATAATCCTCCCAACAGCGCTCACATACATGCTCAGAATCAAAGATGACACCATCCATATCAAATATAACGTTCTTCATTTTACACCTCTTAAGCTCATATTTTAAAGTACAATAGCCGCCCTGTTGCCAGGGCGGCGAAATGTTATTTTATTTAATCTACATATTTCTTTAAAGTATTACGAACAGCATCTTTTCCTGCAAGCATTTCAACAAACATGCCCTCTACCTTGTCTGCAAGACCTGCCTCGTACATATCAACACCAAAGATTGCCTTATTAGTGAGAATTTCCTTAAGCTGTCCTGTATAAGTCTCTGGCTTTCCTGCCTCTACACCAGAAAGCTTTTCCTGCAGCTTAGCAAGCATTGGATCACTACTAAGCTCCATCTTCTCAAGCTTATCATCTGTTCCAAGAAGATAACGAAGCCATCCTGCAATTGCAAGCGGAATGTATACAAGAGAAGAACAGTCAAGCTCACTGCTTGCCATGTAAGATTTCATTGTCTCACCAAAACGAACAACGATTTTCTGAGAAGTATCAGTTGCAATACGCTGCGGTGTGTCTGGCATAAATGGATTTGGAAGACGCTTCTCGATTACTTCATCAATAAATGCCTTCGGAGAAAGGATGCCAGGATCAGTAACAACCTTCATACCCTCATCGTAACCAATATGACGAATAAGTCCTGTAAGCTCCTTGTCATTCATCTCATCTGCAATCAGATTGTAACCAAGCAGGCAGCCATAAACAGCCAGGGCGGTGTGCAGCGGATTTAAGCAGGTAGTTACCTTCATACGCTCTACACGGTTTACAGTATCACGGTCAGTCAGATAAACACCAGCCTTCTCAAGTGCCGGTCTTCCTGCTGGGAACTTGTCCTCGATTACAAGGTACTGCGGTCCCTCTGCATTTACAAACGGTGCAATATAGGTATTTCTGGAAGTAATAACAGGTGCCATTTCTTCAACGCCTGCTGCCTCTAATTTTTCCTCAACAGCCTTTGCCGGTCTTGGTGTGATCTTATCGATCATACTCCACGGGAAGCTGATGCTTGATTCATCCTCAAGATATGTGATGAACTCTTTTGTTACAAAACCTTTCTCTGCCCATGCCTTTGCAATTGTCATAACAGATGCCTGAAGCTTCTCACCATTATGAGAGCAGTTATCCATGCTGACAACGGCAAGCGGATAACGGCCTGCCTTGAAACGCTCGAAAAGAAGTGCAGCAACGATGCTCATTGCATGCTTTGCGCTCTCTGGACCATTTTCGATATCTGATACAACTACCGGAAGAAAGTTTCCATCAATACCTTTTAATGCATAACCCTTCTCAGTAACTGTAAAGCTGATCATCTGTAAGGATGGATTTACAAATATAGCCTTTAATCTGCCATACTCTGCCTCATCAGCTGTATTTGCCTTAATTCCATCTGCAATACTTGCAATTACACGGCTTGAAGTATTTCCGTCTGGAAGAAGCGTTACCATCAATGTCATTGACTCATGTGGCTTGTAGATCTTATCGATGATATCATAATCAAAAGTCTCTGCTGCAATAATTCCTCTGTCAGCAGCACCTTTATTTAACAGATCTTCCTGCAGTCCTGCAATATAGCCGCGGAAAATATTTCCTGCTCCAAAGTGAACCCATACAGGCTCCTCAAGTGTCTTTTTATGAACTGCTTCAATATCATAAGACGGCAGTGTAATACCTGCCTTTTCAAATTCATTTTTCTTTTGTGTTACATCCTGTAATGTCAGTTTCATCTCTGATTCTCCTTTACAATTGACTCCCACAGGCCGCATAAATATGCAGCACCAAGTGCTCTGTCATACAGACCGTATCCAGGCATTGCCTTCTCGCCCCAGATCATTCTTCCGTGATCTGGACGGATAATTCCATCAAATCCAGTATCGTACAGTGCCTTCATGATTGCATGCATATCAAAGGTACCATCTGAAGACAGATGTGCAGACTCCTCAAAGTCATTCATGCCATCGTTAAACTGTAAGTTTCTTATATGTGCAAAATGGATTCTTCCCTTAAGTGCGTGAATCATCTCAACTAAGTTGTTGTTTAAGTTGGTTCCGTAGGATCCAGTACAGAAGGTAACACCATTGTGCGGATTGTCTACCATCTTCATCATACGCATGATGTGATCCTTGTTGTTGATAATACGCGGAAGACCAAATACACTCCAAGACGGATCATCTGGATGAATTGCCATATTGATATCATACTTATCACATACAGGCATAATTGCCTCAAGGAAATACTTTAAGTTTGCAAACAGTTTCTCCTCATCGATGTCTGCATACTCCTCAAACAGCTGCTTAACCTTTGCCATACGCTCTGGCTCCCAGCCTGGCATAACTGTTCCGTTCATGTCATTTGAAATAGAATCAAACATCTTAGCCGGATCAATGCTGTCTACTGTCTTCTGATTGTAAGCAAGAACTGTAGAACCATCCTTTCTCATACGTGCAAGTTCTGTACGAGTCCAGTCAAATACTGGCATAAAATTATAACATACCATATGAATATCAGCCTTACCAAGATTCTCAAGTGTCTTGATATATGCATCAATATCCTTGTCACGCTCTGGAGCTCCCGTTTTGATTGCATCGCTGATATTTACACTCTCAATACCAGGAAGTGTCAGTCCTGCTGCCTCTACCTCATTCTTAAGAGCCATAATCTCCTCATAAGTCCACAGCTCACCTGGCATTTTGTTGTAAAGAGTAGAAATAACACCCTTTACATAAGCTGTCTGTCTGATCTGCTGTAAGGTAACAGTATCATACTGGCTGCCGTACCATCTCATTGTCATCTGCATAACGAATTCTCCTCCTATTTGAACTGCCAATTATCCATTACAGATAAACGGCAGTTTTATATATTTTTTACTATACTTAAATAGTAGCATAGATCACTATGATTGAAAATGTGTTTTTTTACATTTTTTGTGTGGTTTTTGGTAGTAAAATTTTTGTTCGTGCTACAATCATACTTATAAAAACTGCGTCACATCTTTGCATGCCGCATAGCTTAACTCAAATTCCTGCGCTGTCAGCGTTTTTGACTCTTTGTCATAAGATGGTGACGTTTCTTTTACGCGTTTTTTAAATGTCGCAAAACTGGCATCTGACTTTTTGCCGCCGCATACACAAAGATAAGCTGCATTTTTGCTGTAAGCACGCTGCTCACAATTAAAATTCATACCATTGTGTGCTTCCAGTTTTTCACTGCACCATAATGCCAGATAGCCTGTTTCTTTGCGAAGGAATATCCAATTTTCTTCATGAATCACCTCATCAAAACGACACTCTGGGCAATATAAATGAGTATATCCAATTGGATGCTCATCTGGAATCACATAAATACCGCCAAGAAGACCGTGCTGCTGTTTTAATGCCGGCATCACACCATTTCCATGCCAGTAGCCTGGGCGCATATCGCCCTCCTCTGATGTAGAGCCTGGATGTGTGACGAAAATGCTCGCTTCGCCGTCAAGCGCTGCATACCACATGTGCTGCTGATAACCGTATGTACCCGGTCTAAAATATGTAGTTCCATGGAAACGCTCGTTAAATGATTTCGTAAAGTTATGTGTCGTGATATCCACATCTTCCTTAAGAGTCTCATTTTCCCAACGTGTAAACGGCTCTCTAGGAGATGCTACGCTCGTCAAACAATAGTCATCATTTTTCTCCAGATAAACTCTTGCATTGCCCGTTGTATAATTTGTCTCAACATCATCCTCCATAAGCTTTACAAGACCTTCTGGAATCGGATAGTGACTGCTTGCATAAAAACCAAGCCATCCCTCTCCAAATGTGTATGGCAGCTTTGGATTGATCAAATTCATAAGTGCCATTGCTCCCTGATCAAACGGATACAATACACTTCTGTAAACACGTCCCATCGGTGCCACAATACCAGTTTTATAAGTGTGAAGAGCAAGCATAGACAGCATCTTATCAGTAACAGCTGCCGCGCGCTTTGAAATTTCCGGCTCTGAATAATCAACTACATTAATCAATGCAGCAAATGTAACGCACATATAGACAGTACTCAAAAACTCCTCAAAACCATACTCTTCTACATCATCAAGCCACTGCAAAACTTTGTTTCTTCCATATAAATGAAGTTCTCTTCCTGTCATCTTTGCACGTGGGAAATATTCGTCTGGATACATCTCTCCTGCATTCATCGCACATGTATAGAACATCAGCGCATGGTTCTCGCTCCAAAAGCACATGCCATCAAAACCGTCCATATCCATCCAGTAGCGATAATTGATCATAACATCTTTTATACGCTCTTTCATTGCTCCTTCAACTGGATAATTATGCAGATAACGAATCAGTCCGCACATCAAAAAGTCAGAGCAGTCATAACGTTCTTCGATCATCTCAAGCATCTCATACATCAATCGCTCATCATCCATAGAGTTATCATTGAAATGCTTTCTTGCAAGGATATTGGAGATTGGGAAACCAAACTTCTCACCGCGGCTCTCGCTCATAACATCTGCAATTCGTCTGAATATAAGCTCCTTATTCTCCTCAAAGCTAAATGCACTTCCATCCTCGCGCAATGCATATTTAGGAACAAGCTGCTCGGTGCGTTCAAAGACACGCTTAAGTTCAAGCTTTCCTGAAACAACCTTCACTGTTACATATGGCTGTCCATTTTCTAAAAGAATCTCGTTTTTTCCCTCTGCCTGATACCAAACAGCAGGTATCTTTGCCTTTGCAAAATCCTCTTCATGATAGCGATATGTATAACTTGTTCCTGCTGGAGCTGGGCTGTCAAAACAAAGCTTATTTGACTCTAAACGTGCACTCTCCAAAAATGCTTCTGCCACAGCTGCAGCGTCAGCACATGCTTCATCTGGAATTGACACTTTAATTTCATCCTTATGATTTAAAATCTGCAGACCTGCTACACTTCTTGTATCACGCACGCCAAGATTCTCACATGCTAAATAAATAAGATTGCGCCCTGCTTTTAAATGAAGCGTCAGCTCTTTTTTCTGAATTGGCTTATAAACTGGCTGCTTTAATGCACCCTCTAATCTGCCATTGCAATATACATCAACTGCTGCATATGACCAAAGCGCTGCCGTAACATCGATATTCGATGATGTCTCAAGCACAGTCGCACTATCAAAATGAATGTGGCGCATAACAGAATAGAACGTTGAAATATTTACAAAACAGCTTCCGCTGTCATAGTAATACTTCCATTCTTCATTCAAGCGGCTCTTTGCTCCAACAAGAATCTCACCAGTTTCACCAACTGGTTTGTGTTCTGCAATTACAGAACGCAGATATGCCTCATAGCGAAGCTGATTTTTATCCTTCGCCTCATTAAAATAAGGCTCTTCCTGCGGACCTGACACCATAAAATGTGTCACAAATCCATCCAGGCCTAGTTTCCATCCGCTCATTTGCTTTTTCCTCCTACAGCATCATTGACTCTACTTACGCTGATCAATTTTTGTTATTGACATCATAAAGACAAATTGCTTTTCTTGTATTACAGCTCCTTGGTACTACATTTATATCTTCTAATACAAGATTATCAATATGACGTGCCCAGATGCCATATGCATCTACATCACCATGTGCATTGCTCTCTGGATAATCCTCCAAAAATTCATCAAACGTCTCTGGGATTTCAATGATTTCCTTATTATCCCTATATATAACATGATAACTGTTTACAGTAATATTTTCAAGTGGTCTTCGAACAACACTTCCATCCTTTTTAGTTGTTTCATATCCAGTTAAAATTGCCGGAACTTCTGCGTTATCTGCATTAATATTTTCAATGTGGATATTTTTAATGCTGCCGCCCCAGTAGCGATTTTCTCCCACTTTGTCTGTATATGGCTCATTATAACGATTTCTCTTATTTAAACAAATATAAAGAGGACAAATAATCTTATCCATCGTAATATTTCTAATAATTACATCAGAAAGATTCGTTCCATCACATGACTCAAGTGAAATTCCAGAAACAGAACCAGGATAAATATCGGGCATGCAAAACGTACAGTTTTCTACAAGGATATCACTAATATCATTTGCTGTTTCAGTTCCAATTTTGAATGCGTTCATAACTGTAACAACAGTACATCTTTTTACATGTACATGCGTCATGGCACGTCCAGTACGAATTGGATTTTTAATTACAATTCCATCATCTGCACAGGAGATAAAACAATGATCTACTAATACATTGTCACTTGCGTTAATATCCACTCCGTCAGAATTTGCTACATGACGATTATCATCAATTACCATATTTTTAACTGTGATATTTTCACAGCACTCAATATGAAGTGTCCAGCTCATTGAATCATATAAGATAATATTGTCAAGCGTAACATTTTTACTGTCCTGTACCCATACAAGTGCTGCCGGACGGTTTAAATTTGGTTTGCCCTCACCATATTTATCTTCTGAATAACGTATTCTCTGTCTATAATAATAGCGGAGTGTTCCAGGAATAGTATTAATTTCTTTTGCCTGATCACGTCTTGGCAAACGGCTTGTCTCAAATGGAACAAGTGCTGGAAGCTCTCTTGGTTCATATACATACCACTCACCGCTTCCGTTAATACGACCTCCGCCTGTGATAGTCACATCCTCTGCATTCTTTACACGCACAAAGGCGCCCTCACTCGACTCGCCCTTTCTGTCATCTATCTGTTCTTTTTCTTTTGCAAGCAAAAGATCTACATTTCTGGACGCTTTGATTTCAGAATCTGCCGCAATAAACAGTGTTGTGTAAGACGGAATATACACAGTGCCCATGCAATATGATCCCCCCGCAACAAGAATCACACCGCCGCCTTCTTTCTCACATGCTGCTGCAGCTTTTAAGAAAGCTTCGGTATTTAAAAGATTTTTTTCTGGTCTTGCGCCAAAATCGCGAATATCGAAAACCTTTTTTCCTTCTGGAAGCTTTTGATTTTTATCGATAAATTCATCATATGGAAGTGCTTCATAATAATCACCAGGATAGATATTTCCTAATTCTGGGTAAGTGGGTGTATCATATGGATTATACATAACAGTGAATCCTTTCTAAAAAAGGCCGACAATTCGTACTACCACAAATTGTCGGCCTGTCTTTTTTTAACCCTTTACCGCACCGGCTGTCAGACCGCCCATGAAGAAACGGCTAAAGCAACAGTAAACAATCAAAATCGGGACAATTGAAATTGTCGCACCTGCAAACATGATATTCCATGCTGCAGTACCATCTCCGGCATTCTTTAACATATTAACACCTACGGTCAGAGGACGAAGCTTATCATTAGTCATTGTAAATACAAGAGGAAGAATGTACTCGTTCCATCCCTGTCTGAAGGATAAAAGTGCAATTGTTGCCAGAATCGGCTTTAACATTGGAAGAATAATCTGATAATAGATTCTGAAGAATCCACATCCATCCATCTTTGCCGCCTCGTCAAGCTCCTTAGGAACAGAATTAACAAATCCACGACATAAGAAGATGAAAGTTGCCTGGCCACCACCTGCAGAGATAATAGCAACAGCTAAAAGGCTCTTATTCATCTTCAGCTTAACAGCAAGCTCAAATAAAGGACGAAGGGAAACAGAACCAACGTTAATAAACATGAATGCTACGAAAAGCATATACAGAAATTCCTTACCCTTAAAGTTCTTTCTTGCAAATACATATCCTGCCATGCTGGCATTGATTAACGAAATAAGCATAACAGCTAAACTTAAGAACACGCTGTTCATTGTATAAGTTGCAAAATTTGCCTGCTTCCATGCCTGAACATAATTATCAAACACCCACTTTTGTGGCAAGATGCTAGAACCGCCAACAAGCAGCTCCTTGTTGTCCTTAAAGGAACCAAAGATAACATAGCATACAGGGAAGATTGTGATGATCGCCACGAATGCCAAAAACAGCCAAATGATCAGACGGACGATCTTCGTTTTTGTTGAATATACTGCATGAGTTTTTTCCATCGTATCTCCTCCTAATTTATACTACATCGTCAAGTTTCTTGGAAACAAACAGATAAATACCAGTTACAATACCTACGATTACTGCTGCAACAACACTAAGCAGTGCGCCATAACCGATCTGTGGCTGGCTTGTGCTTCCTGCAGATCCAAAGATAATATTGTAAATATATAAGAACATTACCATGGAACGGTTGCCAGGTCCTCCATTTGTCAGAACCATGATTGCCTCGTAATCCTTAAATGCTCCAGTGATTGCAAGCATTAAAACAACCTTTAATACTGGTGCCAGCATTGGAAGTGTAATACGGAAGAAGGTCTGTACGCCAGTTGCACCGTCAATCTTTGCACTCTCGTAAACGTCCTCAGAAATACCAGTCATACCAGTGATAAACTACAACATGTAGTTACCAAAACCACCCCAGATTGCAAGAATTGTAACAGCTACCATAACAACACTCGGGCTGTTTAACCACTTTATCGGAGAATCAATCATATGCATGTTCTGAAGCATAGAGTTTAAAATACCATTCTTTGTTGCAAAGATAAATCCAAAGATCATACCTGCAATAGATGTACTGATGATAGTCGGCATGAAATAGATTCCTCTAAATACTGAAGAACCTCTTAATTTCTGGTTTAATAAAACTGCCATCAACAGAGCTAACGGAATGATGAAAATCAGCTTATAGAATGCATATTCAAATGTATGCATAACACTATTCCAGAAAACCTTATCATTCAGCATACGCTCAAAGTTTTTCCATCCGGTAAATGTAGACTTGAAACCATTGTAGTCACATGCTACATAGCGGAAAATCCAGATAAACGGATAGATAGAACACAGGCAAAGAAAAAATACTGCCGGTGCCAGCATAAGTGCTGCTGAAAAACTTCCACTACTTTTCGCTTTCTGGAACTTTTGTGAAAAAGTCATTTTTTTCTGGCTCATAAAATCCTCCTTTTTTTCTTAGTTCACATTTTTTACATCCCGTGAATAGATGCGATAAGAAAGGGAAAGCCGTCTCCTTATTTTTTTCGGAAACAGCCTTCCCATTTTATTCAGATGCCACTATAGGCTGTCTGTTTCTTATTTGTCAAGATAGGTTGCAGTTCCATCACTTGGATGAAGCGGATCATAATCCTCAATTACAAGTCTCTTAACGCTGCCAGACTCGATATCTGCATCATATGCCTCATTGTAACGGGTATTCAGATCTTCGATTGCATCGTCAACATCAACATAACCCATGATTGCATTCCACATAACAGTTCTGTAATCATCACCTGTCAGGTTAATTGTCGGTACTGCCGGGTATACAGACTCATAGTCAAGTAAAGAGAAATCTGCCAGACGGCCGATCTTAGACTTATCGATCTTCTCATCCATATAAGAAGTAATCGGCAGACAGTAACCATTCTCTAAGTATCCCTTTAAAAATTCCTCAGACTGGAAGTACTGAATTACCTTCCAAGCCTCATCTGGATGCTCACTGGAAGACATGATTGCATAGCCCTTAGATGGTGTTGTCTGAAGTGCACCCTTGATCTCGCCGTCAAGAGACGGAACCTCTGCTACGCCCCACTCAAAGTCTTCGATTGGCAGCTGGCTGGTGAATACACCTGCCTCCTGAGAAGCGTTGCCCCACAGTGCAAACTCGCCTTCTGCAAATAATGCTCTCATGTTATCAACGCCCTGCTGATCCGGGTAAGCAATCTCCTCATCGATAAATCTCTTGCCCTTCTCAAGGATTTCCTTGTAGCCGCTGAAATCAAACTTGCCATTTACATAGTCATAGTAATAAATACCAGATACCTGAGCCATCATCTCAAGCTGACGCTCAAATGGAGAAGATGAAGTAAATCCGATTCCATAATACTCGCCATTTCCATCCTCAGTGATCTTCTTTGCCATATCAATGTACTCGTCAAGTGTCTTCGGAATTTCTGTATATCCGCTCTTCTCTAACAGATCCTTATTGTACTCAATACGAACACCAGATCTCATACCAGAATATACCCAGTACAGATTGCCATCCATGTAGTTTAAGCCCTCATATGCATGCTCATATGGCTCGTTAACCTTCTGGTACTCCTCATCTGCATCAATGTAATCGTTTAACGGAACAAGCATATCATTATCTACGAAATTCTTTAATGTTACGCTCTGTCCGATGATATCCGGTGCTGTACCGCCTGTGTAAGCAAGAGAAATCATGTTCTCATAATCATCTGTGATGATCTGCATATCAATGTAGATATTGTCTGTATTCTCCTTGTTGTACTTTTCTACCATCTCAGTCATGTACTCGCTGTCATGACGGTCATTTATCCAGTAAGTGATGGTAGTTACATCATCTGCCATTGCCGGAACTACGCCGATTGTACCCATTGCCATTGCTGCACAAAGTGCAAGACTCATACCTTTTCTTTTCATTAGAAAGTCCTCCTTAAATTCCTTTACAGCTTATCCAGTTTCACAATAAAACTCGGATTGCTGTTTGCTATGGCTATGTTTTATCATGAATTATAACAATTTTCAACGTCATTTTTCATGTATTATGTAACACTTTCCATCATGTGACATTTTTCAATTATTCATATTGTTATATGGCACCCATGATTTGGCTTACATTTAAAAGTTGCTTTTCTGCTTTATTCATGTTAAAATAGTATTAGTATGTGTGCGTAACAAACATAAAGTACCAAAAATTTCAAAACAAGGAGGAACTTTCATGGAATCCATTTCTATCCGGGTTCTGCTTGCTGATGATGAGGCTGCCATTCGAAACGGGCTCCAAAATGCCATTCCCTGGGAGCAATATCATGCTAAGGTAGTAGCTGTTGCTTCTAACGGCCAGGAGGCACTTGATTTAATCAGAAGCTATCTCCCGGATCTTGTTATAATTGATATTAAAATGCCTCAAATTGATGGACTTGAGGTAATCCGCCAAACTAAAGCCGCAGGAATCACCTGTCGTTTTTTAATTTTAAGCGGATATGACGATTTTTACCTTGCACAAAAAGCAATTCGCTATGGTGCAAACGGCTATTTTTTAAAACCGTTAAAGATTGAAGAATTTAAGGATGAGCTATCTCGTCAATATGCTGAGATTCTCTCACATCATCATTCTTCTTCTGCTGCTAAAAATTTAGATGAATTAATGGAAAGTTCTAAAATTTTCTTTTTGAATCAGCTTTTATTAAATGAGATTCGCGATGACATTGACATAAAACGGCGCTGCACGATGCTTTCTCTTACGCTGTTTGATAATCCGTATCGCGTTATTGTCTGTTCAGCAGCAACCTCAAGTGACAAGCTCTTGCATGCGCTTAAACTGGCAAAGCCTCTATTTATCAGTGCTTTTTCTGACCGGTCTATTGAAGCCTGGATTCTTCGTGAAAAGCTGCTTGTACTTCTTATTTCTGACGCTCAAAATAAGGAGCTTTGTGCAATCCGAGAACCTATTGCAAGTATACTTTGCCATTTAAAGCAGCAAACTGGTATCCGTTTTTATGCTGCAGTCAGCACACTTACCGACAGGGCCGAACAAGCTGCTGCCGCTTACACAGACGCACTTCACGCATTATCTTATCACATATATGAACGTGAAAATGATGTATATGACGATACCATGGTCTGCCGCCAAAAGCCTTCATTTTCTCCTTCGTCAATTGCATATGATCCAATGATTACCTGCATTGAGCGCAATGATCCTGATGAAATAAAAAGATGTTGTGCCCAATTTGTACATTCGCTCTTTTTTACACAACTGCCTCCGCCTGATTTTATCCGCGGCATGTGTATTCACGTACTGACAAACATCCGTGTGCGCTTTCTTGCAAAACACACAGAACTTTCACCAGAAGAGCCTATACGCCCAGATGATGTGCTGTTATGTCACACAATCACAGAACTAATTGAATGGCTGACAGCTGGTTTTCTGTCGCTTTCAGAAAGCTATAAACGGCAAAAGAAATCCTCAGATCCTATTATTGAAACTGCCAAAGAATATATAAAAAACCATATCAGCAGTAATTTAAAAGCAAAGGATGTAGCTGCCACTGTCAACTTAAGTGAATCCTATTTTACGATTTACTTTAAAACAAAAACCGGACAAAATTTCCGTGATTACGTACTGAATGCCCGAACAGATCTTGCCAAAAAGCTTCTTTTAGAGCAGCGGCTTAGTATCAGCGAAATTGCCTATGCGACCGGCTATCAAGACTACCGCTCTTTCTCAAGAGCTTTTAAAAATGTCACTGGAATTTCTCCTTCTGACTATCAAAACTGATAGTACAGACCACAATACAACATTTTTATATGACGATGAAACAATTGAAAAAATTTATTGATCATTTTCGGCCCTCACGCCATATCATGATAAAAAGTTGGTTTGCCACTACATTTATTGTTGTGGCAAGCCTGCTTTTCATCAGCCTGGGGTCACAAATCTTTTTACGAAATTACTTTTTATCACACGCACTGACACGTGCTGAAAATAACACAGCCAGCACGGCGCAGGCATTTGAAGATGCACTTTCTTCTATCACAACGAGATTTGTTGATATTTGCGGAACAACTGAATTTAAGAACAAGTTTTCACGAATACGCCGCTGCAAAAATGAAGATTACACTAAACTTAACAGTGATCTTCAGGATACACTTCATGATCTGTATGTATCATATTCATTTATTCATTCTGCCTTAATTACAAGCAAAACAGGAATGGTTTATCACCGCTTTAGTGAAAAGCTTTTTACAACTACTGACTATACACTTGGAAATCAAGCTGAATCCATATGCGGTATAACTATACTTCCTGCGCAGACGAGCCCATTTTTAGATCAGCAGACTGTAATTCCTATTGCCATTCCTCTCACTTATATGGAAAATACGACCATTGTGATTGTAGCAGACAGCGTTGAATCGTCTGATGCCATTTTATTTCTCTTACTTGATGCTGAAATGGTTCGCGATTTTCTTCACACCTATAGTAATCGAAGCTTAGAAGGATCTTACTATCTGCTTGACTCCGGTAATCTTATCGCAGATGCCTCAAGAACTAATACAAAATTGCCTGACAGTGATGTATTTCGTCCTCTGCCAAATCGCAAGGATGCCCTTACAATTGAGCAAAAAGATGCTTATCTGATTTTAAACCGAATTGGAAACAGATCGCTGTGTCTGGCCAATTTAATTTCAATGGATCAGCTGCTGTCATCACTTCACACTATTCAGTCTTATCTGTATCTTGCTATTTTAGTTGTACTTTTGACAATCACTGTTGGTACACTGATTGCCTCCAATCTGATTACCAGATCACTCTCAAAATTGATCAGTGCTGTGTCTGCTATTGAAAATCAGACTTATGATTCAAGTCAGATTTTAACCCAGTCAGATGAACTTGGTCAGCTAAGTAAATCGCTTGATTCCATGTATCAGACAATTCAGCAGCAAATCGAACAGATTAAGCAGGAGCGTCAAGCCAAATACAATGCTGAGATACGACTTTTTTCAGAGCAGATCAATCCACATTTTCTATATAACACGCTTGAATATATCAATATGGAAGTCTACAGCAATCACACTAAAAATGCCTCCATGATGATTCAAAATTTAGCTGACTTTATGCGAATTGGTCTTAATTTTGGAGGCGAGCTGATTTCAATCTCAAAGGAACTGGCACACGTTCAGGCCTATATCAATATCATGAATTACCGTTTTAGCCATAAGATATGCTTTACAAGCGACATTCCAAAGGAACTGCTCTCCTATGAAATATTAAAAATCATTCTTCAGCCGCTTGTTGAAAACTCTATTCGTCATGGTTTTGGACTTGACAACAGTTCTAGCTATCTCGATGTGCCATCCATAAAAATTGAAGTTTACCCTGATGATCCATGGCTATATCTTCGTGTTATTGACAATGGCTCAGGAATTGATATTGAAAGAGCGACACAAATTTTACACACAGGTACAGACGGACAAAAGCATGTTGGTCTTAATAATGTTTATCAAAGACTCGTATTTTTCTACGGAGAAACGGTCAACATCACCTTTTCTTCTATTCCATATTATGAAAATATTGTACAGATCAGGATCCCCTTTATTTATCCGATTCCTGATTTTGAGGAGGAACATCATTGAAACAAAATAATACAAATAAAACCTTTAAAACTGAGCTTGAAAAATTAAAACAGATGAGCATTGAAGATCGTCTATGGTATATCTGGGAATATTATAAGCTCCAGATTTTTGCATTTTTTCTAGTCATATTTCTCTTATATGAAGCAGGCACATGCATTTACCGTAACCTTCAGGATACCATGCTTTACTGCGTAACAGTAAATGAAACAAGTCTTCTCTCCTCTGATTTTTCTGTTGTTCAAAAGGAATTTGAAGAAAAAAATGGCTTTGACAAAACTTGGAAGGAAAACACTATTTTTGACTGTTCTTTATCTGTTGATGACAGCAACAAAGAAGTTTATGACCAGTATTATAACACTGCATCAAACATTAAGTTAACCTCGCTTATTGCAACCGATACGGTAGACGTTTTAATTACAGTTCCACAAATGTTTTCTTACTACACGGCACAAAATGCCTGCCTTGATCTTTCTTCTTTTCTTTCTGA
>OLPI01000467.1_pt1 | contig 38865 bp, 27 predicted proteins | sample 1672361 | NCBI WGS metagenome assembly OLPI01 (sample SAMEA3136675, study PRJEB25190) | human gut metagenome
ATGCAGTCCCGTGATGATGAGCTCGCATTCTGCCAGGCTCATGGAATCAACCTTCTGCAGCTTCGCTGTCGTCTTTGGATGCGTCATCTTTTTTATCATCTGCCGGTGCTGCATCTTCTTTTACTTCTGGTGCACCTGCATTCATTACAACAACTGCTGTTGCATTTCCATCTGCATCAAGAGTAACTTTGATGGTATCACCAACTTTGATGTCTGAGAATGCGATTGCTTCTGTCTTCATCTCCGGAGCTTTTGTATCGTCTGGTTTTGCATCTTTGTCAGATGCATCTGCGGATTCGTCTGTTGTTTCATCTGCAGCACCTGCATCTGTGCTGTCGCTGTCTGCTGTTTCATCTGTGGACTCTGTGTCTGCGGACTCATCTGTAGAGTCTGTGTCGTCTGCTTTGGCGTCCTCGCTGTCAGCATCCTTGGAATCATCTGCTTTCTGATCATCTGCCGGTGCTTCGTCCGGTTTTTCTGGCTGAGCTTCCTTCTCGTAAGTTGTAGTGTCTGTTACTGTGATCGTCTGAGATTCTCCTGTCAGATCCAGCATGGATGGAGCTTCGCCCTTGTCATCTAAAGCTTCTGCATCTTTCTCATCAGCTGCTGCCTCGTCTGTGCTGTCGGATTCATCTGTAGACTCTGTGTCTGCAGACTCATCTGTAGATTCTTCCTCTGTATCTTTGGAATCATCTGCTTTTTCATCTTTGCTGTCGTCAGCTTTCTCGTCCTTGGAATCGTCAGCCTTTGCATCTTTATCTCCAGCGTCTTTGCCATCCTCTGGTTTTTCACCATCCGGCTGCTGTCCTTCTTTCAGAGTTCCTACATTGATCGTAATGCTGTCCTCTCCGACTTCTGTAACTTCACCGTAAACTTCTGTAGCTTCTGCCTCATCTGTAGTTGTATCTGTGGAATCTGCGCTCTCGTCCTCTGCTGCTGCCTCTGTTGTCTCAGCAGTATCACTTGCTGCATATGCCATATTTACAGAAGTCAGTGCCATTGTCAGTCCTAATACCATTGCTGCATATTTACGTTTCATAATAATCAATTCCTCTCTTCTATTTTAATTTTTGTTTCTTCTTTTGTTTTGCTTTCTGTTGCTTACAGCTAACAATATAGGCTGGATTTGTGACACTTATGTGATAAAAATAAGGAAATTTTATGAAATCAGTCACATTTTTTGCACAAAAAAGATCCTCCACCTCGTAAAAGACGAAGGATCTTCATTATATTTAATTTCGTCTCAGTGCCTCGATCGGGCTCAGTTTTGCGGCACTTTTTTTCTTACAGACAAAGACGTGTGCGGAAGAAAAATGAATTGCGCAGAAAAAACAGGGAGGAAGTTATGGGGAAAGTAACGATACAGAGTATGGCAAAGGAGCTGGGACTGTCCCGGAATACGGTTGCCATGGCATTAAAGGATGATCCGAAGGTAGCTCCGGTGACGCGGGAGAGAGTTCTTCGGATGGCGAAAAGAAATGGCTATCTGGGCGAAAATGTATATGTGGAAGAAGTTCGGGCACCGCAGGAGAAGCATTACAATATTATGGTTCTGCGTACGCGGGATGCCGCTGTTTATTGGGACCGCGTCGTGAGCGGCATCTCTGAGGAGGCGAGCCTCAACAACTGTCAGACGCGCGTTGCGGTCGTGACGGAGCGTGAGGAAGAGAACGGTATTCTGCCGCTCGGACTGGATGAAAATATCAATGCAATCTTCTGCATTAAGATGCTGCCGCCGGAATATATGCAGAAACTGGTAAATCTGGGGTATCGCATTTTTCAGCTTGACCATTACTGCGGTATCGAACAGCGGCCGATGGGCGATATCGTGCGTGTGGACGGTGTGCAGCCGGTGAGTCTTCTGACGTCCCATCTGATCGGGCAGGGCATGACGCGGATCGGTTTCCTAAGTGAGCACAGCAGCACGTATGAGTCGATGCATGACCGGTATGTCGGTTTCCTTGCAGCGATGGAACAGGCGGGCATTCCGCTCGAGGAGGAGCTTGTGCGCCCCAATATGGAGAGCGATCATTTTTATTACCCGGAAAATTTTGACAAGATTGTGGCGAGCTACGATACACTGCCGGAAGCGATTGTCTGCGGCAACGATATGATCGCCAAAAGACTGACAGAATCCTTCCGGAAAATCGGCGTGCGCGTGCCGGAGGATGTGGCACTGACCGGATTTGATGATGATGAGGACCGGATGCTGTATCCGTTCTTCTCAACCGTTCATGTCGATACGAAGTGGCTTGGCCGCCGTATGGTGCATGAATTTTTATGGCGGGAGGAGCACCCGGAAGCGCCGAAAGAGCGGATTCTCGTTTCGGGGGAGGTTGTGGTGCGCCGTTCCTCGCGCAAGCGCCAGGGATAGAAAGGAATAGAAAAAACAGGAAAAAGTGAACAAAGAAAGAAAGCCAGGGACGCCCCGGCGGACGAGAAGAAAAACCGTCTGCCGGGGCGTTTCCGGCTCCCTTTTTGCGATGATTCAAATTCGTGCATAAATGCCATGTAGAAAAGCACTAATTAATAATGCAAAATAATGCATTATATCGCCGGAAGGAAAGGAGAGAGCGAAATGGCACAAGTAAAGACAGTTTCAGGCAAAAAAGAAACATGGAAAGAAAAATGTGCGAGAACCGCACGCGAAGTTGTAAAAAGACACAACTTAGGACTGGCTGTTCCGACTACACTGGATGAGCTCAAGGAAATCCACGGAAAACAGGTAGAGGATTACCAGAAATACCTGGAAGAGTACAACAAATAAAACAACGAAATCATGCGTTAGAGTACCCGCCGGAGCCTCCTTTCCGGCGGGTGTATTTTTACGGAATCCTGCGTTTTGCGCTTGACAGAGATGGAGAAAAATGGTAACATAAGAGCCAAGTTAGGAAAAAGGCAAAGAAGAGGAATATTACATGGAGCTTCCGAATCCAGAAAGCTGTTGGGTGATGCGAAACAGCAGACGAATTCCGTGGAACTGACCTCAGAGCCGCTGCTCCCAAATTTAGAATAAAAAGAGTAGGTGCAGACGGAAACCCACCGTTAGAAGGGCAGGATATGCAGATGTTTCATCCGTATCCGCAGAGTGTACAGAGAAAATCTCTGTAAAACAGGAGTGGTACCGCGTAAGATAGCAAGTCTTTCGTCTCTTGTGTCAGAAGCCGACACAGAAGATGAGAGATTTTTTTATGCTTTCATCCCGAATTTATGTCGGCAGAATAAATTATATTTCACTTTCTGGGAGGAAAAAATCATGATGAATGCAAAGAAGTATCAGAAACAGTATTATATGCCGCCGGTTCCGTGCATGGACTGGGCAGAAAAAGACAGCATTGACAAAGCACCGGTATGGTGCAGCGTTGACCTTCGTGACGGAAACCAGGCACTTGTAATTCCGATGAGCCTGGAGCAGAAGGTAGAATTCTTCAAACTCCTCGTTGAGGTTGGTTTCAAAGAGATCGAGGTCGGCTTCCCGGCAGCATCTGAGACCGAGTACGAATTCCTTCGCACCCTGATCGAGCAGGATCTGATCCCGGATGACGTAACCGTTCAGGTTCTGACCCAGGCGAGAGAGCATATCATCCGCAAGACCTTCGAGGCATTAAAGGGCTGCAAGAATGCCATCGTTCACGTTTACAATTCCACTTCCTATGCACAGCGTCAGCAGGTCTTCAAAAAATCGAAAGAAGACATCCTGAAAATCGCCGTTGAGGGAGCGAAGCTCTTAAAAGAGCTGACAGAAGAGGCCGGCGAGAAATACCGCTTCGAGTACAGCCCGGAGAGCTTTACCGGAACCGAGCCGGAATATGCGCTTGAGGTGTGCAACGCCGTTCTCGACGTATGGCAGCCGACTGCAGACCGCAAAGCCATCATCAACCTGCCGAGCACCGTGGAGCTTTCCATGCCGCACGTTTATGCAAGCCAGGTGGAATACATGAGCAAAAACCTGAAATACCGCGATAATGTCGTTCTTTCCCTTCATCCGCACAATGACCGCGGCTGCGGCGTTTCCGATGCAGAGATGGGTATCCTTGCCGGAGCAGACCGTATCGAGGGAACGCTGTTCGGAAACGGCGAGAGAACCGGAAACGTGGATATTATCACGGTCGGCATGAACATGTACATGCAGGGCGTCGATCCGGAGCTTGACTTCTCCGATATGCCGAAACTCTGCCATGCATTTGAATCCTTCACCGGTATGAGCATCAACCCGAGAAGCCCGTATTGCGGATCTCTCGTATTTGCAGCCTTCTCCGGTTCCCATCAGGATGCGATCGCAAAAGGCATGCACTGGATCGAGGAGAAAGCACCGGATACCTGGACCGTTCCGTATCTGCCGATCGATCCGACCGATATCGGAAGAAACTACGATGCAGACGTCATCCGCATCAACAGCCAGTCTGGAAAGGGCGGTGTCGGCTATATTCTGGAGACGAAATACGGCCTGAATCTGCCGGCGAAGATGCGCGAGGCTATGAGCTATACCGCAAAATCCGTTTCCGATCATCTGCATAAAGAGCTGCGTCCGGATGAGATCTTTGAACTCTTTAAAGATACCTTCGAGAACGTAACGACACCGTACAACATCAACGGCGTTCACTTTAAACAGCTCGATGAGGGCAGAATTGAAGCACAGGTTACCTCCAATTACGAGGGCGGTGAGTATGCAACTGTATATGCAGAAGGAAACGGCCGTCTGAATGCTGTCAGCAACGCGCTGAAACAGCAGTACAATCTGCAGTATGATCTGGTCAGCTATACGGAGCACGCGCTGGAGCAGAGCTCAAGTGCACAGGCAATTGCCTACGTCGGCATCAAAAAGCCGGACGGAATCCTTTCCTGGGGCGCAGGCGTAGATCCGGATATCATCCGCGCTTCCATCGACGCGCTGGTAACTGCAATCAACAACCGATAAGAAAAGAGAGAGCATATGCTGTTTAAAAACAAAATTGAATACACCAAAGGAATGTTTGTGGAGATTTACGGCACCGAGATAAAAAAAGTACATCTGGTACTGCGGATCATTACAGGGATTGCTGTTGTGGCTGCGATCGCTTTTATGATCTACGGTGCAGCAGCGCGGGGATTTATCATGCCGGGAGACTTCTTCAATCTTGGAATCTCCATTCTGATGGCACTTCTGTGTACGTTTCTGCCGAATCTGATGGCACGTTCACAGATGAAAAAATGCAAAAAGAGAGGACTCCTTGGAGAACGTACCCTTCGTTTTACTGAGCAGGTGCTCACAATGACATACGAAAAAGAGGGCAGAAGCACTGATATTCCGCTCGAAGAGCTGACAAAGGTGACGGAGTTTGACAACTTTATCCGCATCACCATCGGAGGCAGAAGCACCTTTCTCGATAAGAAACGCTTTGAAATCGGAGACGCGGCAGCGTTTGTGACCTGGGCGGAAGATAAAATCGCAGAGAATGCGGAAAAAGAGGAAGAGGCACTCGCACTCGAGGAGACAGAAAGGGAAGCTCCGGCGTTAGAAGACGGCGAAGCAAAAACGGAGGAGTCCGACGAAAATTAAATCATACATTCTGACAAAAAATATTTTGGCAGAATGGTGGAAAATGGCTGTGCATTTTTGTGCACAGTCATTTTTTGTATATTTTTGTTGTTTTTTCATACTTCATCCATTATAATAAGAGGAAGCGTACAGGTAAAACTAATCTGAAACGTATCCGGCCGGGAGTTAGAGAGGCTCTGCCGGGAGTCAAAGTGAAGGAGAGAAAGAGCATGGAAGTATTATACAAAAGTACCAGAGGCAATGGAGAAACCGTAACTGCATCCCAGGCAATCTTAAAGGGTCTGTCCGACGACGGCGGATTATTTGTACCGACCTCCATTCCAGCACTGGATGTTCCCATGGAAAAACTTGCGGCTATGAGCTATCAGGAAGTGGCATACGAGGTGATGAGCCGTTTTCTTACCGACTTTACAGAAGATGAACTGAAAAACTGTATTGCAAACGCATACGATGCAAAATTTGACACAGAGGAAATTGCACCGCTGACAAAAGCAGACGGTGTTTACTATCTGGAGCTGTTCCACGGCGCAACGATCGCGTTCAAGGACATGGCACTTTCCATTCTGCCGCATCTGATGACGACCGCCGCAAAGAAAAACGGCGTGAAAAATGAGATCGTCATCTTAACTGCTACATCTGGAGATACTGGAAAAGCAGCAATGGCAGGCTTTGCAGATGTGCCGGGCACCAGAATTATTGTATTTTACCCGAAGAACGGCGTAAGCCCGATTCAGGAAAAACAGATGGTAACACAGAAGGGCAAAAATACCCACGTTGTTGCCATCCACGGAAACTTCGACGACGCACAGACCGGCGTGAAGAAAATGTTTAACGACAAAGAGCTTGGAAAAGAGCTGGCAGATAAAGGCTTCCAGTTCAGCTCTGCAAACTCGATCAACATCGGAAGACTCGTTCCGCAGGTCGTCTACTACGTATATGCTTACGCAAACCTGGTGAAAAACGGAGAGATTGCAGACGGAGAAAAGATCAATGTAACCGTTCCGACCGGAAACTTCGGAAATATTCTCGCTGCATTCTATGCAAAACAGATGGGACTGCCGATCGCAAAACTGATCTGCGCTTCCAATGAGAACAAAGTTCTGTTTGACTTCTTCCGCACCGGCATTTACGACAGAAACAGAGACTTTATTCTGACAACATCACCGTCCATGGATATCCTGATCTCGAGCAATCTGGAGCGTCTGATCTACCGCATCGCCGGAAACAGCGAAGCAGCAGACCGCGAGCTGATGCAGAATCTTGCAAAGGACGGAAAATATGAGATCACCGATGCGATGAAAAAAGAGCTGGCAGACTTCTACGGCAATTATGCATCCGAACAGGAGACAGCAGACGCGATTGCAAAACTGTACAGCGATACCGGATATGTGATTGATCCCCATACCGCGGTTGCAGCGGCTGTATACGGAAAATACCGCGAGGAAACCTATGACGAAACCAAGACCGTCATCGCATCTACCGCAAGCCCGTATAAATTTACAAGCAGCGTTCTTGCAGCGATTGCACCGGAGTATGACACCCTTCCGGTACTGGAGCAGGTAGACAAGCTGTCTGCACTTGCCAATACCGAGATTCCGCGTGCGATCGAAGAAATCCGTACTGCACCGGTGCTTCATACGACAGAGTGTGATGTAGATCAGATGCCGGAGACTGTTCGGGCGTTTTTGAAATAAGATAAAGCAGGAGCAGAATTTTAAAACAGGCAGAGCACACAGCAGGCTTTGCCTGTTTTTGCAGGGAGAGAAGAATAAATAATGAAAAATAAAGTAATCAGGGGAGTACTGGCGGCAGCCTGCGTGACAACCGCTGTCAGTGCTGCAAACGTATTTGGAGCAGGCACAGAGCAGAGTCTGGTAAATGAGGCTTCTGCTGTTACACAGGAAGAAACAGAAGAAACATCGGAGGCGGAAACCACAGACGAAAATACGCCGGAGATGACAGAAACGGAGACGCCGGATTCGACAGCGGAAAATGCCGCCTCGGATCTTCCGGCGGCAGAAGTACAGAGCGGAAAGCCCGAAGAGACGGCGGTATCCGTGCAGGCTGGAAGCTATTACCCATGGGTGAATGAGAACGGGATCTGGTATTTTAAGGATCCGGATGGTACCATTGTCAAAGGAGCCTGGAGAGAGTACGACAAGAACCGTTACTACCTGAATAATGACGGAAAAATGGCGGTCGGCTGGAAAAAACTTGATGGAGCCTGGTATTATTTCCAAAGCTGGGGCGGTGTTTACCGGGATGCCTTTTACACCGTGAAAAATGTACCGTATTATTCTGATGCGGACGGAAAAATGGCGACCGGCTGGAAACTGATCGATGATGTGTATTATTATTTTGATGATCAGGGCGCGATGTACCGGAATCGTTTTTTTGAGTATGACAAGAATACGTATTATGTTGATGCGGATGGAAAAATGGCATCCGGGTTCGAACAGATTGACGGGATCTGGTATTACTTCCGAAGCTGGGGCGGCATGGCACAAAACACCTTTCTGACGCATAAAAATAATATTTATCATGTTGATACGGATGGAAAGATGACGACCGGCTGGCTGCTGCAGGACGGAACCTGGTATTATTTCCGAAGCTGGGGCGGCATGTACCGCAGCACCTTTTTCAAAGCACCGACAGGAAGTGCACTTTACTATGCCGATGAGAACGGAAAGATGGCTGTCGGAAAAAAACAGATCGACGGTGACTGGTACTATTTCAAGGACTGGGGCGGCATGTATCAGAATGCATTCATCAAAAACGGAACGAGTGTCTGCCATGCGGCTGCAGATGGAAAACTGACCATCGGCTGGCTGCAGCAGGGCAGTACATATTACTATTTTGATGAAACCGGAGAGCAGTATTTTGACCGCTTTTTTGAATATGACAACAATACATATCGTGTGAATGCAGATGGAAAGATGGTAACCGGCTGGCAGAAAATCAATGGTACGTATTATTATTTCCGGGGCTGGGGCGGCATGTACCGTAGTACCTTTTTCAAGCTTAGCGGTGAAACGTATTATGCCGATGCGGATGGAAAGATGGTGACGGGCTGGCTTTCGAAAGAGAACCAGTGGTATTACTTCCGGGAAAATGGTGCGATGTACCGCAATACCTTCTTTACGCATTTAAACAACAGTTACTATGCCGATGCCAACGGCGTGATGGTGACGGGAGAGCGGACTATTAACGGCGCTTCCTATTACTTTAAAGACTGGGGAGGCATGGCAAAGAACCAGTGGCTCAATGCACAGAAACGGATGGTAAGCGGTGATCCGCAGACGGGCTGGTATTACTTTGGAAGCGACGGAAAGATGGTAAAATCGTATTACGCTCTGCTGAAAAAGAACAGCAGCAACTGGTACTACAGCTTTGACGAAAACGGAGTGTGCATTCTCGGCTCGAGCCAGTATGTGCGTGCAAAGGACAGCGTAAGCGGAAAATATTATACGATGGAGCATCAGTATTACACGGATCCGTCTGTGAGTGACCGTGATTTCTTTGCGGCTATCTGCAGTGCGGAGGCGGGTGTCCAGAGAAAAACCGGTATGACGGCTGTTGCGATGGTCATCCGGAACCGGATGGCGGCACAGAATATTTCGCTCCGCACCGCGATTTATAAACAGCAGCAGTTTGAACCGGCGCGGAACGGAAGTCTGACAAACTATCTGACGGGAATTGCGGAGCAGAGCAGTTCGATTATCAATCAGCTGAAAAATAATGGAGCCTACGGTGCAGTGGATGAATCCCAGTCGATCATGGATGCATATCTGAAGAACGGCACAAAACGTGTGATCCCGGGCTTTGGCGATACGAGAGATGATTTTGATTATCTATATTTCATGACTCCGAAAGCATTTAAAAATCTGAATATGGATAAAGAAAAATGTGTGACATATACATACACCTATAAATGGACAACTTCCAGCGGAACAGCGCGGGAAGATTCCCATATTTTCTTTGTGAACTGGGTGAAAAAACAGAGCTGATCGGACGTCATATCGAAAGAAGGGGCGAACAAAAGATGACATTACAGGAAACAATCGAACAGATCCATCCGCTTTCGAAAGAGGCGATGGATCGTGCCAAGGCTCACTGGGACGGCATTGCAAAGCCGCTCCACAGCCTCGGAAAGCTGGAGGACGTGATCATCCAGATTGCCGGAATCACCGGAAAAGAGGAGATTTCGATTGAAAAAAGAGCACTTCTGACGTTCTGTGCGGACAATGGCGTTGTGGAAGAAAACGTGACGCAGAGCGGTCAGGAAGTGACAGCGACAGTTGCGGAAAATTTTCTGCAGGAGAAGGCGACAGCAGCCATTCTCTGCCGCGGTGCGCATGCGGATCTGTTTCCGATTGATATCGGAATGGCGCGCGATACGAAGGTTCCGCGGTATAAAGTTGCGTATGGAACAAAAAATATGGCAAAAGGTCCGGCGATGACAAGGGAAGAGGCCGTTCGTGCGCTTGAAACAGGAATCGCCGTGGCGGAAGAAAAAATTGCGGCGGGCTATCAGCTGATGGCAACCGGTGAGATGGGCATTGGAAATACGACGACGAGCAGTGCAATGGCAGCCGTTTTCCTGAATCAGCCGGTTCCGAAACTGACGGGACGGGGCGCCGGGCTTTCGAGTGAAGGTCTTGCGCGGAAAATTGCAGCGATTGAAAAAGCAATTGCCATCAATCAGCCGGATCCGTCCGATCCCATCGATGTGCTGGCAAAGGTCGGCGGTTTTGACATTGCCGGCATGGCGGGTGTCTTTCTTGCAGGGGCTGCACATGGCGTTCCGGTTGTGATGGACGGCTTTATTTCCTGTGTGGCAGCGCTTCTTGCTGCACGGATTGCACCGTTTGCAAAGGACTATATGATCGCTTCGCACGTATCGAAGGAGCCGGCGGCGCATCTGTTGCTTGCAGAGCTTGGAAAAGAAGCCTTCCTGCACTGCGATATGTGTCTGGGCGAGGGAACGGGCGCCATCATGCTTTTCCCGATTCTGGATCAGGCAAATGCCGTATACCGCGGCATGGCGACATTTGACGAGGCACAGATCGAAACGTATGTGCCGCTGACTTAAAAAAGGCAGGTGAAACGATGATACATCTGGTTACAGGCGGCAGCGGCAGCGGAAAATCGGCGTATGCGGAGCAGTGTATTCTGGATTTTGGCGGAACACGGAGGGTTTATATCGCAACGATGCAGCCGTTCGGTGCGGAAGGGCAGGCGCGTATTGCACGCCACCGGAAGATGCGCGCGGCAAAGCAGTTTTCGACGATTGAGTGTTATACGAATTTAAAAGAAGTGGAGCTGGAACCGGGAAGCGATGTGCTGCTCGAATGTATGTCGAATCTCACGGCAAATGAAATATTTGATCCATCCGGGGCGGGAAAAGCGCGGGCGGAGGAGGAAATTCTTGCGGGCGTTTCCCGTCTGGCCCATCAGGCGCGGAATCTGGTTCTGGTGACGAATGAAATTTTTTCGGACGGATACCGATATGAGGAGGAGACGATGGAATACCAGCGGATCCTGGGAAACATTAATGTACGTCTGGCAGAGATGGCGGACTGTGTGACCGAGGTTGTGTATGGGATTCCCGTCAGAATAAAAAAAGAATAAGATGAAAACGATATGGAATAACTTTAAAGTGGCGTTTGCCATGTACTCGAAAATCCCGATGCCGCCGGCAGACTGGGAAAAAGAGAACATGAAATATGCGTTGTGTTTCTTTCCGTGGGTCGGACTGGCTGTCGGTGCAGTTTCGGCGGTGCTTTTCTGGCTGCTGCAGCAGATTGGCGCGGGAAGCATGCTGCGGGCTGCAGTGCTGACGGCAGTTCCGGTTCTGGTGACGGGCGGCATTCACCTCGACGGCTATCTGGATACGATGGATGCGTTAAGTTCCTGGAGAGAAAAACAGCGCCGACTGGAAATCTTAAAAGACCCGCACGCCGGAGCATTTGCGATTATTATGGGATGTCTGTATTTTGTACTGTACGCGGGCGCAACCGGAGAACTTGTCTGGAAGATTTTTCCGGCGTATGCATTTGGCTTCGCAGTTTCGAGATCGTTCAGCGGTCTTTCGATCGCGTTTTTTCCAAATGCCAATCCGAAAGGAACAGCGGCAGCGTTTGGCATGAGCGCAGAGAAAAAAAGAACGGCGGCGGTGCTTGTTGTGACGATTTTTGCCGTGACGGCGCTCTCAGCTTCATTTTGCGTCTGGGCGGCACTGGATGTACTGGTTGTATCGGCACTGGTATTCTGTTATTATAAATGGAAAAGCAGTAAGTATTTTGGAGGAATTACAGGAGATCTCGCAGGCTATTTCCTTTCGCTCTGTGAGCTGGCACAGCTCCTGTCTCTTGTGGTACTTTCTCTTGGAATGGAGAACTGGAAATGAAATTAGTAATTGGAGGGGCTTTTCAGGGAAAGCTTGACTTTGCAAAAAAGATGACCGGAAAAGAAACAGGATGGGCCGATGGGGCAGCAGTTTCGAAAGAGGAGCTGTCGGCATGTTCCGGCGTATATGATTTTCAGGAACTAGTCCGCAGATGGCTCCTTCTGGAAGAGGAGACCGGGACTGCACCGGAAGCGGAACTGGAAGAACTGCTGCAGAAAAATCCGGAAATCTGCATTGTTACGAATGAACTCGGTTACGGAGTGGTTCCGATCGAACCCTTCGACCGGAAATGGCGGGAAAAGACGGGGCGCATCTGTACGGAGCTGGCAGCAAAGGCTGATTCGGTAACCCGTGTGGTGTGCGGAATCGGAATCCTGCTGAAAGGTGAGGAAAAACATGATTAAAATTGCAATGATCCGCCATGGAAAAACCTATGGCAATACATTAGGACGGTATATCGGCGTGACGGATGAACCACTGTGTGAGGAAGGGAAAAAAGAGCTGGAACAGCGGACGATGGATACCGTTGAGCTTCTGTTCGTCAGCCCGCTGAAACGGTGTCTGGAAACGGCAGACGTTCTGTATCCGTACGCCAAACAGGTCAAAATCCCGGAATTTGCAGAGTGCAATTTTGGTGAGTTTGAGAACAAAAATTATCAGGAATTAAAAGATAATCCGAAATACCAGGAGTGGATTGATTCCATGGCGACGCTTGCCTTTCCGGGCGGTGAGAGCCCGCAGCAGTTCAAGGACCGCTGCATCGCCGGCTTTGACAAGATGGTGGATACGTGTATCCGCCGCCATTACCGCAACGTGGCGATGGTGGTGCACGGAGGCACGATCATGAGTATCCTTGAGCAGTACGGCGTGCCACAGAAGAGTTACTATGACTGGCGAGTAGAAAACGGCTGTGGATATCATCTGTATCTCTCGGAGCAGAACTGGAAAATGGGCCGTAGAGAAGCTGTGGTGGAATCGGAGATAAGGCGGTAAACAAAAATGGTGACAGCAGAATGCCATGCCCATATTTTTATGGACGGTGTGGATTACAAAAAGGCGGCGGCAGCGCATGAAAACGGCCCGCGGGAGGATCTGATCCGGGAACATCTGGCGGCGTATCAGAAGGCAGGGATTTCCTATGTGCGTGACGGCGGAGATCCGTACGGGGCGGGTGTTCTTGCACGGAGCCTTGCGCCGGAGTACGGGATCACATACCGCACACCGGTTTTTGCGATTCACAGGGCGGGCCGTTATGGAAAAATTGTCGGACGCGCATTTTCAGACTGGAAAGAGTATTGTACGCTTGTGCGTGAAGTACGCCGTGCGGGCGGAGATTTTATCAAGATCATGACGACGGGAATCCTGGATTTCGCGACAAAGGGGCATGTGACCAGTGAGCCGCTTTCCAGGAAAGAGGTTTTTGCAATGACAGCTGCGGCGCATGATGCGGGGCTTTCTGTGATGGCGCATGTGAACGGCGCACAGGCTGTGATGGATGCGGCAGAGGCAGGCGTGGACTCGGTTGAACACGGGAACTTTCAGAATGAAGAGAGCATCTGCTGTATGGCAGAGCATGCAACAATCTGGGTGCCGACAATTGTGACGGTTTCGAATCTTCTGGAGAACGGCAGATATCCGGCTGAAACGCTGGCGTGGATTTTTGAGACGCAGAAAAAAGGTCTGCAGCTCGCATTTGAAAAGGACGTTGTGCTTGCGGCGGGAAGTGATGCCGGCGCATACGGCGTACTTCACGGAAAAGGAATCCGGGAAGAAGAGAGTGTAATGCGAAAAATCCTTGGGGCAGAAAATGGGCAGGAGCTGGAAAAGCGGCTTGCGTTTGGAGAAAAAAAGCTCCGGGAAAAGTTCTGAAAATTTTCTGCGTTTCAGGCTTTAGAAAAAATTTAGAATTAAACGGGCAGACAATGCTTGCGTTTTCGCCCGGACTGTGGTAAGTTTGAATTACTTTTACAAGAACTTTAGAGAAAATGAAACAGGGATATTCTGAGACAGAGGGTAAATGCTATCCTCTGTTTTTTGCGTGCAAAAATGACTGTCTGGATATCCGCATCGACGGAAGGGAGCAAATGAAAGCAAAAGGAAAACTGGGGCTGCAGGGCTTTCTTTCCTTCCTTTTTCTGGCGGCGGGATGGTATCTGATGCAGTATTTCTGCGCCTATGTCGTACTGTCCGGGTCCATGGAACCGGAGATCCCGACGGGATCTGTTGTGGTTGTGGATGGACGGAAGAAGGAATGGAATCCGGGGGATGTGATTACCTACCGGAGAGGAAATATGGTGGTGACACACCGGATCGTGGAAAAGAGCGAGGAAGGATACTGTACTAAGGGGGATGCCAACGCGGAGGAAGATGCAGGCATCGTTTTGGAAAAACAGGTGATCGGGAATGTGATCGTAGCTCTTCCCTGGCTTGGCTTTGGTATCATCTGGCTCCGGCAGAGAGGAACACTCTTTTTTCTGGCCGTGGGAGCGGTGATGCTTTTTACAATCCGGCAGCTTTGGCACGGTAGAAAAATCATGCAGGAAAACAAGTTATAAAAAGAATTAGCAAAATTATTTAGGAAAACAGGAGGAATTGATCTATGAAAAAACAGCGGAAAATCGTATTCTGGGCAGCATCACTGCTTCTGACAGGAGTCCTGGCAGCGGGCGGAACACTGGCGTATCTGACGGATAAGGATTCTGTGACGAACCAGTTTGTTGTGGGAAAAGTAGATATCGAAGGAAATGAACCATCGTACGCACCGGATCCGGACGGAAAGACCAATCATATTGTGCCGACCCAGGTGATTCCGAAGGACCCGCGTATCAAAAATAAAGGTAAAAATGATTCTTACGTCTATATGGATGTTTCCATACCAATCGCAAAAGTGATCGTTGCAGATACATCCGGAAACCGTTTAAACGGCGGAGCAGCCGGCGATACGGAACTGTTTTCGATGAATCAGCTTTCGAAAAAATGGGTGCTGATGTACAAGAAAAAACAGAACAATTCGATGGTATATACATATCTCTACAATGAAGTGCTCGCAGCTGGCAAAGCGACGGATCCTTTATTTACGAGCGTGACAGCAGCTAATATCGTGGAAGGGCAGCTGGATGAAAAAGAGGTCGATATTCCGATCAATTATTATGCAATCCAGGCGCTGAATACCGGTGAGGGAAGTACGGCTGCCGAGCGGGCAGCAAAGGCCTGGGAGAAGTATGTAAATCAGAATAATGGGCAGAAGGGGCAGGTAACGGCACCGCAGTCGGAGCCGGAACAGACAGAAGCACCTGGAATTTAAGCAGTTTTCTGGGGGACAAAAGATGAAGAAAAAGACGAAACGGCTGTTTTTCCTTGCGGGTGCGGCCGGGTGTACGATGGCGGCAGCCATTTGGCTGCTGCCGGGAACTTCGGCGTATTTTACAGATCACGAGAGTGTCTGGAATCGTATGGTGTTCGGACATAATACAAGTGCTATCGATGAAGAATTTCCGACACCGACGCCCGTACCGCCAGGGAAAAGTGTGGTAAAGAGAGTAAAAATCAGAAATGAAGGCTCCGTTGCCTGCTATATTCGTGCGGCACTTATATTCAGTGAACCAATTGAAGCGATTGAGGGACTTGATACGGAAAACTGGGTAAAAGGAGAAGATGACTACTATTATTACAAAAAACCGGTTTCAGAAGGCGAAAGCACGACGGAATTGTTTACCGGAATCCGCGTTGCAAAAGAAATGGAACAGAAAGAACTTGAGGTTTCGGTCTATGAGGAATCGGTGCAGATCCAGAAGGGGAATATGGTATTTCACGGCTATCGGGAGGCATGGGATGCTTATGAGAGAGGTGGTCAGACATGAAAGGAAAACGCGTCAGGATCGGATGTGCGGCGGCAAGTCTTCTGATGGGAATCAGCGGAACGTATGCATATTACCGGAGCAGTGTTGAGACCATTAACAAAATAGCTGTCGGAGATGTAAATATTGGAATCTGGGAATATGAGGAAGACGGGGATGGAGAAAAGAAGTATGAGGGACCGGAAAACAGCATTGTACTGCCTTCCCAGGTGATTTCAAAAATTCCGCGGATCACCAATTATGCTGAACCATGCTATGTCCGGGTAAAGCCTGTGTTTGATGAGGAAGAAACGCAGGATTACTGTCTGGGGGAAGAGGACCTTGGGGGAATCGAGGACGTCTGGCTGAAAGCAGGAGAGTATTATTATTATCCCAAAGTGCTGGGAAAGCAGGAATCTGTCGATTTTTTCCGTACAATCACCATTCCATCTGCGTGGACCAGTGAGGCGGAGGGACAGGTGCTGTCCGTTGAAATCCAGGCGGAGGCCGTACAGGCAGCGAATGTGACGCCAGATTTTACGGCAGAAGCTCCGTGGGGAGAAGAACTGGAAATTGAACAGTGTGTCCACGAGGCGGATAATACCGTTTCGGAGGTTTCGCAGCGGAGCTTCCTCACCGTTTCGTATGAAGGAGCAGCGCGGAATCTGATCTTGGCACCCGACAATTTCTTTCGGAACTTTCCAGTGCTGATGCCGGGAGATGAATGGGAAGATACGTTCACACTGGTGAACACGACAGCAAGCCGTGCAGAATTTTTTCTGCGGACGGAACTTCCGGAAGAACTCAGTGAAACAGAAAAAGAACTGCTTTCCAAGGTGAAACTGGAAATACGAGAGGGAGACAGCGTGATTTATGAAGGTGATTTAGAGAGTGAGGGACTATGGGCAGCAAAAAGTCTTGGAATATGCAGTCCAGATGAACGGAAAGAAATCTGTTTTTCAATCCGTGTGCCGTCAGAACTTGGAAATGAATGGGCACTTCGGAAAAGCGGGGTAAAATGGATTTTTTCTGTCGAAGGAGAAGATCTGCCGCAGGAAGAAGGCCCCTCTATCTGGCACAGCGCGCCAAAAACAGGTCTGCGCGATCCGTCAGCAGCGGTCCCCATTGGAATTGCCGTGACAGGAGCTTTCCTGTTTCTTACCGCGGGCCGGTCTGAAAGGAGGAAAGAATGAAAAGAGTAAAGAAAAGCTTCTGGTTTCTCGCAGGAATTCTGCTGTTGTTGGGATTTTGTTTTCGGGAAGATGTTCTGGCTTCGAGTCTTACGAGTCTTCCTTCTCTTTCGAAAGCCGGAATCGGAGAAGTTGTATCATCGGACTCTGTTATTGACGGCCGATATGATTTTACCCCGCTGATCGGAAGTGAGACAAAAATCCGTTTTGGAAGTACAGATGGAAGTACCTGGGACAATCTGTTCTGCAAAAACGGAGAGAGCCATTCGAAATGCTGTTCCACATGGTGGCCGGCGGCCGATGTGAAGGGATGGAGTAATCTCCGTTCCTTCACGCCGCTGGAGTCGAAAAAAGGAAAAATGTATGCGGAATATACGAATGTTGGAGAGTGCCACGGGGAAAATATAACGATGCGGATCTGGCTGGAAGACTGGCAGAACACGGTTGTACCATCAGGGTATGAGGACGTGGATGCGGTAGTCGTGGCGATTGACCACAATAAGCCGGTCATTGATATTAAAGGTCTGCTCTGGATCAAGGTACGGTTTGCTTATTACGACAGTAAAGGAAATCCGCTGAATGTGAAAGGATATTTTACACTTTCAGATCTGGACTTTAAGCAGGGCTTTTATCTGGCTGATGAGACAGAACATATCTATCTGACGAAGGAGGCAGATGCCAGAATCGTCTACGATGCCAGAACAGAAGCGATCTGGTCGGCAAGACGCGGCTCTGAGCCGGACGGTGGAACAACTCCGGAAAATTCGGAAGGCTGGGTTACATTTACCTTTGAAGGAAATTCCCAGACGATGATTTTCTATGATGGAGGCACTAACGACGCGGTAACTGGTCCTGGCGGCGGAGTGAAAGCACCGAAAAAATGGCCGGATAATTTTGTAAACGATACTTCCAGTACGTACAACAACTGGCATGGAGCATCCCGGGAAACGGGAATAACTGTTGTGCCGTGGAATACTTCGGAATTTGGTTACACAGCGAACGTTCCCTGTCATCTGTCGAAAGTAGGAGATCTTGTAGTGAAAAAAATGGATGCAGAGACAAAAGAAGCTATTTCGGGTGCAGAATTTACCGTGTACCGCTGGAAAAACAACACCTGGAGTGAATTCAAAAAGATGAACTGGGTGAAAAAAACGGGTTCTTATCTGTTGGAGGGAATTCTGGATACAGACAGTGAAAATGGAAAATTCCGTGTTGTGGAGACAAAGAATCCAGCTGGTTATGCAGGAAGCTGGGAGCAGGAATTTTCCATTGACAAGGAAGGCATGCAGACGATCCATCTGGAGGCAGAAAACACAAGAAAAACAGGCTCACTGAAGATAAAAAAGACGGAAGAAAACTCAGGGAAAGCACTTTCTGGTGCAACATATCAGGTGATTGCGAGCGGAGCAATTACAACGGTAAACGGAACAGTGCTGTTTCCGGATCAGGCGGTAGCAGCTGTGCTGAAAACGGATGAAAATGGAGAGGCGTTCAAAGACGGGCTGGAGTACGGAACGTATCTTGTGCGGGAAACGGCGGCTCCAAATGGATATGTGCTTGATCCGACGGAAAAGAAAATAACGATCGGGGAACAAAACGCACAGATCACACTAACGTTTACAAACTGGAAGAACCGTTTTGTTCTGCAGAAAGTAAGTCAGGGAGACGGAAAAGTGCTTCAGGGAGCAGCCTTTCATATCTGGACGAAAGATGGAAGTTTTGATGAGACAAAAAAGACGGATGCAAATGGAAAAATTGAGCTGACGGGACTTTTGGACGGTGTCTGGTACTATCAGGAGACAGCATCTCCGGAGGGCTATCTGCTGGACAGCACATGCCGGGAATTTGTGGTAGAAAACGGAAAAATTGACGGTAAATCGGAACTGTCGGTGACGGTCGAAAATGATGGAACACATCTGACAATTGAAAAAATAGATGCAGAGAGCGGAAAACGAATTTCCGGCGCAAAGCTGGTATTAAAAGATATGGATGGAAACCGTGTGGACAGCTGGATTTCAGGAGGAAGCGGCCCGCATGAACTGGAAAAATTAAAGCCGGGTTCTTATGTCATTGTGGAGGAGGCCGCGCCGGATGGATACCTTGCGGCAGAACCGGTTTCGTTTGTGCTGGAGGCAAAACAGGAAGTGCAGACCGTGACGATGAAGGATCTTGCATGTGAAACCTTGACGATTACAAAGAAGATCAAGGCGGATGAGATTACATGGGCGCATGGAAATCCAACGTTTCTGTTTTCCGTGAAGGGAAAGGATCTGTATGGAAAAGAGCATACATACCAATGCTATCTTACGTTTACAAAAACACAGGTGGAGAAAACGACAGATCAGGACGGCTACACGGAACAGTCGGTACAGATCCGGGGAATTCCGGCAGGAAACGATTACCGGGTACAGGAGAAGAAGGTGCTGCGGTATTTGCTTATGCAGGTGACAGGTACGAAGAATGTTACCGTGAAAAAACTAGAAGAGCCGGCATATGGAAAAGATCCTGCGCGCGTCTTTTCGGTATCGGTAAATCTTTGCGGACATCCCAAAGAAAGTGAGGTTGTATTTGAAAATCAGAAATACCGCTGGGATGATTATGGACACAACAGTATTGTAAAAAACCGGATTCCGGTTGAATAACAAAACGGAAAAACATTCCACCATCGGTTCGGGTGGTGGAATGAAAACAAAATGGAGAGAGAAAAAATCAGCAGAAAAAGAAGAGGGATTGCAGTTCTGACATTGGCGGCGCTTTTTTTCTGGTATCTGCCGCAGATTCAGGTAAACCGGCAGATTCGAAAAGAACAGGAAGAAGCGGTGGAGATGTATGTCAGAGAAGAAAAAGAAGAGAACAAAGAGGAAAACGAAAAAAGCGAAGAAGTGCAGGAGCAGGAACCGGGCAGTACAGATCAAAATCTGTTTCGGACAATTGATTTTGCAGGACTTCGATCAAAAAATAGAGAAATCTGCGCGTGGCTCTGGATTCCGGGCTGCGCCTTAGATGTTCCGGTTGCGCACGGGCAGGATAACGCATATTATCTGACACACGATGCGTTTTGCAGGGAGCGGATTTACGGCAGTATTTTTGCACCGTGTGATACACCGGAGGATTTTTCTGAACGTCACACGATTTTATATGGGCATAATATGCGGGATGGAACGATGTTCGGAGGATTGAAAAAGTATCGTGAGGCGTCGTGGGAACAGGAATTTCCGTATCTGTACCTGTATTTGCCGGGTGAAGCATGGCAGTGCCGTATTTGGAGTGTGGAGGAGACGGATGCCAAAAGTGATGTTTACCGGCTGGGCGCATGGAGCGATGCAGACTGGAATGCATGGGTACAGGAAAGAAAAGAAAACAGCATTATCTTTGGCAGCGGTGAGGAAAAGGAAGTTCAAAAGATACTTACCCTTTCCACCTGCATTGGTGACGGCAGCAGTTCACAGAGACTGGCTGTACATGCGGCGGTGGAGATGATTTTTGCAACAAAATCTGGAAGGGAAGAGGGTTCTGTGCTAGAATAAGACAGAATCAAAAGACTTATGATACAGAGCAGGAAAAAGGATGGCGATAAGACATGAAAGAACTGTACACGGCAGCAGGAATTTTTGTGGTTCTGATACTGCTGGGAGTTTGGATGGCACAGAATAACAGAAATGAACAGGAAAAGAAGCTGGTACAACTGCGGAAGAAATGGGGAAAAAAGCAGGAGAAACGGACGGCACGGGAAAAGAAAGAAAAACTGGAAGCGTGTCTGAGACGAAAAGCAGGGGAAAACTTCTACGTGGACGCGATTACCTGGAATGACCTGGATCTCGATGCGGTTTTTGACACAGTTGACCACACAGTGTCGGTGTGCGGGGAAGAATATCTGTACACGGCGCTTCGGATGCCGGTCACAACAACAGAAATCAGGGAAGAGCGGGAACGGCTGATGAAGCTTTTTGCAGAGAACCAAAAAGCCAGGGAAGCAGTGCAGAAAGCACTTCTTTTGATGGGAAAAGAAAAGATGAATCCGCCGACAGAAGAAATAGCCGTACTGATGGAGGCGGAGCCGGGAGAGAAGGGGAAATATCTTCTGATGGCCGGTATTGCTGTGCTTGGAATTGGACTGCTGTTTGTACTGCCTCCGCTGGGTGTGGCTGTTCTGTTTGCTTCTATGGTCGGCAACGGACTGATGCATGGAAGGGAGAGCAAAAAGCTGGAGAGTGCATTAAAAGCGTTTGGCTGTATCCTGCGGCTGCAGCGGACAGCCAGGGAACTTGGAAAAGAAAAAATTTCCGGACTGGAAATGTATCAGAAGCGTCTGGAAGAACAGGAAAAACAACTCCGTCCGATTACAAGAAAATGCAGAACACTTGTGAATACGAAAGAATCGCAGGGCGGTGCAGCAAACATGATTTTTGCATACTTTCACACGTTCTTTCTGCTGGATCTGATCGAGTATTCTTCGGTTGTTTCCGGAGTGAAATCGTATGAAAAAGCGATTCTGCAGATGGCAGAGGATCTTGGACTCCTGGACTTTGCACTGTCTGCAGCATCGTACCGGGAGAGCCTTTCGTATTACTGCCGGCCGGAATTCCTGGATGAGAAAAAGGCGGGCTGTCGGATCGATGTGGAGGAGCTTTATCATCCGCTTCTGACACATCCAGTGGCAAACAGTCTGTATGCGGAGGGCGGAATTCTGCTGACCGGCTCGAATGCGTCGGGAAAATCCACATTTATGAAAAACATGGCAGTGAATGCGATTCTGGCACAGGCACTGAACACGAGTCTTTCGAAGCGGTACCGCGGTGTTGTGTGCCGGATCATGACATCCATGGCACTCCGCGATAATCTGACACAGGGAGAGAGTTACTTTGTTGTGGAAGTAAAATCTTTAAAGCGGATTCTGGAGGCAAGCCGTGAAAAAACACCGCTTCTGTGCGTCATTGATGAGGTGCTGCGGGGAACAAACACGACGGAGCGGATTGCAGCGTCAGAGAGTGTGCTTGCTGCCCTGCGCCGTGCAAATGTGCTCTGTCTTGCAGCAACACATGATACTGAACTGACGTATCTGCTGGAAGATCTCTACACTAATTATCATTTTGAAGAGCAGATTACCGCGCAGAGTATTTCCTTCCCGTATCGCCTGGAACAGGGGCCGGCAAGAGGAAAGAATGCGATTGCGCTGCTTGGAAATATGGGAATTGATGAAAAAATTGTAAAACAGGCAGAAAGAAGAGCCGCGGAGTTTGAAACAACAGGAAGCTGGGAAAAGAATAAGTTTCTGAGATAGAAAAACAGCCGGGAAAAATTGATCTTTTTTGAAAAAATATGCGAAAATGGTTCAGCATTTTTTCATTGTGTGTTATGATAAAACAGATAGCGTGATCCGGCAGAAAAACCGCCGGATCTGTTAAGGAGAAAAACATGAGCAGGACAGGCTTAGAAGATGCATATATTATGCGCGGCAGCAAGAAACTCCGCATGGGATATACGACGGGTTCCTGCGCTGCAGCGGCAGCGCGGGGAGCGGCGTTTATGCTGCTTTCCGGGAAAGAAATACAGGAAGTGAAAATCCATACGCCAAAGGGCATTGTTCTGAATCTGGAATTGCTGGATATCCGGAGAAGTGCCGAAAAAGTAAGCTGTGCCGTCCGAAAAGACGGCGGGGATGATCCGGATGTGACAGATAAAGCGTTGATTTACGCGGAAGTGACGTTTGGAACAGAAGAGGGAATTGTAATCGATGGAGGATTCGGCGTCGGGCGTGTGACAAAGCCGGGGCTGGATCAGCCGGTCGGAAACGCGGCGATCAACCATGTACCGCGCCAGATGATCCGCGAGAATGTGGAGGAGATTCAGAAAAAACTCGATGATTTCCGCGCACTGCAGGTTATCATCTCCGTACCGGAAGGGGAAGAACTGGCAAAGCATACATTCAATCCGAGACTTGGCATCACCGGCGGCATTTCAATCCTTGGAACGAGCGGGATTGTAGTGCCGATGAGCGAGGAGGCGCTGATTTCCACGATCCGCGTCGAGATGGAAATGCGGAAAGCACAGGGTGACCGCGTCCTTCTGGTGACACCGGGAAATTACGGACAGGACTTCTTAAAAACGTATCCGTGGGTCCGTGCAGACCATTCCGTTAAGTGCAGTAATTACGTCGGAAAAACACTGGAATTTGCAGCTGAGCTCGGCTTTGACGCCATCCTTTTTGTGGCACATCTTGGAAAATTTGTCAAGGTGTCCGGCGGAATTATGAATACCCATTCCCACGAGGCAGACTGCCGTGCGGAGCTTCTTACGGCGCAGGCGGTGCGTGCAGGGGCGGATCTTGCACTGGCAAAAAAACTGCTGGAGACCGGAACGACGGAAGAAGCGGTGCAGATTTTAAAGGAAGCAGGATGCCTGAAAGAGACCATGGAAAAAGTGACAGAAAAAATTGCTTTTTACATGAATTACCATATTGAGGGCAGAGTGCAGACGGAGGCGATTGTTTTTTCAAGCAATGAGGGCCTGCTCGGGGAAACCCCGGGAGCGGGAGAACTTCTGGAGCGCCTGCGGGAGCAGGAAGAAAAAGAAAACAGAAAAGAGTAAAAACAAAATGACAGGAATTTTATTTGGAACAGGAATCGGACCGGGAGACTCGGAGCTTATGACGTTAAAGGCCGTCCGTCTGATCCGGGAAAATGATACGATTGCAGTACCAGGAGAGAAACCGGAAGAGAGCATTGCCTACCAGATTGCTGTTCAGGCAGTGCCGGAACTGGCAGAAAAAGAGCTCGTTGCTATTCCAATGCCGATGACAAAGAATGCCAAAGAACTGGAGGAAAATCACCGGCGCGGTGCAGAAAAAATAGAGGAGCTGCTGGATGCAGGAAAAAACGTAGTATTTCTGACACTCGGAGATCCAACCGTGTATTCTACCTACCTTTATGTACACAGACGGGTACTGGAAGACGGTTACGATGCAAGAATTGTAAGCGGTGTTACATCGTTCTGCGCGGCAGCAGCATCTCTTTCCGAGGGACTGGTGGAAAATTCCGAAGAACTGCATGTGATTCCGGCGTCTTACCAGATTGAAGATGCACTGGAATTTTCAGGAACAAAGGTTCTGATGAAAGCGGGTAAAAAGATGCCGGCTGTGAAACAGTTCCTGAAGGAAAAGAACTGCCGGGCGGTGATGGTAGAAAACTGCGGCATGGATACGGAACAGAAGTATTTCAGCGCGGAAGAAATCCCGGACCAGGCAAGTTACTATTCACTGATTATTGTAAAAGAAAAGAGGAAAAAATAGATGGTACATTTTATTGGAGCGGGCCCTGGAGCCCCGGATCTGATTACGGTAAGAGGACAGAAGCTGCTTGGTGAGGCGGACATTATCATTTATGCAGGTTCTCTTGTCAATCCGGCACTGCTGGATCTGAAAAAAGAGGGCTGTGTGGTATATAACAGTGCAACCATGACGCTGGAGCAGGTGATTGATGTTATGAAAGAGGCCGAAAGCAAAGGCCAGACTGTGGCAAGACTCCACACGGGAGATCCGTGCCTGTACGGTGCAATCCGCGAACAGATTGATGCGCTCGATGCCCTTGGAATCGCTCACGATGACTGTCCGGGTGTCAGCTCTTTCTGCGGAGCGGCTGCTGCCCTTGAAATGGAATATACGCTGCCGGATATCTCCCAGAGTGTTGTCATCACCAGAATGGCCGGAAGAACACCGGTTCCGGAGCGGGAGAGCATTGCGTCTTTTGCGGCACATCAGGCAACGATGGTTGTATTCTTAAGCACGGGACTCTTAGAGGAACTTTCCCGTGAGCTGATTGCAGGCGGCTATACGGCAGATACTCCGGCAGCGATCGTTTACAAAGCAACCTGGCCGGAGGAGAAGACGTTCGTCTGCACCGTTGGAACACTTGCCGAGACGGCGAAAAAGAACCAGATCACCAAGACAGCGCTGATGATCATCGGAAATGCCGTTTCCCAGGGAAATTACCGCAGAAGTGATCTGTACAATCCGGCGTTTACCACCGAATTCCGAGAGGCAGAAAAATAAGATGAAAATAGCCATAGCAAGTTTTACAAGAAACGGATGCGTCTGGAATCAAAAACTCTGTGCGGCACTGAAAAAACACAGCTGTGAAGGATATGCACTGGAAAAGTACGGGAAAGAAGCGGGAATTCCTGCGATTGCACCGTCGCTTCCTGCATGGACAGAGCGCATGTTTCAGGAAATGGATGCGATTTTGTTTATCGGGGCGTGCGGGATTGCGGTGCGCAGTATTGCACCGTACGTGAAAAGTAAAAAGACAGATCCGGCGGTTCTGTGTATGGATGAACAGGGAAAGTTCGTGATTTCATTACTTTCCGGCCATATCGGCGGGGCAAACGAGCTGACGGAAGAAGTTGCAGCTGTAACGGGTGCGGTTCCGGTCATTACAACGGCAACGGATGTCAATCACAAGTTTGCGGTCGATGTCTTTGCTGTAAAAAATCATTGTGAAATTTGTGAGATGGAGCTGGCAAAAGAGGCAGCGGCGCTTCTGGTGGACGGAAAAACGGTTGGATTCTGCAGCCGTTTTCCGGTGGAGGGAACAAAACCGGAGGAACTGATCCCGGAAGAGGCGGCAAAACCGTCGATGGGAATCTGCATTACCACATCGGAAGAGGATTCGCCATATGAGAGAACACTTCACCTGATCCCGAAGGTGATCACCGTCGGCATCGGCTGTAAGAAGAATACACCGGCCGGCCGGATTGAAGAAAAGGTTCTTGCGGCACTTGCGGCGGCCGGGATTTCTCCAAAAGCAGTTCGACAGGCGGCAAGTATTGATCTGAAAGCGCAGGAGCCGGGAATTCTGCAGCTGGTGGAAAAGTATGGCTGGCAGTACCGGACCTTTTCTGCAGAAGAACTGGAAACAGCGGAGGGGGAATTTACGCCGTCTCCGTTTGTGAAGAAGATTACAGGAATTGACAATGTCTGTGAGCGCAGCGCAGTTCTCGCCGGCGGCAGACTGATAAAGAAAAAAAAGGCAGCGGACGGTGTAACAGTTGCACTGGCTGCGGCGGACTGGAGGGCAGTATTTTGAGTACAATTTTTGTCGTGGGCATCGGCCCCGGAGCATATGAAAAAATGACGATCGAGGCGGCGGATGCGCTGCGGAACTGCGATGTGATCATCGGCTATACCGTCTATGTGGATCTGGTAAAAGAACATTTTGCAGGAAAAGAATTTCTGACGACGCCGATGCGGAAAGAGGTGGAGCGCTGCCGTCTAGCATTTGAAACTGCGGCAGAGGGAAAACAGGTTGCTATGATCTGCAGCGGAGATGCCGGCGTTTACGGTATGGCAGGTCTGATGTATGAGCTTTCGGAAGAATGGCCTGATATTGAAATTAAGGTAATTCCAGGCGTGACCGCCGCAACGGGAGGCGCTGCCGTTCTTGGTGCACCGTTGATCCACGACTTCGCCCTGATCAGCCTGAGCGATCTTCTGACACCGTGGGAGAAAATTGAAAAACGTCTTCTGCTGGCATCGGAAGCGGATTTTGTCATCTGTCTTTATAACCCGGGAAGCCATAAGAGAGCGGATTATCTGGAAAAAGCGTGTGATCTGATGCTTCGTTACAAAGCGCCGGAAACCGTCTGCGGAATCGTAAGCCAGATCGGAAGAGACGGGGAGACGAGCCGGACCATGACGCTTGCAGAACTTCGCAATACAAAAGTGGATATGTTTACGACGGTATTTATCGGAAACAGTCAGACAAAGGAAATCCGGGATCACATGGTAACGCCGAGGGGATATCGCTATGAATAAAGTAATCGTCTTTGCCGGAACGACGGAAGGCCGGGAGATCTGCAGTTTTCTGAAGAAATATGAGATTGCATCCCTTGCCTGTACGGCGACAGAATACGGCAAGTGCCGGATCGAGGAGGGCGGTGCCCTGACGGTTCGAAGCGGAAGAATGACAGAAGAAGAGATGGAACAGCTTTTTGGCGAAGAACAGCCGGAAATGGTTATCGATGCAACCCATCCGTATGCCGATCTTGTGTCGGAAAATATCCGGTCTGCATGTGAAAAAGCAGGAAAAACGTATCTTCGGCTGCTGCGGCCGTCGCTTGCGGCAGATCCATCCTGCGTCATGGTCGATACGACAGAAGAAGCGGTATCGTATCTGGCGGGCACAGAGGGAAAGATTCTGGTGACAACAGGAAGCAAGGAACTCGCAAAATTTGCAGAGCTTCCGGATTATAAAAACCGTGTGTATGCCCGGGTGCTGCCGTTGCCAGGCGTAATTGCATCCTGCGCGGAACTTGGATTTGATGCCGCACATACCATAGGCATACAGGGACCGTTTTCTATGGACATGAACGTTGCAATGCTGCAGTCGTTCCATGCCGAATGGATGGTAACGAAGGAATCCGGAAGAAACGGCGGCTTTGAAGAAAAAATTGAGGCAGCAAAAACGGCCGGTGTCCGTGTCGTTCTGATCGGCCGTCCGAAAGAGGAAGAAGGACTCTCGGAGGACGAGGTCAAGCGGTATCTCGTTGAAAAATTTGATCTGTCCGTGAAACGGGACGTCGTGATCGCCGGAATCGGACCTGGTGCAGAAGCACAGATGACGCTGGCGCTCGTAGACGCGTGTGAGCAGGCGGATGTGCTGATCGGTGCGGGACGCATGACAAAAGCAGTAGAAAAATATCAGAAGCCAATGCTTGCAGAATACAGCCCGGAAAAGATTTACGAGTATCTGAAGGCGCACCCGGAATATGAAAAGATTGTTCTTCTGCAGTCGGGTGATGTCGGCTTTTACAGCGGAGCAAAGAAACTTCAGGCCGTCCTTGCGGAAGATGCGGATTTTTCTGTCCGTGTAGAGCCGGGAATTTCTTCGCTGGTTTATTTCTGTGCCAAAATCGGAGTGTCCTGGGAGGATGCAGCATTTGTGAGCCTGCACGGACAGCACTGCAACTTTCTGGAGACGGTCCGCCGAAACCGGAAAACTCTGGCGATCGCCGGCGGAAAGGGCAGTGTCAGGGAAATCTGCCAGACGTTAAGTTCGTACGGCTGGGAGCAGATTGTGCTGCATGTGGGAACGGATCTGTCGTATCCGGAAGAACAGATTGTGACAGGAACCCCATTCGAACTTGCTAAAATGGAGTTTGCTCCGCTTGCGGTTCTTTTGTTTGAAAACCCGAATCCGGAACCAGAGTTTACAGCCGGCATGGCAGATGAAGTATTTCTGCGTGACAAAGTACCGATGACCAAGCGGGAAGTGCGCAATGCGTCTCTTTCACATCTGCAGCTTTCTTCGAATTCTGTTGTCTATGATATTGGATCGGGCACAGGTTCTGTTTCGATTGAGATGGCGCTTCGTGCAGCACAGGGAAAGGTATATGCGATAGAAAAAAATCCGGCAGCCGTTGCACTTCTGCAGGAAAATAAAAAGAAATTTGCAGTGGATCATCTGGAAATTATTGAGGGAACTGCACCGGAAGCACTCGAAGCACTCCCGGTTCCGACGCATGCATTTATCGGCGGGTCTGCCGGAAACTTAAAAGAGATTCTGGAACTGCTCCTGCGGAAGAATCCGAACATCCGCGTGGTATTAAATACAGTAACCGTGGAAACATTAGCGGAGGCAGCATCGTGTTTCAAAAAACTTGCGTTTGAAGAGCCGGAAATCGTCTGCCTGCAGGCTTCCAATGCGAAAAAGGCCGGAAGAAGCCATCTGATGATTGCCCAGAATCCGGTTTATATCTTTACAGCCCAGGGAGGTGCCAAAGAATGAAAGCACCAAGAATCATGCTGGCAGCAGGAAGGAGCGGAAGCGGGAAAACGATGATCACCTGCGGACTGCTCCGTGCACTGCAGCAGATGGGAAAGCAGCCCGCAGCGTTTAAATGCGGCCCGGATTATATCGATCCGATGTTTCACGAACAGGTAATCGGCGCCCCGTCGTGTAATCTGGATCCGTTTTTCACAGAGAAAGAAACAACACAGTATCTGTTCTGCAAACATGCAGCGGGTCATGACATTTCCGTATTGGAAGGCGTTATGGGGTATTACGACGGTCTTGGCGGAATTTCTACCAAAGGCAGCGCCTACGATCTCGCCGGTATGACAAAAACGCCGGTTCTTCTGGTTGTCGATGCCAAAGGCATGAGCGTTTCAGCGCTTGCCTTTATCAAGGGATACCTGCAGTACAAAGAGGACAGCCGGATCGCCGGTGTAATCTTTAACCGGATGTCAGAGATGCTGTACCGGGAGATCGCGCCGATGGCGGAAAAAGAACTTGGCATTTCCTGTGTCGGCTTTGTGCCGGAACTGAAGGAATGCCACTTAGAAAGCCGCCACCTCGGCCTTGTGATGCCGGATGAGGTGGAAAATCTGCAGGAGCAGGTCAATCTGCTTGCAGAAACACTGCAGAAGACACTGGATTTTGAAAAAATTCTTGCGATTGCAGAAGGGGCAGAAGAGCTCTCGGGAAAAATGCCGGAAGCCCTGCGTAAGGTGACAGAAAGCGAAGCAGCCGCCAAGGTGCGTGCTGCGAAGCCGATTCTTGCCGTTGCAAAGGATGAAGCATTCTGTTTCTTTTATCGAGATAACCTGGAGCTTCTCGCGTCACTCGGAGCCAAAATCGAATATTTTTCGCCGCTTTCCGATGCGGAGCCGCCAAAGAATACAGACGGATTTCTGTTCTGCGGCGGCTACCCGGAGCTGCACGCAGAAGAGCTTTCGGAAAACCAGACCATGAGAACGAAGATCCGCGATAACATCCGTCAGGGAATGCCGGTTCTTGCAGAATGCGGCGGTTATATGTACCTGTCAGAATCCATGGAGGATATGGATGGAAATGTGTATCCTATGGTACAGGCTGTTCCGGGAAATGTTTACCGGACAAAAAAGCTGGGAAGATTCGGCTATATCACCCTCACGCCAAACACGAAGGATACCTTTCGGAACGGCGGAAATCCGGTGCGCGGCCATGAGTTCCATTACTTTGACAGCACAGACTGCGGAAGTGCATGGCATGCGGCAAAACCGCTGCGGAAGCGGAACTGGGAATGCATTCATGCGACAAAACGGATGATGGCGGGCTTCCCGCATCTTTACTATATGGCAAGTCCGCACCTCGCACTGGAATTTCTGGAGCAGTGTGTCTCTTACCGGAAAGAACAGGAGAAAACAAGATGAAAACAGCATTAGCAGCCCTGATTGTGGGCTATGGATTGGACCTGCTGCTTGGAGATCCCTCCTTTTTGTATCATCCGATCCGTGTGATCGGAAATCTCATTGCCCTGCTGGAAAAATGGCTGCGGAAGGTATTTCCGAAAACGCCAAAGGGAGAGCTTACCGGAGGAGTTTTTCTCGTGATCCTCGTCTGTCTGGCGGGATACGGTGTTCCGGCACTGCTGCTCTTTGCGGCATTTAAAATTCATCCGGTCATCGGCTTCCTTCTGGAGGTTCTCTGGTGCTGGCAGATTCCGGCAACGAAATGCCTGAAGGATGAGAGCATGAAGGTCTATCAGAAATTAAAAGAAAACGATCTTCCGGGGGCGCGCTATGCGGTTTCCATGATCGTAGGACGTGATACGGAAAATCTTTCGGAAACAGGAGTGACGAAAGCTGCCGTGGAAACGATCGCGGAGAATACGTCGGACGGTGTTATTGCACCGCTCCTCTTTCTTGCCATCGGCGGACCGGCATTGGGCTTTCTGTATAAATCCATCAATACCATGGATTCCATGGTGGGATACAAAAATGACAAATATCTGTATTTTGGACGGTGTGCGGCAAAGCTGGACGATATCGTCAATTACATACCGGCGAGAATCAGCGCATGGCTGATGATTCTTGCGTCTGCATGCGAGCGCATGAACTGGAAAAATGCAGAAAAAATTTACAAACGCGACCGTTACTGCCACGCCAGCCCAAATTCTGCGCAGACAGAAGCAGTTATGGCAGGGGCGCTGGAAGTACAGCTTGCCGGAGATGCCGTGTATTTCGGCAAAGTCGTAAAGAAACCAACGATCGGCGATGACATCCGCCCGGTCGAGGCGGAAGATATCAAAAGAGCAAATCATCTGATGTATCTGACCTCGTTCCTCGGACTGGTGTTCTTTGCGGGAATCCGCGCGCTCTTTTTATTTCTGTAAAAAGAGAAGATAGAAACACAACGGAAAAGAGAAAGGAAGGCATATGGTATGAGACAAAATCCACATGGAGGAGACATTTACACGAAAAAATGCAGAGTCGATTTTTCTGTGAATGTCAATCCTCTTGGAGCTCCGGAAAGTGTGAAAGAGGCGGTGAGAAAGAGCGCGGAATCGGTGGAACAGTATCCTGACGCACTGTGCCGGGACCTGACCCGGGCACTGTCGGAAAAGGAGCAGCTTCCAGAAGAAAATATCCTGTTTGCAAACGGCGCCGCGGAGCTTATTTTTGCCCTGACACAGGCTCTCCGCCCGAAAAAAGCGCTGATTGCAGCGCCGGGATTTGCAGAGTATGAAGCAGCACTTTCAGCGGCAGGGTGTTTTATCCGTATGTATCCGCTGCAAAAGGAAAAAGGCTTTCTTTTACAGGACGATTTCTGCGATGATCTGACCGACGATCTGGATCTTGTCTTTTTATGTAACCCAAATAATCCAACCGGCCTTACGATTCCGCAGGAGCTTCTTTTAAAGATCCTGGATAACTGCCGGGAGCGTAACATCTATCTGGTGCTGGATGAGTGTTTCATAGAATTTCTGCCGGAGCCGGAAAAAGTGACGATGCAGGGAAAACTGGACGAATATCCGAATCTGCTGATTCTGCGTGCGTTCACAAAGATTTACGCAATGCCGGGCCTGCGTCTTGGCTATCTGCTCTGCAGCGACGAGGATCTGCTGGATCGGATCAGCCGCAGCATGCAGTCGTGGAATGTTTCGATTCCGGCGCAGATGGCAGGCCTTGCCGCCCTGAACGAGGATGCTTACGTCAAAGAAGCACGGGAACTGATCAGAAAAGAACGCGCCTGGATGAAAGCAGAACTGGAAAAAGCAGGTCTTACCGTATGGGATTCCTGTGCTAATTATCTGTTCTTTGAGGGACCGAAAGGACTTGCCGCACGGCTGGAAAAAGGCGGCATTCTGATCCGCGACTGTTCCAACTACCCGGGCCTTGCCGACGGATATTACCGTGCAGCCGTACGCACACATGAAGAAAACCAGATTCTGACAGAAGCCGTTTCACAGATTCTGCAGTGGTTTTAGGAGGAAAAACGATGGCGAAAGTAATTATGATACAGGGAACGATGTCAAATGCGGGAAAAAGTCTGCTTGCGGCGGGCTTATGCCGGATTTTCCATCAGGACGGATACCGTGTGGCGCCGTTCAAATCACAGAATATGGCGCTGAATTCGTTTATTACGAGAGAAGGCCTTGAGATGGGACGTGCACAGGTCATGCAGGCGGAAGCGGCCGGGATCGAACCATCCGTTTTGATGAACCCGATTCTGTTAAAGCCGACGAATGACACCGGTTCGCAGGTGATTGTAAACGGTGAGGTACTGGGAAACATGAGTGCGCGGGAATATTTTTCCCACAAAAAAGAGCTGATCCCGGACATCATGAAAGCGTACCATGCACTGGAAGAACAGTATGATATCATTGTGATCGAGGGAGCCGGAAGTCCGGCGGAGATCAACCTGAAAGCCGATGATATCGTCAATATGGGAATGGCAAAGCTTGTGGATGCACCGGTGCTCCTCGTCGGAGATATTGACCGCGGCGGCGTTTTTGCTCAGCTTTACGGTACCGTAGAGCTTTTAGAGCCGGATGAGCGCGACCGCATCAAGGGTCTGATTATCAACAAATTCCGCGGGGACAAAACCATCCTGGACCCGGGCGTTGTGATGCTGGAAGAAAAAACACACATCCCGGTGGTCGGCGTGGCGCCGTATCTCCACATCGAAGTGGAAGACGAGGACAGTCTGACCGAGCGATTCACCAGAAAAGAGGAGATAGGTCTCATTGACCTTGCGGTCATCCGTCTCCCGCGTATTTCAAACTTCACCGATTTCAACCCGTTCGAGCGGATCGAAGGCGTATCACTCCGCTACGTAAGCTCTGTCTCCGAACTGAAAAATCCGGATATGATTCTGCTTCCGGGAACGAAAAACACGATGGAGGATCTGCTCTGGATGCGTCAGAATGGTCTGGAAGCGGCCGTACTGAAGGCGGCTGCGGCCGGAAAAGTAATTTTCGGTGTCTGTGGCGGCTTCCAGATGCTCGGAGATACGCTGAGCGATCCGCTGCATGTCGAAGCCGGCGGAACGATCAAAGGAATGGGACTCCTGCCGATGGACACCGTATTTGCCGGTGAGAAGACGAGAACCCGCGCGGAGGGCGCTTTTGGAAAAACAGAAGGCGTTCTTGCCGGGATCGAGGGAACCCGGATCGAGGGCTATGAAATCCATATGGGAGAAACGGTGCGGAAAGAAGGAACAGAAGCATTCACGTTCATCGATGATCAGAACCGTGCTGATTCGGATAAGCTGGACGGTGCACAGAAAGGAAATGTGTACGGTACGTATGTGCACGGTATTTTCGATAAAGAAGAAGTTGCCGAGCGGATCGTGGAAGCACTTGCAAAGAATAAGGGAATTGCCATGGAGCAGATTCACGGTGTCGATTACCAGACATTCAAAGAGACACAGTACGATATTCTCGCAGATGCGCTGCGCGAGCATCTCGATATGAAGAAGATTTATCAAATTCTGGAAGAAGGGGCATAAAGATGAAGATAGAACTGGAGCAGGTAAGCCCGCACGAGATTGAAAAGAGAAGCTTTGAAATTATCACGGAAGAATTAAACGGAAGAATGTTTCCAGAGGATCAGGAACTGGTTGTAAAGCGGTGTATCCACACAAGTGCGGATTTTGATTATGCGGATAATCTCTGCTTTTCGGAGCATGCGGTGGCAAAAGGCATCGAGGCGATCCGGGAGGGAGCCTGCATTGTGACGGATACGCAGATGGCAAGATCCGGCATCAACAAAAAGGTGCTTGCGCGCCACGGCGGTGAAGCGCTCTGCTTTATGTCAGACGAAGATGTTGCGGCAAGAGCAAAAGAAACAGGAAGCACCCGCGCGGCAGCCTGCATGGAAAAAGCGGCGGAGCTGGATAAAAAGCTGATTATTGCGGTTGGAAATGCGCCGACGGCACTGGTCCGCCTCTATGAACTGATCGGGGAAGGAAAAATAAAACCGGCGCTGATCATCGGAGTTCCGGTCGGCTTTGTCAATGTGGTACAGTCCAAAGAACTGATTATGCAGACCAATATCCCGTATATCGTGGCACGCGGACGAAAAGGCGGCAGCAATATCGCGGCGTGCATCTGCAACGCACTCCTGTATATGATGGATCAGGACCGCGGATATTAAAATAGATGAAAAAACGGAAAGCAGAAGTCTTGACAGATTTCGAATCACCGTTTATACTATGGAACATGGAAAAAGGCTTGGAAGGGAACAAGTAGACGTACAAAAACGCGGACAGAAAGCAGCCGGCAGATGAGAGGCGCATGCAGGTTCTGTACGATTCGAATACATCCCGGAGTTGCGCACCGAATAAAACGGGCGGCAGAAGAACTATGATGCACGTTTTTAGTAGGCTGCGACGTAAGAGACGAACGTTACAGCGTCAGGGTATTCAGAGGTTTTGGATACCGACAAAGGCAGTTGCCGTGAGACAGCTGTGAAGTAAGGTGGTAACACGGGAGATACGGGCTCTCGTCCTTTGAATCGGAAAGGACGGGAGTCTTTTTGTATAAAAAAACTTTGGTCCCAGACGGTAACACATACCCGAAAGTCAACCGAAAAAAGGAGAAAAACAAAATGCAGATTTATGACGAACTGATCGCCAGAGGCCTTCTGGCACAGGTAACCGACGAAGATGAAATCAGAGACCTGGTAAACAATGGAAAAGCAACGTTCTATATCGGATTCGACTGCACCGCAGACAGTCTGACCGCAGGTCACTTCATGGCACTGACCCTGATGAAACGGATGCAGATGGCAGGAAACAAACCGATCGCCCTGATCGGCGGCGGCACCACCATGATCGGTGACCCGTCCGGAAGAACCGATATGAGAAAAATGCTGACCCGCGAGGAGATCGACCACAACGCAGAGTGCTTCAAACGTCAGATGGAGCGTTTCATCGAGTTCGGCGAGGGAAAAGCTATGATGCTCAACAACGCAGACTGGCTGCTGAACCTGAACTATGTAGAACTGCTCCGTGAGGTAGGTGCATGCTTCAGCGTCAACAACATGCTCCGTGCAGAGTGCTACAAACAGCGTATGGAAAAAGGTCTTTCCTTCCTGGAGTTCAACTACATGATTATGCAGAGCTACGACTTCTATCACATGTTCCAGAAATACGGCTGCAATATGCAGTTCGGCGGCGATGACCAGTGGTCCAACATGCTGGGAGGAACCGAACTGATCCGCCGTAAACTTGGAAAAGATGCCTATGCAATGACCATCACCCTTCTGACCGACTCTCAGGGCAAGAAGATGGGTAAAACCGCAGGAAACGCTGTATGGCTTGACCCGAACAAGACCAGCCCGTTCGATTTCTACCAGTACTGGAGAAACGTGGACGATGCCGACGTCTTAAAATGTATCCGTATGCTGACCTTCCTGCCGCTGGAGCAGATCGACGAGATGGATTCCTGGGAAGGAAGCAAGCTGAACGAGGCAAAAGAGATCCTGGCCTATGAGCTGACCTCCATGGTACACGGCGAGGAAGAAGCAAAGAAAGCGCAGGAAGGCGCACGTGCCGTATTCTCTACCGGAAGCTCCGAGCATATGCCGACCAGTGAACTTTCTGCAGAGGATTTCACGGACGATAAAATCGATATCGTAACCCTTCTTGTCAAAGCAGAGCTTGCAAAGACCAGAAACGAAGGACGCCGTGCCGTAGAGCAGGGCGGTGTATCCGTAGACGGTGAGAAAATCACAGATTCGAAATATGCCGTAGAAAAAGCAGCCTTCGGCGAGGACGGTATCGTTCTGAAAAAAGGAAAGAAGAATTTCAAAAAAATTTGCGTTAAATAATTAAGTGTGCTATTATAAAAGAATGGATTCCCGGAAGAAATTCCGGGACACACTGAATTATTTGGAGGACAAACAGTCATGGAAAAATATGGCGTAAACGAATTACGAAAGATGTTTCTTGAGTTCTTCGAGAGCAAAGGACATCTTGCTATGAAGAGTTTTTCGTTGATTCCACACAACGATAAAAGTCTTTTACTGATCAACTCCGGTATGGCTCCGCTGAAACCTTACTTCACAGGCGCAGAGATTCCGCCGAGAAGAAGAGTAACAACATGCCAGAAATGTATCCGTACCGGCGATATTGAAAATGTAGGAAAAACAGCCCGTCACGGCACCTTCTTTGAGATGCTCGGAAACTTTTCCTTCGGTGATTATTTCAAACACGAAGCAATCGCATGGTCCTGGGAGTTTTTAACACAGGTAGTAGGGCTCGATCCGAATCGTCTGTACCCATCCATCTATCAGGACGATGATGAAGCATTTGATATCTGGAACAAAGAGATCGGCATCCCGGCAGACCGTATTTTCCGTTTTGGAAAAGAGGACAACTTCTGGGAGCATGGCGCAGGTCCGTGCGGTCCGTGTTCTGAGATTTATTATGACCGCGGAGAAAAATACGGCTGCGGCAAACCGGGATGTACCGTTGGCTGCGAGTGTGACCGTTACATGGAAGTATGGAACAACGTATTCAGCCAGTTCAACAACGACGGCGAGGGCCACTACACCGACCTGATCCAGAAGAACATTGATACCGGTATGGGACTTGAGCGTTTGGCCGTTGTCGTACAGGATGTAGATTCCATCTTCGATGTCGACACCATTCAGGCACTCCGCAACAAAGTATGCGAAATCTCCGGAAAAGAGTATGATAAAGATCATGAGACCGATGTTTCCATCCGCCTTATCACAGACCATATCCGTTCCGCAACATTCATGATTTCCGATGGAATCATGCCGACCAACGAAGGAAGAGGCTACGTACTGCGCCGTCTGATCCGCCGTGCAGCACGTCATGGCCGTCTGCTTGGCATTGACGGACTGTTCCTTGCCCGCCTTTCCGCAAGCGTAATCGAAGGCTCCAAAGACGGATATCCGGAACTTGAAGAGAAAAAAGATTTCATCTTCAACGTTCTGAACAACGAGGAGACCCAGTTCAACAAAACCATCGACCAGGGACTTCATATCCTCTCCGAGCTCGAAGAAAAAATGCAGAGCGAAGGCAAAAAAGTTCTGGACGGACAGGATGCATTCAAACTGTACGATACCTACGGATTCCCGCTGGATCTGACCAAAGAGATCCTCGAGGAGAAGGGCTACGGCATCGACGAGGACGGTTTCCATGCAGCAATGGAAGAGCAGAGAGAGCGTGCAAGATCGAGCCGTGAAGTAACAAACTACATGGGTGCTGATGCAACCGTTTACGATGAGATCGACCCGTCCGTAACAACTGAGTTTACCGGATACGATCATCTGGAGGATACCTCCAAAGTAACCGTTCTGACGACAGAGACTGAGATTGCAGAATCTCTGATGGAAGGCCAGAAGGGAACCATTTTCGTAGAGAAAACTCCGTTCTACGCTACCATGGGCGGTCAGGAAGGCGACTGCGGTATCATCAAAGGAGCAAATGGTGTATTCGAAGTAGAAGATACCATCAAACTCCGCGGCGGAAAATACGGCCACGTCGGTGTCATGAAATCTGGTATGATTTCAAACGGCGAGGAAGTTACACTTCAGGTCAACGAAGAGGCAAGAAAAAATATCGAGAAGAACCACAGCGCAACACACCTTCTGCAGAAGGCATTAAAGACTGTTCTCGGTGCACACGTAGAGCAGAAAGGTTCTCTCGTAACCCCGACCAGACTCCGTTTCGACTTTGCCCACTTCCAGGCTATGACACCGGAAGAACTGGAAAAAGTTGAGAATCTGGTAAATGAAAAGATTCAGGAGCAGATCCCGGTTGTAACCGACATCATGGATACTGAGGAAGCAAAGAAATCCGGCGCGATGGCTCTGTTCGGTGAGAAATACGGCGACAAAGTACGTGTCGTTTCCATGGGAGACTTCTCCAAAGAGCTCTGCGGTGGTACCCATGTAAAGAATACCGCTGAAATCGGACTGTTCAAACTTGTTTCTGAGGCAGGCGTTGCAGCAGGTGTCCGCAGAATCGAAGCTCTGACCGGACCGTCTGTTACTGCATACTATAAAGCACAGGAAGAGAAAATACATGAGGCAGCAGCTCTCTTAAAGACAACACCGGCGGATCTCCTCGAGAAGATCGCTCATCTGCAGGCAGAGGCAAAAGCACTCCAGGCAGAGAATGAGTCCTTAAAGAGCAAACTGGCAAAAGAAGCGCTCGGCGATGTTATGGATAAAGTAACCGAAGTCAAAGGTGTAAAACTTCTCGCTGCATCCGTACCGGATGTCGATATGAACGGACTGCGTGACCTTGGCGACCAGCTGAAAGAAAAGCTGGGAAGCGGCGTTGTTGTTCTGGCATCTGCAAAGGACGGCAAAGTAAGCCTTCTTGCCATGGTAACCGATGATGCGATGAAGAAAGGTGCACATGCCGGAAAACTGATCAAAGAAGTGGCAGCCGTTGTCGGCGGCGGCGGCGGTGGACGTCCGAACATGGCACAGGCCGGCGGAAAGAATCCGGAGAAGATCGACGAAGCAGTTGCAAAAGCTGCTGAGGTACTGGAAGGCCAGATCGCATAACAATAAGCAGGAAAAACAGCACAAAATCCTGCCGCCTGCAGGGCAGAAAAAGGAGCCAGGTAGGCGGCAGGGAAAAATTTTGC
>OLPI01000471.1_pt1 | contig 38761 bp, 39 predicted proteins | sample 1672361 | NCBI WGS metagenome assembly OLPI01 (sample SAMEA3136675, study PRJEB25190) | human gut metagenome
GCTTCCAGCCGGAATCGAACCGGCGACCCCAGCCTTACCATGGCTGTGCTCTACCTACTGAGCTATAGAAGCATATTTTGTGCATATATGATATATGCACATTCTATTCTGTTATTTCTTTTGTCGCTTTTTTTCTTATTCTTTGTATTGCTGTATCAACAGATTTTACTTTTGCATTTAGCTTAGCAGCTATATCCGCATAGCTTTTTCCTTTTTCATATTCATGCAACACTTGTAATTCGAATTTACTTAATGCCTCTTTTATTTTATTTTCCATACTTTCAAAGTATTCTCTTTCTGCAATTATATCTGATGGATCATCAAGTGCTTTTATATCAAGTATATCTATTTTATCAACATCTTCATTATCATCATATGCCGCAGCATTTAAAGATACTGATGAATTTAATGGAATATGTTTTTGCCTATTAGAATTTTTTACAGCTGTAATCAACTGTCTTTCTATACACATATTTGCAAATGTTTTAAATGAGTTCTGCTTTTCCGTATCAAATGATTTAACAGCCTTATATAACCCTATCATTCCTTCTTGTACTATATCTTCTTTTTCTGCTCCTATCATAAAAAACTTATTTGCTTTCATATTTACAATATCATTATATCTTTTCATTAAACAGTCTAATGCTACGTGATCATCATTTTTTATATTTTCTATTAATTTTTCGTCTGTCATTTGTGTATATTCATTTTCATTAATTGAAAACATATCTTTTTCCATTATTGTGTCTTGTCCTCCTAATAAATATATATTGATATTATACCATTCAAATTATTGTTAAGTCAATGCTTTCAGCCATTTTTCCGGGGAAATTTAATCATGCACATCTGAGATCGCTTTTTTTCCGTGCAAGTGTCATTTTAACATATTTTTTCATATTATATATTATTAAATTATACACTAAAAAAGGAGTTTTTTCAATGAATAATTTGTTTTTTGCAAATAACGAAAATAGATATTTAGAACAAAAATGTCCTCCTCCACAAAAACAACCTTGTACACCACCTAAACCTCCGCCTCCTCCACCAAAACCTCCTAAGGCCGGACCGCAAAAGCCTAAAAAGAAAAAAGTTGATTTTAAACTACTAAAAAATAATACTTGTAAATCTTTAAATGATGTTGAATATTTTTTAAATAATTTTCAAAAATTTACTAACTGTATCAAGCTATATAAAATATTAAAATAAAGTTCTAAAATGGACAACATAAAAATATTATTTACAAATGAAAAAATAAGGAGGCTTTTACATTATGAAAAATAAGAAAATATTCTTTTTACTTATTTTAGTTTTAATAATTATTTTAATATCACTTTATTTTATTATTAAAAATTTTAAAGCAAAAAATTCCACTAATGAAAATCAAACTCTTTTAGAATATACTCCTGAGGAAGAAATTAGTTCTAAACAAATGAGAGAAACAACTGTTACTTTATATTTTATTGATTCTAATAATAATATAAAAAGTGAGGGTAAACTTATAGATTCTGTAAATTTATTACAAAATCCATATAAACAATTAATTGAACTTTTGCTTTCTGGTCCTCAAAATGATGGATTAATTAATGTTTTTCCTGAAAATACTAAAATTTTAGATGCAAAATTAAATAATAATTGTGTTACTTTAGACTTTTCTGAAGAATTTTTGAATTTTAAAGATGATAATCAGAAATTTAATATGATTAATTGTGTTTTAAATACCTTGAAACAATTAAATGAAGTCAGTTCTGTAAAGATTTTGGTTTGTGGTAATTTAAAAGATGGTTTTAATGAAACTTATAGTATCACAAGTCAATTAGAATAATATTAAAATCCCAAACAAATAAAAGATCTTATTTTAATAAGGAAACTTGCACAATTAGTCGATTTTTGCCAACCAAATCCATTGACAAAAATCTAATAATATTGTAACATAAATAGGTATAAATTAAAGTAATAGAAACAATTTTAATATATCACATATAATAAAAATAGAGGTACAAAAATGATTATAGAAGAAGAACAAAAAGTAGAAATTGTAGAAGATTCTACTAAAACAGAAAAACAAGAATTTAAGCAAATACCTAATAATTCAGAAAAAACTTCTAAACACTGGATTATGGCTATTTGTATTTTTTTAATAAGTTTTCTAGTATTTATAATAATTATATTTGGAGCATTTACAGTTTATAATTACAGCCAAAATGCAACCATTTCACAAGGAATTCATATAAATGGTATAGATGTATCAAACTTAACTAAAGATCAAGCAAAAGAAAAATTAGAAAAATATTATTCCGAAAAACTTTCAAATGATATCACTTTAATACATAATGATTATACATCATACATAAAAACATCAGAAATAGACCTATCATTTGATATAGATTCAGCAGTTAACTACGCATACCAATGTGGTAAAACCAATAATATCTTTTCAGATAATTATCATATATTTAATGCTATGATAAATGGTATTAATATAATGCCTACTATAAACTATAATGAAGAAGAATTAAAAACCTTATTAAATAATATTTCAAAAGAACTTCCTGATGCAGTAGTAGAAAGTGGTTATTATATAGATGGAAAAAAATTAATTATAACAAAAGGAAATGATGGTTATATAGTAAATACTGATGCAACAGCAAAAAAAATTGTGGAAAAATTATCTAATTTTAATTACATTAATGAAGTCATCGAACTTGAAACAATTCAAAAATCTCCTGATGAAATCAATATAGACAAAATTTACAGTGAAGTTCATAAAGAACCAAAAGATGCATCATTTGAGCCTGAAACACATACAATAACATCAGCTGAAAATGGAATAGATTTTAATGTTGAAAACGCAAAAAAAATACTTGAAACATCAGATAATGAATGCACAATTCCTTTAACAGTATTAAAACCAAATGTTACAAATAATATGATTGGATCAGAAGCATTTCCAGATTTACTTGCATCTTATTCAACCAAATATGTTGCATCAAATAAAAATAGAACAACAAATCTTAAACTTGCAGCTGGAAAAATAGATGGAACTGTATTATTACCAGGAGAAGTTTTCTCTTATAACAATGTAGTTGGAGAAAGAACAATTTCAGCAGGTTATAAAGATGCTGCAATATACTTAAATGGTCAAGTGGTTGATGGTTTAGGTGGTGGAATTTGCCAAATATCTACAACTTTATTTAATGCCGCACTATTTTCTAACCTAGAAATTGTAGAACTTTATAATCACCAATTTGTTCCATCTTATGCAACTGCAGGGCGTGATGCAACTGTTGTTTATGGAGTTAAAGATTTTAAATTTAAAAACTCTAGAAATTATGCTATAAAAATTAATTGTTCTGTTGCAAATGGTGTTGCATCTTTCCAAATTTGGGGATTTAAACAAGAACCCGAATATGAAGTCAGTGTTTCTGCAAATGTAACAAGCCGTACTTCTTCTTATATTAAGTCTGCTACATATAGGACTTTGAAACTTAATGGAGAAGTTGTTAAAACTGAAAAAATTTCAAATTATACTTATAAAGTTCATTAAAAATTTCTGATTGGGGACGGTTCTTTTTCCGAAAAAGAACCGTCCCCAATCAGAAATTTTCCATTAATTCCAATTGACAAAATGTCGAAAATTGTATAGAATTAAAAGGATTTAAAGGAGTGATAAATATGGCACAAAACATATTACACGTAGGACTAGATGTAGGCTCTACAACAGTAAAAATCGTAGTAATGAACGAAAATAAAGAAACTATATATAAAGATTATAGGAGACATTTTTCAGATACAAAAAATACAGTATGTGATGTACTTAATGAATTAAATGAAAAATATCCAAATAGTAAATTTACACTTGCTTTAACAGGTTCTGGTGCAATGTCTGCAGCAAAATTTTTAGGTGTAAGTTTTATACAAGAAGTTGTATCTTGTAAAAGAGCAGTAGAAAAATATATCCCTCAAACAGATGTAGTCATAGAACTTGGTGGAGAAGATGCAAAAATAATTTATTTTGATAAATCAATTGAACAAAGAATGAATGGAACATGTGCTGGTGGAACTGGCGCTTTTATTGACCAAATGGCATCTCTACTTCATACAGATACTGCGGGATTAAATGAACTTGCAAAAAATCATAAAACAATTTATCCAATTGCATCAAGATGTGGTGTTTTTGCAAAAACAGATGTACAACCTTTAATAAATGAAGGAGCCGCAAAAGAAGATATTGCGGCGTCAATTTTCCAAGCAGTTGTTAATCAAACAATTTCGGGTCTTGCTTGTGGTAGACCAATTAGAGGAAAAGTAGCATTTTTAGGTGGACCTCTTACATATCTTTCTGAACTAAGAAATAGATTTATAGAAACTTTAAAGCTAAAAGATGACGAGATAATAATACCTAAAGAAGCTCATCTTCTAGTAGCTACAGGTGCAGCTCTTGATTCCCTAGATGAAGAACCTTTTTCTAATGAGGAATTAGCAACTAAAATTGAAAATTTAAAAGTATCTAAAGATACTACAACAAGCCCAATTGAGCCATTATTTAAAGATTACAATGAATATGATGAATTTAGAAAAAGACATTCTAAAGCTTCTGTTCAAAAAGCTAAACTTCAAGATTACAAGGGAGACTGTTTTATAGGAATTGATGCTGGTTCAACAACTACCAAAATTGTTTTAATAGATAACGAAGGAAAATTACTTTATTCATTATACGGAAACAATGAAGGAAATCCTTTACAAAGCGTTATAAAGATGTTAGATAGTTTATATGAGGTCCTTCCTAAAACAGCCAAACTTAGATTTAGTGGCGTTACAGGATATGGTGAAAAATTAATTCAAACAGCATTAAATGTTGATATTGGAGAAATTGAAACAATAGCACATTTTACAGCTGCTAAACAATTTGAACCAGATGTTACAAGTATAGTAGACATCGGTGGTCAAGATATGAAATATATACGTCTTAAAAATGGTGCAATAGATAGTATAATGCTTAATGAAGCTTGTTCATCAGGATGTGGTTCATTTATAGAAACTTTTGCCAAAAGCTTAAATCTAGAAATTTCAGAATTTGTAAAACAAGCAATCGAAGCTAAAAGACCAGTAGACTTAGGCTCTAGATGTACCGTATTTATGAACTCTAAGATAAAGCAAGCACAAAAAGAAGGATATTCTGTTGGAGATATTTCAAGTGGTCTTTCATATTCTGTAATTAAAAATGCTTTGCAAAAAGTTATGAAAATAAGAGATTTTAATACCTTAGGAGACAAAATAGTAGTACAAGGTGGAACATTTTATAATGATGCCGTTCTTCGTGCATTTGAGAAAATTGTTGGTAAAAATGTTATAAGACCAGATATAGCAGGCCTTATGGGTGCTTATGGAATGGCCTTAATTGCCAAAGAACAATATGAAACAAACCTTGATATGGAATATTATTCTACTATATTAAAACAAGATGAATTAGATAAATTAGACATAAAAATAAATCATACAAGATGTAATGGATGTGAGAACCACTGTAAACTTACAGTAAATATATTTAGTAATGGAAAGCGCTACATCTCAGGAAACCGTTGTGAAAAAGGTGCTGGAAAAACAGAAACTCATAAAAATTTACCAAACTTAGTTAAATACAAATATGAAAGAATATTTGATTATAAACCAATAGAAGAACAATATGCAACTCGTGGAATTATTGGTATCCCTAGGGTTTTAAATATGTATGAAGATTATCCCTTCTGGTTTACATTTTTGACTAACTTAGGATTTAGGGTAATTATATCAGATAAAAGTACTCGTAAAACTTATGAGGATGGGATGGAATCTATGCCATCAGAATCAGTATGTTATCCTGCGAAATTATCACATGGTCATATTGAAAATTTATTACAAAAAGGAATTAAAACAATATTTTATCCTTGTATGCCATTTTCAAGAAAAGAATATGAAAAGGCTGATAATAAATACAACTGCCCTATTGTAATTTCATATTCAGAGGTTTTAAAAAATAATGTTGAAGGATTAAAAAATCCTGAAATAAAATTCATTAATCCATTTTTACCATTTGATACACCAAATTTAGTAAAGAAAATTTTGGAATTAGATGAATTTAAAGAATATAAATTTACAAAACAAGAATTGATAGACTCTGCCCAAAAAGCACAAGCAGAATATCATAAATGTAAAAAAGATATTCAAGACAAAGGTATTGAAACAGTACGTTATCTAGAAGAAAATAATTTAAAAGGAATTGTTTTAGCTGGTAGACCTTATCATATAGACCCAGAAATAAACCACGGAATTGATACTTTAATTACATCTCTTGGACTTGCAGTTTTAACAGAGGACAGTATTTCAAATCAAACTCAAGCTACAAGACCAATAAGGGTTGTTGACCAATGGATGTTCCATTCAAGATTATATGCAGCTGCAGATTTTGTTGGAAAACACGATAATCTAGAGCTTGTACAATTAAATTCCTTTGGATGCCGGAGTTGACGCAGTAACAACAGACCAAGTTGAAGAAATTTTAAAAAGCTTTGGAAAAATGTACACTTTAATTAAAATTGATGAAGTAAATAACTTAGGAGCCGTAAAAATACGTATCCGTTCACTTCTTGCAAGTATGAATAAGCGTGCAAAGGAAAAATTAGAGGGAAATTATGCAATTAACAAAAAAGTATTTACAAAAGATATGAGAAAAGATTACACTATACTAATTCCAATGATGATACCAATTCATTTCGAATTATTAGAACCTGCTGTAAACTCTTGTGGATATAATATGGTACTTTTAAGAGAATGTACTCAGCATACAGTTGAAACTGGTTTAAAATATGTAAATAATGACGCATGTTACCCATCAATATTAGTTACCGGCCAAATGATAGAAGCATTAGAATCTGGAAAATATGATGTAAATAAAACAGCACTTATAATGTCACAAACAGGTGGAGGTTGCCGTGCTACAAACTATATAGGGTTTATCCGCAAAGCCCTACACGATGCAGGATTTGAGCAAGTTCCTGTAATATCATTAAATGTTGTTGGTATGGAAAAAATGCCAGGATTTAAACTTACTCCAAAGATGATGGACAAAATGATTAAAGCCATACTTTTAGGAGATTTATTGCAAAAAATGCTTCATAAAAATAGAGCTTATGAGGTAAATAAAGGCGACACTGATAAAGTATTTGATAAATGGATGGAAAAATCTAAAAAACTTGTTACAAAATGTACAAATTCAGAATTTAAACAAGCAATTTATGATATGGTTGACGACTTCGAAAAAATTGAAGTTGATATGACAAATGTTAAGCCTAAAGTTGGAATTGTTGGAGAAGTATTAATAAAATACCATCCTTTTGGAAATAACTATGTTGCAGACCTACTTGAAAAAGAAGGTGCAGAAGTTGTTTTGCCAGATTTTATGGGATTTGTAAAATTTATGGCAACACATAAAATTACATTTAATCAATTATTAAATAGTAATAAAATATCTGCAACTGTAAGCAAAATCGCTTTAAAATTAATTAATCTTATGGAAAAAGATACAAAAATGGCTTTGGAAAAATCAAATAAAAATTATTTACCAACTTGTGATATTTACCACTTAGAAGACAAAGTTAAGGATATTTTATCTATTGGAAATCAAACAGGCGAAGGATGGTTCTTAACTGCTGAAATGGTAGAATATATTGAAAACGATATACCAAATATTGTTTGTGTTCAACCTTTTGCTTGCCTTCCAAACCACGTTGTTGGTAAAGGTGTTATAAAAACTATTAGAAGTAAATACCCTATGGCAAATATAACTCCTGTTGATTATGACCCAGGTGCAAGTGAAACAAACCAAGCTAATAGAATTAAGCTTATGATGGCTGTTGCTAAAGATAATTTAAAAAATTCTAAAAATTAACATTATAAAGGTTTTCAAGTTAATTGCTAGAAAACCTTTATGCCGTATATAAAAGGAGAAATTGATGAAAAATTATTATGAATTATTAGAAGTTTCTGAAAAGGCTTCACCAGAAGTTATTAAAAAGGCTTATATTACTTTGGTTAAAAAATATCATCCAGATTTACAACCAGATGATGAGAAAAAATCTGCCGAAGATAAAATTAAGGAAATTAATGAGGCTTATGAGGTTTTGTCTGATAAAGCGAAAAAAGAGAGTTATGATAGAAAACTTCAAATGCAAAGAGTTAAAGAAGAACATTATAATACTTCTTCAAATAGTCAAAATACTTCAAATAATACATATAAAAATACAAATAGAACTCCAAACTCAAATAATAAAAAAAATAATTATTCAAAACCTAATCCACAAAAAAGAGTTATTCATAAACCTACTATGAATGAAAATTTTGATGATTTTGGCGATTTTAATAATTTTCAAAATGATTATAACAACATTATGAATGAAGTCTATAATAATGCCTATAATGAAGCTTACAATAACGCTTATAATCAAGCTTATATTAATAATTTAAAAAATATGGGATATGAAATTCGATATGAAAGACCTTTTAAGGAAAAACTAAAAATTGCATTTGCTTCATTTTGTGGAATTTTACTTGTTATTTTTATTGGTTTTATTTTATGGCATATACCTTTTATAAAAAATTATTTTATTAATTTGTATAATGATAATGTTATCTTCAAAATTATAGTTGATTTAATATCTAATATTATAGAAAGTTTTTTAGCTTTGTTCAAATAAAAAAAACAGAGGAGTTCGAAAAAACGAAACTCCTCTGTTTTTTTACCACTGAACAATTGCTGCTATTGCAGCAACTACAACAATAAACCAGTACGACCGCTGTAACCAGACACAATGTTCTGGGGCAAAGAACCACTTTGCAAGTTTACCAAAGCTGATCAGTGTTACAACCACAAAAATTGCAAGCATCTCTAATAATAATGTTAATCCTGTATTCATTGTATATTCCTCCTGTTTTTCTTATTAGAAAATATATTTATATTATACCATATTTATCTTTAATTTACAATTTTCACTAAAAAACATTACTACCTTTGTCTTCAATAGCTTCAAATTGATTGTCCTCATCATAAATACTGTTTATATTCATTGCTGTTCCATCATAAGAAAATGTTTTATTATTATTATCAATATTTATAATCATATAACTATCCGTAGTCGCAGATGAGCCATCATCAAATCTTAAGCTAATTATATATTTAACAACACCATTTTTTTCACCATATTTATATATTTTTTCTAGTGAATAATAATTAACGTTATCTACATTAAAAACAAATGATAAGATATTCTCTTTAGTTATTGCTCTTCTAGGCCTTATTAGGTTATCTATAAACTTTGTTGAACACATATTTAATAAATTTTGTTTTTGCTCATCATCATTATTTTTTTTTGCTATATAAATTGTATCTATTATTTTTTCACCTATTTTTTTTACAATTCCATACTCACTGCTAGAAGTATCAATTTCCTTTAAATCATCTTCTTTATATTGTACATCATCAAAAATAGATGTATTTTGAACTATATAATTATTATTTTTAGCTTGTTGTTCATTTTTAAAAAAATTATTCATTCCCTTTATTAGAAAATATATTCCAATAACAATAATAACAAATGTTAATATTTTAAAATCATTTTTATTAAGCCATAGTCTAATTCTATTCCACATACTATCTAACTCCCAAATTAAGATTTACTAACTGCGTTTTTCCTTTTTTTGCCTGTAAAATCTCTAAACAAAACAATTACAGATCTAATAAATAAAGCACTGATTCCTATTATTATAAGTACAATAAGAGCTGGAACATCAGCCATCAAATATACATTACTTTGTATTAAAATATAATATACGAATGCTATAACAGGCCTTAATAAAACCAAATATAAATATAATTTTATCCAGTTTCCTATAAAACTTTTTCCTCCACCTATTTTTATAAATGCATTTATTAATATTAATATTGGTGTAATAACGCTTATACCTGCAATTAAAAGTGTTCTACTTATAAATATACAATACAATACAGATTTAAAAAATGTTACTACCATTCCAGCTATCATATTTATTCCTGCTTTTAATGGGTGTTCTTTTGAATTATATTGAGATTGAAACATTAATAACCCTTCTAAATTTGTATCAAAATAATAATCTACTGTTTTCGTTTGTATTCCTGAGCTTCCATTACTGTCTCCTACCGCTCCATCAGCTAAATCCTCTGTTCCTGGTAACCAACCCCAACAACTAAAATCCCAACTTTGTTTCCATTCATCTATTGTACAAATCACAACTCCTGTACTTCCTCGACCTGTACAACTTGCTATTTGTCCATCACCTATATAAATACCAACATGTCCCGCATCTTGTCCGCAAGCACTATCTACAGTTCCACTTGAACTTCTAAAAGAAAATACAGCTGCCCCTGGTACAATATTATCAGTTGAAGTTGAAGAATTAACAGCTTTTTGACCTGCCTCATGTGCACAATTTTGATATGGAATTTCTGGTCTATTTAAAGCTGTTCTGTAAACTAGTTCAACCCACATTTCGCAATATCCCCCACTAGCACCTAAATTGTCTAAGCTCTTAGCCTGATCTACAACCTTTTGTCTAAGTGTTGCTGCATCACCTGAAGAAGTAGTTGTTGTACTTGTCGGTGTTGAACCAGAACTACCTGAACCACCTAATATAGGAGCATTTACTGCAAATTTTGAATTTTTAACATAAACAGTTATACTTTCGTTTTCAACTTTTTTATTTTCCATTGCATTTACAATATTATCGGAAAAAGCAACAATTAAATTCATTACAAATACTGCCAATGCTAATGATATAACGGATATCACCCATTGCTCAACTAGTCTTTTGGATTTCATATATTGATTAGGATTTTTTTCACCTTTTTTCCCATTAATTATACTAGAAAAAGGTAAAATATTTAAACTAGGAGAAATTCCTGACGTTACTGTTACAACAGCCATATAGATAAGTACTGTAATCATTGCTCCACATGCAATGTATAAAAAAACTTTGTATGTATTTCTTACAAAACTCCTAATTGCTTTAGCTTTTTCAGCTGTTTTGTCTTCTTGAGTAGTATCACTTGATGATGAATTCTTATTTTTTTTCGATTTTTTACTTTTTTTAGAACTGCTTTTACTATTAGTTTTATCATTTCCAAAAAAATCTATACTGAATATTCCAGAATTATCATACAGAACATCTTCAATAGTTGTTTTTATACCCGCTGGTAGTTTTTCATCTGTAATTAAATCTTGAGCATCTATTAAAACATCATAACTATCTGGTTCTCCATCTTCTTCAACTGTTTTAAAATTTACATTTTTCTTTATTTCTTCTATTGAATCTGCATATACACTATTATCAAATACCTGACATATAATGCAAAATAGGCATATACAAATTATACAAAATTTTTTTAGTATTTTTTTCAATTAATATATGCCTCCTTTTAATTATAATCTGAAATATCTATATTGCCATTTGAATTTATTATAACTCTCAATCTATTTTCATCAGGATTATTAAGTTTAAATATTATTCCTAGCCTTCCTGTCGTTTCTTGATATTCATATTTTTGTACCTCTGCAATAGTAGCATCAAAAAAGCCATATTTATAAACGTATTGTTTTATTGCTTCTGTTAATTTTTCTTCACTTTTTATGTACTGTGCCATTTCACTTGTGATTCCCTGTAGTTCAAAAGAAAATGTTTTCACATTACTATTTATGTTTAATTCATTATTAACATTATTTTCTGTTTCATTTGTGTTGCTAATAGAATTTGTATTTCCAATACTATTTAGCACATTTGAACTATTTGTATTTTCAGAACTTATATTTGTATTATTAATCATATTATTAGATACATTGCCTATAGAATTATTAGTATTATTAAAAATCTCATTATCTTTCTTGCCATCACCTAGCATTGTCATACTAGCAATAACAGTCAATATAATAACCAAACAAATTATCAATATAAAAATTAAAATTCCAATTATCTTCGTTTTTTTCATAAATCATTCTCCTCTTTAATTTTTCAGTCTACCAAAAGCATAAAAATGCTCTCCATTCCACCAACCGTTATTATATTTACTAATTTTAACTCCACCAGATTTATTTCCACCTGTATCTGTAATCCATTCTGCTGTTTCTCCATCAACAGTGAACTTGCCTAAATAAATTCCAACATGAGATATTCCTGTTGTATATGTGTTTTGTAAGAAAATCAAATCGCCTGGTTTTCTATCATTTACATCTACTTTATCACAGAATGTATAAAGACCTGCTGCTGTCGAATCTGGCAATTTCTTCACTCCAGCATGTGCTAAACAATGTATCGTCCAAGATGAACAATCATAATAATCCATACACTTATCATAATTTAAATTGCTATGATCTTGAATGTATTTCTTTCCTTTATTCTTAACAAATTCCTCATATATAGCTTTAACCTGTGAGTCAGTTATTCCTGATGCATTTGAATTTGAACTTGAATTTGAACCTGAACCGGCACTTAAATTTTTTATATCATATAATACTGTTGTATCATTTCTTCCACTTACACTATTTTCAAAAGATGTAGCAGATGAATCCCATAGATTTCTAAAGAGCATATTTAATGCCCCTAAAAATGTTTCTGACTCATCATCGCCATCAATATTTTCACTTCCTCCACCTGTCCCAAAATTATATGTATTATTTAACCCTACTGGCATTCCACCATTAAGACAAGAACCCCCATTTTGTATCCATTCTACAGGATTTAATGAATTTAAAAAATCTTGTGATGGTATTTTATTATAATCTTTTAATAATATTTCCAATACACAACAAGTTCCATTATCATATTTATGCCCAATAGGTTGTCCTTTGTACATATACCATCCTATAACTCCACCTCCGCTGTCATTACCCTTTGCATCTCCCATAACACAAGGTATTGTTTTTCCATCTTTTGTATGTATGTCCAAATAATCTCCTGCATTACCAAATAGTGGTGTAACTGCTACTAAATATCTATTTACCCCATCAGGAGTCTTTATATATGCCCAGTTATTTTCATCAGTTAATTTTCCTCCTGCTTCCCATAATTTATTTACTTTTTCTTGTCCTGTTCCTGGATACCAAGATATGTCTTCTTGCTCATATGTAGCACAACCATATTGTTTAACTTCACTTTCATCTGGTAATATAACTTTAGTTCCAGCACTAATAGGTGTTACTCCATCTTCTGCATTAACTTTAATATAATAACCATTAAAAAAAGAGAACAAAATAACAAAAATAAGTACCATTAATAAAATTTTTTTTAAAATTCTTTTTCTCATATATTGCTCCCTCCTTTATTTTAATTTTCTGCTTCATTTTTTAGTTATCACTATTTACTATACTAATTGTAAAATCGGCATCATCTTTTAAAGTTACTGCCATAGTAAATTTAGAATATGTAAATTCTCCACCTGTTGCATCTCTTATTGTAACTGTAAATTGGTAAACATTATCTGAAATTATCAAATAATTATCATCTATCTCATATGAATTTTGTTCATATAAAGCTTTTGATAAATAGTTTTTAAACTCATTAACATTTTTATAATAATTATTTTTTTGTACTGGATTCAATTTTGAATATACAAAATCATAATCTTTATAATTTAATGCTTGTACTACCCTGTCAACACAATATTTTGCCTGTGCTGCTGGTAAAAAAGCATTATAAGTATCTTTATTTTGTACTACACTATAATTATCTAATGAAACTGTATAATCCATCATATTTTTTGCATTAAAAACATAATTTCTTTGGCTATTACAAATCGCCCTATATTCAACATATTCATTATAATTCACAACCTTATATTCAGATATCATATCTAAATATAAATCTGTCCTATTATCATTTATATATTTCTTTAAATCTTCTAAGTTAGAATATTTAGCATTTTTGTAATCAATTTCTAGTATTGAATATAAATGTTCTCTATCAACTAATAAATCAAATTTATATCTTTCAAACAAGCCCTTCATACATAATTCTGTATCTTCATCAATGTCATCATCCTCTTCTGAATATTTATTCTCTGCATTTTTTTCAATTATTTTACTACTATTTACCGGAACTGTATCTCCTTCTTTAAAATTCAAATAATTTTTTATTTTTAAATATTCATATGGATATATAGAAAAAGTATTAGAACTTGTATCTTTTTCAACCCATACAATTGAATCTTTTGCATCTTCTTCGCTTTTTCCATATCTTAGCTTTACAACATATAAACTTCTATTCTTATTTAAAATTTGCTCATATATTTTATCAATTCTAAATATTGGTGCATCAAAATCATTAAACTTTCTATAATTATCAACTGTAACTCCTAATTCATTTATTACATCTTTATCCATTAACATTGTTGGATCATCTAAATCATTTGAAGAATAATATAATGAAAGTCTATCTTTTAGCCAAAAATATGATTCCAAATCCGCAACTTCCTCTAAATACCCACCACTATTATTATTTTTAATATTATTATTTGTACCATTAGAAACATTTGTATTTTGAATATTATTTATTTCATTGTTTGTATCTGCTGACGTATTATTATTTGTATTGTTTACAGCATTATTATTTGTAGGAGAAGTTCCACTTTTTCTATGGGTAATTAATATTAAAACAATAACCAAGATAATTATAATAATAATAAAAGCTAATACCGTTATTAATCTTTTTATATCATCAGATTTTCTTTTATCCATCTTCATTATTCCCTTCAATATATTTTAATTTCCAAACATTTGAATTCTTTCTGCTCTAGATTTTCCATCACACACAAAACTAAAATGCATTAAGTCCTTTGTGCTTCCTGTCCAATCTCCTCCCCAATATAATGTATATTTATGAGCTATTTTTACAACATTAGAATCCGTATAAATTATTTGGTGCTTTAAATGACTTTCAGACATTGCCTCCCACTGTGATTTCGAATATGGCTGTTGTTCTCCATATGGATTTCCATCTTCATACCAATTTATATCCACTGCTGCACCATAAGTGTGGGCTGATTTAAATCCAATTTGTCCATATCCTGTTCCATCAATTCTGAAACATCCAACTGAGTTAATTACAAAATCAGGAGCCTCATTATATAAGTCATTAAAAAACGCTGTCCAAAGCTTAGCAAGCAAACTATTTACTTCAAGTGTAACTTCTTTTTTCACTATATTCATATTTGAACTATCACTAGGATTTTCCCACGCTCTTGTAGGAACTGTGATATTTACAATTTGTTTTCTAACATTAGCTTCAATTTGATTTGCGTTTGCAGGATTTTTATCAGCTGGTCTATCTGTTAAAAGCCCACCTGTTAAGCCTTTCCAAACCTCTGTATCCGACATTGCCATAACTTCTCTTACATCCGCATCTGTTACGACTCCATTAACAGAACTATTAGAATTACTTCCCCCTAAATCAATTATTCCAACACCATCTAGTACAAACATAATTCCTATAATAATCATAATAGAAAGCAAAATTGTTATAAATATTGTTACTATTCTTATCTTCTTAAACAATTGTAACCTCCCTTATTTAAGCCATTCCTCCACCTGCAAGCCTATCTTGAACCTGTCTAGGTACAAAAACTGTTGATCTATTTACTTGTGGCTGAGGATTATTAGCCTCTAAATTCTTTCCATATTCATTTTTACTACTTGTTGTTCTTTGTGAATATAACTTACCAACTGCTGTTTCAATATCTTGTTTCATTTCGTCATGCTGTCTAGCCTTATATATTTCTTCGAATCTTGATTTGTTATATTCTGGATGTTTTTTTACATAACTTGCATTTGCTTTAAAGTTTTGTTTTATTATTTCTTCTACAACAGCTCTATCTCTTTTATCTTTAATATTGTCCAATTGTTCTTGTAATGCTGCTGCACCTTCTTTTCCTAATACACTTCCTGCATCTTCAGGGTGATCAACTATTCTTTCTTTTAATAATTGCTCTATGACTTCTGAATTTTCGCTTTCTTTATCACCTAACAATTTAGCTTTTTCTTTCTCATATTCTTCTTCTTTTTGTTCTAAAGGAATATCATTTCTCTTGTTAATATTTTCTCTTGCTTGTTCTTCTATTTCTTTTACTTCATCTGGGCTTAATTCGCGTTCAATTTCATCTTTGAAATTCTCTTCAATGAAATTATGGAAATGTGTTGAAGCTGAACCACTTGTATCTTTTAGTAAGTTATTTAATGCACTCATACTTTCTTTATTCATATCAACTCTTTCATTTGCCATTTGGTTTGCAATTAATTGTTGATTTCTCTTTCTTTCTTCACTTAATCTATTAGCCTCACTTGCAACTTTTCTCATATCGTTTGTATTCATTTCAGGAACAGTTTGAACAAGTTGTCTAAATAATTCCGTTTTATCATATCCTTCACTTGAACCTTCATTTCCTGAACCAATTCTTCTGGTTTCGCTTACTCTTGTTAATGAATATAATTTAGCTTTTTGTTCTGTACTTAATCCATTATTTCTTGAATCTCTTGCAATTCCACCCATTCCAATCATTGTTACATAATCATTTGAACTTTTGTTAACCATATAATGTTGTCTTTGTAAGTTATATCCATTTTGCTTAGATAAATTAACATCATTAAGATTAACATTAATATTGTTTCCTGCGGCAAGTGCTGGTACTACTCTATTATTTCCTAATCTAAGTATTCTCTTACCATTACCTGCTGTTTCTCCAGGTAATTGATTAACCAAATTAACTTTTCCCTTACCCATATAACCATTATTAGTTAATTCTTGTATCTTAAGTCTCTTAGCTTTAGGTGCATATAAATTTCTAACAAATAATGACTTTGGTTTAGAAGGTCCTTTAATTCTTAAATCTCTTGTTGTAATATTTCCTATTCTTGATTTTATACCATTTACATCACCATAAATATAGTTGTTTGTTGCTCCTGTAGGCTTGATGTTAACTCTTCCTTGCGATATAGCATTTCTAACACCTTGCCCTTGAGTCATTCTTACTCTTCCTCTATTTGTAGCATTTAAAATATTATTTGCATTTTGAGTTAATCTACGTGCTCCTTTTGATTTCATATTGTAGATCATTCCTCCACCTTGAAAAACAGGCCCCATAATTTGACGTCTTGCTGCAAATTTATTCATTACATTTCCATTTTGGAAAACTCCACCAATTCCATTTACAAGTCCAACTACAGCAGTAGCGCCCATTCCACCGCCCATTGCTGGCATACCCATTCCAGCAGCTGATTGCGTAGCAGGTACTCCGCCATTTATATTACCATTATCAACGCCTCTCATCATTGGTATTCTATTTTGACTAAATCCTACCTCAGTTCCGACATTAGCAGAAGCAGGAGTACCTGAAACTTCTGGATTAGATAAAGGAGCCTTATCCAATATTTTTGCCTTAGGTCTTTCACCTTCTCCTCCACCAATTAGTTTAGAAGATGAATAACCATGTAAAGACATAGATATTGCTTTTTTCAATTGGGATTTCATAATCCAATAACCTCCTACTACAGAAGCTATCGATAAAAATATCGTTAACAATAAATTCATTTTTATTTTCCTCCTTTATTAAATCGCATAATTTAAAATTAATGTATAAATCATTGATAATAGTACTTGTATAAGAGATAAACTAATATACAAACCTGCCCATCTTCTAAAGCTCATCATTCCTTCTATATTTAAAATGTGCAATGCAGCTGCTATTGGCCCTATCATTGATAAAATCCATAGAGCAAACATTCTAACTATCATAAATATTATTACTGCTAAATTAACCCAAGCAAGTACAATAAATCCTAAAGTATACAGTCCTTTTTCTACCCACTCATCAACATCTTCGATTCCCGCCATATATCTTGCATATCCAGCTGCAGTTGTACTAAAACTGTATCCTGCTGTTTCTACATTAACTCTAATTGGTAATTCAGCATTTTCTCTATTTTCTAAACTTTTAAAAAATGTATCACTTCCAAAAATACATAAGCCCATTATTACTACAGAACCAATTAACATAGCTATTGATGTTGTAAATTGTTCCAATCTTGTTTTTGCTTCTGCCTCTCCTTCCGGATTATCAAAAGAATGTCCTACAATTTGTATTCCATAAATAATTAACATTACTAGCAAAATCGCACTTGCTATATAAATAGATATATGTATTAAACCTGCCGCAAAGTTTCTTAAAATCATCCACGGTGAACCTTCATCATGATCTTTATTTCCTGTAAGAAAATTTACATCTAAAAAGTCTATATGTCCTACAGCTACATTATACAAATCTCCTGTCATTACTGGTATTTTTGTATCTTCTGCAAATCTTTTATCATCATCGTCTTCTTTTTCAATATCTATTACTTTTTGCCAATCTTCACCTTTTCCTTTATCGTAATTTCCTACTTGAGTATATTTATTTAAATCTCCTTCGCCATCTTTTTCAAGTTCATCTTTTTCATACATATATTGCCAGTTCAAAAAAGTATGATCAGTTGCTGTTTGTACCATATTTGCAATAAACTGTGGTAAATCTCCTAATATTGCTCTTACCAAATCTAGTCCTAGTGTTATTAATGTTCCAACTGGATTATGTTGAAAGTTTTCTTTTATTTCATTTAACCCTTCAACAGCTCCCTTAATAGTATTTACAAAATTTGTTCCAGCTTCAATTCCATTATTTACCACCTCGGTCGCAGGAGATTTAATTAAACCTCCTAAAAAGCTGTATTCTTTATCATCTATTTTTGCACTTTCACCTTTAGATATATCTTCTCCTGTATAAATATCTTTAAGTTGCGCTCTAAAATAGTAATTATTTCCCCAAGATTCTTCTTTAGCTGACATAACAATAACTGCACTCCAAGAATCTCCTTCATTATTCGAAGGTGCTCCATAAATATTTTTTAAATCTTCTTCACTAATTCCTGATATTGTTTCATAACTATCACTTCCTGTTCCGAACTCTTATTGTATATTCATAAGCTGCATCATTCCAAGGAAGATATGAAAAAAACTTTCTTGATTTTTTTTCTATGGAAATAGTTGTTTTCATTTTCATTTCATTAGTTACAGTATCTCCTGTATACTGAAAATCATTTTTTAAGTAACTTAATATCTTATCATATTCTTGTTTTTTTAGATCATCCGTCCATCCGGTATATCCACCAGATGTCCAGTTAGTAATTTGTTTATTTATATCTTTACCTACTACAGCAAAGGATTTTATATTAAACATCATTATTAATAAAACACTCAATATAAAAATTTTATATACTCTTTTACTCACAACTACCTCCTTTCCTAAATCAATTCTTACACTATAATTGCTAATATTAATTTATAAATAAATGCTATAACTACTTGTATAAGAGACACTGTTACATACATTTCTGCCCAAGTTCCAAATCCCATCGTATTTTCTCTTCTAAAAACATTCATCGCAGCTATAATTGGTCCAGCCATTGAAAGTATCCACAAAACAAATACTCTTGCCATCATTATAACTACGGCAATAAGATTTATAAGAGCTAATAATAAATATGTCATCGTACATACAACTTTTTGTAACCACTCATTAACATCATCTGTTAGTGACATATATCTTACATATCCTGCTGCAGTTGTACTAAAGCTATATGTATTTTCAACATTAACTCTTATTGGTAATTCATAATTATCATCTTCTATACTACTATAAAATGCTTTCGTTCCAAAAATACATAATGCCATTATAACAACAGAACCTATTAACATTAAAAGTGATCTTTCAAATCTTTCTAATCCCTCTTTATATTCCGCCCTTGCTCTTGGATTATCTAATGATGTCCTTACAATTTTTATTCCAAACCAAATTAATGTTATAATTAAAATTGCACTTGCTACATATATACAAATATGTATTATAGTTGCCGCAAAATCTCTTAATTTTATCCACGCTGATCCATTTTTGTGTTTAAGGGTTCCATTTGGTTTAGTTGCAGTACTTCCTGTAAGAAAATCTGCATCTAAAAAGTCTATATGTCCAACAGCAACATTATATAAATCTCCAACCATTAATGGTATTCTTGTTTTTTTAGTAAAATCTTTTGAACCATCATTATTTCCATCTTGTTCAACATCTATTCCAGTGACAACTTTTGCTCCTTTTTCATATTTTCCAACATTCGTATATAAATTTCTTTCCTTTGCTCCACTTTTGTCACCACTTAAATATGTATATGTATATAAGACTTTTGTTCCATCTTTTAATTGAATACTATTTGCAAGCCATTGAATTCCATCTCCTATCATTCCAAAAAAATCCATCAAAGTTGAAACTATTTTTCCCCACGGATTTTTCATAAAATCTGCAGCCCAATCTTCAACTACTTTAGCCATAGTCTCAATTTTTTTTCTATCATCTGCAACAGTTGCATCTGCATCTTCATCACTAGTTACTTCTCCATCTATTTTATCTAAATCGTCTCCTGCAAATAATTTCTTTAAATAAATACTGTATGCAAGTGTTGAATGATCAGTTCCAAAATTTCCAGATGCTTCAACAATAATATTTGTTTTCCAAGTGTATCCTTTTTTCAAATCTGATTCAGTAACACTTTCATCTAATCCCCACCAATTTTTTAAATCTTTAAGCGTATACCTTGTATGTGGTACTTTAACTGTATATGTTATTGGTAATCCACTCTCTCCGGAATTGTATTTTATACTTACCATCTTTGGCTTCTACTATTTTTAAATAAGTTTTAAATTTCATTTCCTCTTTTAATGAATCACCTTCGTAACCCAGTTTTTTAGATTTTATCTCTTTTAGTATTTTATCTGATGTATTACCTTCACCTTCCCATCCTATTACTAATACATGTTTAGGAAAGATTCCCAAATATTTATCTCCATAATCATCTTTTATAAAACCATAAGAACAATTTTCGAAAAGAAACAAACAAAATATTAGAATTATAAATATTTTGATAATTTTTTTATTCATAATTTGTCTCCTTTCTTTCTTACTTTAAATTACATTTAATATTACTGTGTAAATTATTGTTATTGCTACTTGTATCATTGAAAAAATAGCATATAATCTAATCCACGTTCTAAAACTCATTGGTCCTTGTCTTCCAAATACATAGAACACTGCTATAATTGGACCTATTATTGATAATCCCCATAATATAAACATTCTTGCTATCATTAATAATATTGCTAAAAGATTTACAATTGCTAAAATTATATATATAAATGTATATATAAATTTTTGCAATGGTTCTTCTAAATCTGTCGTTAATGACATATATCTTATATATCCTGTTGGTGTTGTACTAAAACTATATGTATCCTCTACATTTACCCTAATTGGTAGTTCGTAGGAATCTTCGCTTTTTATTGCATCACAAAATGCTTTCGAACCAAAAATACATACTGCCATAAATAAAATTGTTCCAATTAAAATTCCTAGTGCATTTCTTAACCTAGCTAATCCTGCTATTGCATCAGCTCTTCCTCTCGGATTATCTAATGTATGTCTCACTATATTTATTCCATACCAAATTAATGACATAAGTAATATTGCACTTGCTATATATATACTTATTCTTATAATTGCTCCTGCAAAATCACTAAAGTTGTTCCATATAGAGCTTTGGGAATGTCTTAATCCTTTTCCGTCTGCTTTTTTAGATTTATTTCCAGATAAAAAATTAATATCTAGAAAATCCACGTGATCTGAGGCTATCCCATATAAATCTCCAATAATTAACGGTATCTTCGTTGATATATCGAAATCATCTTCTCCATTGTCATTCTTATCTTTTTCTACCGTAATTGCTTTTACAACTGCTTTCCCTTTTTTATACTCACTTATCTTGGTATATTTATCTCTATTTCCAACACCATAACTATGATCATACGAACTTAAAGTAGGTGTATTGGTTCCGCCCAGATTTTATTTGTTCTTCTAAAAATTTTAATATTCTCTTATCTGTTTCTGTAGTATAATGTAATCCATCTGCTGTCTTATAACCATTTGACTTTAACTCAGCATAAAGATCTATAAAAGTAACATCTGAACTTAATCCATTTTTCAATGCACTGTTAAAAGCTGTTATATCTGAGTCTGTTGCATATGGATCATTATCTACAGGACCTACAGAAGCAAAAAACACTTGCGCACCTTTTGATGTCCATTCTTTTGCCTTATTATTAATTGCCTTTATATAATTATCTTTATTATATAAATCATTAACCCCCATAAGAATAACAAATGATGTTCCTGATTTTGCATAACCATCAACTGCCGGAAAAGCTGTACTCGTCATCCAGTCATATCCCATACTAACTTTACATTGGAATATATTTGATGAACTTGAATTCACTTCACTCAATCCAACCGTACGCGAATCACCTATAAAAACAATTTGATTCGTTGATTTTGTACTGCTTTTTGTAGTTGTTCCATCCCCATATATACCTGTATTATCAACTCCATCCTTATTATCTGTAGCCAAATCCTTATATGTATATAAAACAAGTGTATCTCTATATGTATCATCAGGAAGCGCTTGTACTAGGTTTGCAAGCCATTGTGCTCCATCTCCTAATACATGTCCTAGAGGATCCATAATAGTTTCCATTATTTTTCCTCCTGGATGCTCACAAAATTCTTCGACCCACTCTGACGTAAAATTCGTAATAGCTGACACAACATTTGCAACTGTATTACTTTCTGTTTTTTCGCTTATCTGAACTTCATCAATTTTATTTAAGTCTGCTCCTGTATATAATGATTTTAACCATATATTATAAGCTCTTTCTCCTTTTTGCGCTCCAACTATAATATTTGCATTCCAAGTATATCCTACTGATAAATTGCTTTTTTTTACATTTTCATCTAAACCAAAAATTTCTTTTAATTCTTTTATTGTAAAACGTTGATTAGCTCCTCCTACTCCTAAACCATATTTTATCGGATACCCTGTTTCTCCAAACTGAATTTCATATGTGTTAAGTATACTATGATATTTAATTATTTTTATATATGTATAAAATTTCATTTCCTCAGTTGGTTTACTTCCATTATATCCCAATTTATCAGTATTAAGTTGTTCAACAATTTCTTTGTCTGTTTTTGACATATATATTGCACTATCAACTACATACACAGGAGGATGCGTTATTTTTTCTGATGCCTTTTCTTTATAGAAATCATCTTTAACAAATCCATATGAAAAATTGCTCACAAAAAGAGACAAGAATAAAATAAATATAATTGTCACTAATTTAAAAAACTTTTTTTCCATTTCTTGTCTCCTTTCTTAAAATTATGCAATATACATTATTATTTTTTGTATTCCTGCTACCACTAAAGGTAAAAACAATAGTACTATATAAACTCTCATAAAATGTCCAAATGTCAATGCATTTCTAGCATTATTTCCTTCTGTTGGTGTTCTTCCAAGCATAGAATATACAGCAGTAAATGGTGCTACTATTATTAAAATTCCAATTATTGCCATTCTTGCAAACATAACTCCAAACCATAACAAATTAATAAGTTCAATAATCATATATAACAGTGAATATCCTAATGATGCAAGTACATTAGAATTTAGAGTCATATATTTTAAATAACCTACGACATTTGTATTAAATGAATATACATTCTCTACATTAACTCTTATTAAATATATCGAATTATTTCCATTTAAGAATATTTTTAATAATTTGTTATACAAATACATCATTATTATCATTGCAAAATACACACATCCGAATTATAAGTACTGCTTTAATAAAATTATCCATTATCTGTCTTGATTCAAAAGCTCCTTGTGGATTATCCCCTAATGCCGAACGTACAAATAAAATACTTCTCCAAATTAACATTGTTAAAAGTAATGCCGCTGCAATATACATTGCAATATGACTTGCACTTGAAACAAATTGTCTTATACCTTTCCATAATTTATTTGAATTACTACTTTTTGTATTATAAAAATCTATATCAAAAAGTTTCACTTTGCCTATAGATGAACTATAAAAATCAATTGGCATAACAGGAATTTCTGTACTAGATGTATATATTGTTTCTTTTTTACCTTGTTTATTATCTGCTGTACTAGAAATATTTGCTTCTTTTATTATTTTATAATCCTTTTCTTCAGTTTTATTAGAAGTATCGGATTTTGCATCTTCTACTTGTATTTTTTTATTTAAATTTTTATTTGCTTCAATATCTCCTTTTGAATATGTGATTTTTTTAGCATCTTTCCATTTCATATTAGTTCCTGCATAATTTAATGCCATTTGAATTCCATCACCTATTCCGTGAAATATTCCAGCAAAAAATTCAATAATCATATCTTTTTTACTTTGTGAATTAGTTGTTCCTGCATCCTGTGAAAAAGTACCGTCCATTGTAATTTTAACACTTTGTCCACTTACCTTTTCATTATAAGTAGATGCTTTAAAATATACATCTAAAATTTGAACATTATCAGCATGTCCATACCCTGTTGGATTCATGGAAGCTCCACAACTATCTAATATTATTCCATTATATGTATTATTATCAAAATTTTTGTCAACAAATTCAAACTGAATTGTATCATAATAACTAAAATAATGTAATTTACTATCTCTAGTTGCCCCAACTTCACCTGATTGTAGTAATTCATGTGTTGCAGCTGCGAGCACAACATACTTTACTCCATCTTTTTCATATTCACACCAACCATATTTTTCGTTGGTAGTAAAATCATTTTCTGTAAAGTTTGTTCCTCCTAAAACTTCTCCTCCATAACACGTTAATTGCCAATCTATGCTACTGTCTTTTACATCAGGTCCATCATCATCTGTTACTGCTATAACTTTAAAATTTGAAAAAAGGGAAAAAATCACAGCAACTAATATAATAACAAGTCTTATTTTCTTAAATGAATTTCTGCACATACTCCTCTCCCTTCTATAAATTTCTAACTTTCCTTTGCCAACTTATTTAAGTTTGTCTCAACAAACTTAAATTCCTTTTGAGTAGGAGTAATTTGAAGAATAGCTGTTTCAGAGCCTACCTTCAAAAGTCCTTCACCCCTAGTACAAGTAACCAAAAATGATGCCTCTCCAGAACTTAATTTGAATACTTCTTGTAATAATGCTATTTCAGATTTATCCTGTGCTAAAAATAATTTTGTATCTGATGATGTAAGTACTGCCTGAGCCTCTGGTTTTTCATAAAAATCTTGGAATCTTTGTGAAATAATAGCAAGTGATACATTTCTTTTTCTTGCACGTCTAGCCATTTTATTTAAGAAATCAACTGCTTCTGGGAATGGAAGTAACATCCAAGCCTCATCAACTATAACTCTTTTTTGTCTAGCCTTTTTTCTATCCTCACTATTTTTCTTAACAAACTTTTCCCATATCCAAGAAAGTAATATTTGTTGTGCAAGTGGTCTTGCAAATCTTTCCTCTAATTGTGAAATATCAATATTTATAAATGGTGCTCCATCTAATAATTCAAATGTAGATTGTCCATCAAAATATGCCATTTGTCCACCAAATTCTCTTATGTATTGTTTCATAACTTTTAATAAGTAACTGTAATGGAATCTATAATCCTCATTATCATTTTCTTGAGCCATATGTTCTAGTCTCTTATACCAAGAACCAATTGTAGGCATCAATTTTTTCTTTCTTCCAAAGCTTCCAACATTTCTTCCATTTTCATATAAACTCATTGGATCAGATGTAATTCCTAAAGCCGCATATTCTGCCGCAACAGATTCCGAAATTATTTGCTTTGTAAGCTCATTTACTTGTTCTGTTTTTGTACTACCTTTTGCCATTGTCATTAATGCTTGTGTTACGTCCTCTACCTTATTTTCTATATTTAAAACTTCTCTTTCTCTACCTGTTATAGCGTCTTTTGCTCTTTCAACTTCTATATCAAAAACATTTATAATAGTAGAAGAATTTGGACTTACTATAACATTTATTCCTCCTAGTGCTTCAGCAACTGCGTAATATTCACCTTCCGCATCTAGTGCTAGACTTTCAATTCCCATAAGAACTGATGATCTTGAAATTAAAGTTTTCATTGTAACTGATTTACCAGCACCAGACTTAGCAAATATAACCATATTATAATTTGTTAATGATGGGTGGAAATTATCAAATAATATTGGTTCACCAGTTTGTTTATTTATTCCTAAAGGAACGCCAGTTGGATGTCCAACTTCTGATGTTAAAAATGGGAATACTGTTCCCATTGATGGTCTATCAAAAATTTGCTTTTTTTGAACTGTATTTTCCATTAATGGTAAACACGTCTTAAATGCATCTTCTTGCATTGCCCATGCACTTTTTATACTAACTAATGACTTTGACATTTCATTTGAAAGTAGCTTTGTAAGTCTCTCTAAATCTTGCATACTATATGCAAATAATGTTGATACAATTGTTGCCTCATATAATTTATTAAATCCTGCAGCAATCTGGTCTCTTAAAATTTCCGTTTCATATCTTTTCTGAGAAACATCACTTTCTCTGTTGATATTTCCTTTATCACTTGCCATTAATCTTTCTGTTTCTAGTTCTACAATAGTCTTATTCAAATCATTTTGAGAACTAGCCTCTGAAACTGGATAAATATATATAGATGTATTTATATCTCCAAACATATACAAACTTCTAAATAACTCTGGGAAAGTACAAGATCTTGGAAGTCCTGAAACAAAGAAACTTCTTGCATATCTTGTAACATTAGATACTATTTCCATATGATCAAGTTTAGATGCATCTATACCTGCTGGAGCTATTATTTCTTTTATAGTTTTTTTATGTAATACCTTATATTCATCTTCACGCTTTTCTTCTTGGTCTTCCTCTCTTACCTTTTTCTTGAACATTGCCATTTTCTAAATCCTCCTTCTCAGTTTTAGCTTGTGTGTCTTTATCTTTTTCTATTTTTTCAATTGCACTCTCTGCAACATCTTCTCCAATATATCTCTTATGTTTTTGAATTATTTCCTTTGCCTTTTTTTGAACAAGTTTTTCTTGATTTTTTTCCATTTCCATAGCTTTTATTTCTTTATCTCTTCTTGCTTCTCCAATTTTTTGATTTGCTAATGATACTGATTCTTCTTCAATCTTTTTATCTAATAATTTTAGTTTTTTCTCTATAGCATCTGGAGCTGTTGAATATAATTCATCAAATCCTGCTTGTTTAATTTTTTCCATCCAGAATAAGTCTGACTCATCTCTGTTATAAGCTATATATAAAAGTTCTGTTAATTCTTCAGAATTTAAAACTCTTCCTGTTACTTGACACGCAAATAATGAGTTTATAACAGCTCTTGCTCTTGTATACAATTCTGAGAAAGCCATATTTTTTACTTCAGATTTATCAAAATCTCCTGCTACTATTTCAGATTGATAACAAGGAATAATTACGTAATATCTTTTATTTAAAATACTTCTATTTAAACTTTGTCTTTCAATATCTCTAATTATATCCTCTGTATATTCTTTTAAGTTTTTTTGTTTTACAAGTTCATATTTTGCTTTTTCTATTTCTGTTATTGATGATGTTTTATCTTTTAAAAGTCTATCATATTCATCTTGTAAGCTTAGGTATTTTTTATCTATATCTGATAATCTGCTCTTATATCCATCTATACTTCTTTCTAGGTTAATTGTTCTTGTTTGTATATATAATTGTACAGGATGTCTTAATGTATTTAAAAATGATATAAATCCTTGTTCTACAGAAACCTTTTCCATTTCTGACATTAAATCGTAGTTTATACCTTGGCATTCAACAACCATTAAAAACTTTCCTCTTTTTTGGATTATCATATTATCTTCAATTCTATCGAAATCCATAAAGTCAATTATTGATTCTGGTGTATAAATAACCTGTGATTTTTTTACATGACTTTTTTCATATTCTGCACTTGCTTTTTCTCTTTCAGCTCTTTTTTCTTTTGCTCGTATAGTAAACCATACAAAAATTAAAATTATAACTACAATTCCTATTACTCCTGCTAATAATATTAATAGCTGTACCATATTATCATTACTCATCATTCTTCTCCTCCGTAAAAAAAGTATATATTTTGTTTTTTTGCATTTTAAACTTTATATATCTCATTATTATTTGATCTATATATTCTCCTCCTGCTTTTCTTGTAAGCTCAAAATTATTTGAATCTGGAATTTTGAATGATGTTATAGCAAAACCTATTAATCCAAATATTCCTGCACAAATTATTCCTAATGATGTAAAATTTATTAAACTACCTATTAATCTAAAAATAAAATACGCCATTCCGGCCATAACCGAAGTTACTATAAGTGCTTTTGTTGTAAATATATAAAAAAATCTTCCTTCACCTTTAGTATTTCTTGGTATATTATATGGTCCTCCTGCCATAGTATCACTCCCTTTTTTAAATCTAATAATACATTTTTATTATAACATAAAAAGCAAAAAAAAAATACAATTTATGATAAAAAATATCATAAATTGCACTTTTTAATATAATTGTAATATTTTCGTAATATCTTTGTAATTTTATTCTCCATTTTGAACTACTTGTGTTCTATCATATGTATTTAAAGAGCTTTAACCTCCATTTACACTTATTATAAAACTTGCTATTGATGTCGCACCAAAAACTAACATTATTCCAATTATTATTGGAAACATTTTCTTCTTTATTGCTTCTCTAGTTTCTGGCATTGATGTTATTAATTCAAATCCTAAAAATGCTATCATAATAACTGTTGTTATTCCAGAAGCTATTTGTAAAAAGCCTAAAATTTTTCCTACAACTTCGGCCAAATCTGAGTACTTATCTTCTGTTGGATCTGTAGGACGTATCCCTTTTACGATTCCACTAACAGATATGCTCCCATCTGTTGCTTCCACTTTACTTTGAGGAATAATTCCAAAGCTACAAATTATAATCATAAATATTATTAACATTTTTTCTGCTTTTCTCATAATTTTATCCTCCTATCGCTCCTAAAATAAATCCAGCAATTGTAACTGCCGAAAAAACTAATATTATACCTAGAATAACTGGTAACATTCTTTTCTTTAATTCTCCTTTTATTTCAGGTGTTGCAACAATATATTTGTATCCTGTTGTTCCCAAGACTAAAACTAGAACTAATCCTGATATTATTCTCAAAAAGCCAAGAAGTCTATTAACCACTGTCTTTAGGCTTTTTGTTTTCAACACAGCATCTTGTGTTAGCTCTGCTTCAAAACCACCCACATCATCACTTAACTTTGCTGCTAATATAAAATTTGGACTAAAAATATTTATTAATAATAAACTTATTAAAATCAATTCTGGCAATCTTTTTAATACATTCATAAGATCTCTCCCTTCTTTTGTCTAAAATATTCAAAAAAATTCTATCATTTTTATTATAACATAAAAAAGAACAAAAAAAAACAGTTTATGATAAAATTTACCATAAACTGTCTTTGTTCTAATTATGCAGCTACTCCAATCAAGAATTTAGCAACTGATGTTGCACCGAAAACTAATACTATACCAATTATAATTGGTAACATTTTCTTTTTCATTTCATCTTTTACTTCTGGTGTTGAAATAATATAATTAAATCCTACAATAGCTATCATTAAAACTGCAACAATTCCTGATGCTACTTGTAAAAATCCTAATAGTTTTCCTATTACTGATGCCAATCCTTCTGCAGCTGTTGTTGCATTATCACTTTTAGCCTCATTCTCTACTTTACTAATTGCATTAGTAGCATCTGCAAAACACATATTGTTAGGCATAATTACAAACATAGATACAGCTATCATTAAAATAGCAAATACTTTATAAACTGTTTTCATACGTACTCCCCCTTTCCCATAAATATATATTTTTTTAAATTTAATATCTTTTTAACCAGCTCTTCCGAATGAAGCTATCATTATAGAAACTATTGCCATAGCAACTCTCCATATTACAAATGCTCCAAAACCAAATGCCATTCCTATAAAAATTGTATGTAAACTTTGTTTAGCAATGTCTCTTTGCTCTGGTGATGCTCCACTTGCTAGATACCTAACACCTGTTACTGAAAGTGCTATTGTTGATATTCCTGCAAGCAAAACTATTAATATTCTATTTATTGCCTTTACTATATTTTGAAATAATGTAAATGTTGGACTTAGTATTCCTTTAAAATCTTTTGTCGGTTCATTCATAAATGTTGATGCCGCTGAAAAAGCTTTACTTACCCAACTTCCATCATCTGCTGTCGACTTTCCTGACTTATCTGTCGCATATACGGATGTGATTGAACTTGTTAAAAATATTATTATAAAAGCAATTGTTGATATAAATATTTTTTTCATATTTCAATCACCCACTTTCTTATATATTTCTTCCTATATATTAAATACATAAAATACGAATTTTACTATACTTGCACTACAAAATAATAATACTGCTCCTATTAATAATCTTCTTCCAAAATTTAGTAATTCCAATTTTGCTTCTGGTCCTCCACCTCCATGAGGTCCTCCCATCATTCTTAATCCTAATTCTCCAGACAAATGCTCATTTCCTGTTAATAACATTCCAAATCCGAATAATGCAATTGATACAACAGTTAAAATTCCTCCTATTATTTGAATAAATCCTAATATTGGATTTACAACTTGGTGAATAAATTTTACAAATGGATTAGATAATTGTTCCGCTGTTCCACTTATTCCATCAGGATTTAGGGCTTTTGTAAAACTATCTCCTGTTATGCTAGTATCTATAGTTGCTTCTTCATCTTTGTCAGTTGCAAAAATAGAATATTGTGAGCTTATAAGAAAACTAAATATTAAAACTAAAATTATTATTTTTAAACATTTTTTCATCTTTATCACCCACTATTCTTCCTTATTATAAATCTTTTTATTTTTTTTTGCAATATTTATTCAAATTTTCGACAATATTTTTATATGTTGCAATTAACATATTAACTGCCTCAATCTTAATTTTACATTAATTCTATTAATTTGTCAATACTTGGAAGACTTCGCATTTCACATATATCTAGAAAAAAATTTTGTTGACAAAAAAAATATCAAATAGTACAATAAAAAATATTTAATTATAGAAAGGACTTTAATTTTTATGAATTCATCTAAAATAACATTACTTTTAACCAAAAAAAATATTCTAATAACAATATTGTTACTTATATTAATACTATCAATAATAACTTTGACATATTTATATAAAAATCCAAAAATTCCAGTTTTATGTTACCATAACATTGCAACACAAAACGAAAAAGAAAATTATCCAGAAGAATCGGATTGGACCATCACAACAGATAATTTTAAAGAACATTTAGATTACTTAAAAAATAATAACTATAAAACATTAACTATGGATGAATTTTACAATTGGAAAATAGGAAACTTAAATCTTCCTTATAAAAGTGTTCTTATAACTTTTGATGATGGATTTTTATCAAATTACGAATATGCCTTTAAACTTTTAAAAGAATATAATATGAATGCTACTATATTTGTTGTTGGTTCTTTTATTGATAATTCAACTACAAATGAATGGAATGGCAATATAAAGACATATATGACAAAAGATATATTAGAAAATTTAAAAAATGAATATCCTAATATTGAAATATATTCTCACTCTTATAATTTACATTATCAAGGTGCAATTAATCAAAATAAAGATGTTCTTATGCAAGATATAGAAAATTTTGATAATTTTTATCCTAATACTGATATTCTTTGTTATCCTTTTGGCCAATATAATGATAATATAGAAGATTGTTTAAAAGAAAGTAATTATAAAATGGCTTTTAGATATGGACCAAATAAAAAAGATTATAAAAAAGCTAGTAGGAATGATAATATTTATGAAATCCCTAGGCTTAATGTTTCTCACGGTATGAGTGTTTTTAAGTTTGCTTTAAGACTTTTTATGTATAATTAAAAATAGATTTGCATAATTAATGCAAATCTTATTTTTTGGCGGAGAAAGAGGGGTTCGAACCCTCGCGCCGATTACTCGACCTAACAGTTTAGCAAACTGTCCCCTTCACCACTTGGGTATTTCTCCAAATTGTATATATAAAATTATAAAAAAACCGTAGAAGATTGTTTATGACAATTTTTCTACGTTCTTTTTTGGCGGAGAGGGTGGGATTCGAACCCACGGTAGGCTACAAACCTACGCCAATTTTCAAGACTGGTGCCATAAACCAACTCGACCACCTCTCCAACTGTTTTTGACTTTCATCAACAACAGTTTATATACTAACATATTTTTTAGTTGTTTGTCAATAGTTTTTTATTATTTTTTTTATTTCCTAATTTTTAGGCTTTTTTTCTCATTCTTACCAAAAAAATCTATTACTTAAACAACTATTTTTATTTACATATATTCATAAATTAGAATTAAAATAATTGCACTTATATATGCAAATACACATAATGATACTCCCACAATTCCTGTAACTAATCCTGCTTTTCCTATTTTGCTTCCAAATCTTTTTATAGTTTTAGTTCCAAATATAATTGCAAGAATTCCTGTAGGAAGGCTAATATACCAAAATAAATTTAATATTATTGATATTATTCCTAATGGCAAACTTGCTACTGCCATTGCACTTTTATTTTTTACTTCTATATTTTCTTCATTCATAATATCCCTCACGTAATATCATATATAATTTCTCTCCTTATAGCTATATGAAGCCTGCATTGATCTGTAATCTGACTGTAAAAAAACATAATTATTAAATTTTTTCTATATTTACCTATTTTTATATTTTAATTCTGAAATTAAACTTAAATCATCAAGTTTATTTACTTTTATCATATCTTCAGATACAGTAAATAAATTATCATTTATCCAAAGACCTCTTAAAAGTTTGCTTTCTCCATAAGAATATCCTATACTTGTATTTTTTTCGTGTTCAATAATTCCCTTTAATTTGAATCCATCTGTTAAGTTAATATTATAAACAAAATATCCTTCTGCTGTATAGGATTTATTATATTTTGTGTAGATACTTTCCATATCACCTATATTATCTTTATTATCTACATTTATTTCAAAATCAGATTCATATTTATTTACAGGTATTGCAAGTAATCCTTTTTCTTTTGAGAATAATAATGCCTTATGATTTGTTAATATTGCAGAAGTTGTTCTACTGTCTCCTATTACAGTTTTTGAAATTTGAATAGGATTATTTATATCACTTACATCAAATAAAGCCATTTTCATTCCTGTAATTATTGCCGTTGTTCTTTTAACTTTTCCAAATGAATCTCTATATACTTTTTCCTTTGTTTCCATTCCAATACCAATTAAATGATTTTCGTCATAAGGATGTAAATATGTACTATATCCTGGTATTTTTAGTTCTCCTAATACTTTTGGAGAAGTTGGTATAGATAGCTCTATTGCATATAACGGGTCTGTATTTTTATATGTGACCATATATGCTTTATTTCCTAAAAATCTTGTTGAATACATTCTCTCGCCTTTTGACAAATATTCTGTGCTTCCAATCTTTTTTAAATTTTCATCAAATATTACAATCCTTGAGCCTTCATTTCCTGATAAGGCAACTCTTAGATTGTTTTGATATTCATCTAGTGAAAATTGATTTATTGTTGAGCCTTCTTCTTTTGTTTTATTATTATATTTTAAACTTCCATCATCATTTATTTTAAATTTGTATATAGTTGTATATTTATTATAGTCATAATCTGCCATCTCAATATTTCTTATATAACCTATAATTCCTTTTAATAAAAGTTTTTTTATATTTTCAAAAAAACTTTTCTACGAATATTACTTTCATTCATTAATTCAGAATAATAATCTAAATATTCATGATATGTTTCAATTACATTTTCATCCTCATCAATTATAATATGTGAATGACATTTACCAGAGTCAGAAACTATATACACATCCTTTGTGCCATCTGATCTTTCTCTAACTGTATATTCAGTTTGACCGTATGTACCAGAATTTTTATATTTATAGTTTCATTCTTTTTCAAATATTTTATCATTTCTGTTTTATCAGAAGTAAATTTTGCAATTCCTTCTGAATTTGTTACTTTTTCTTCGCTTTCATATTTTACCTTAATATTTGAAGCAATTCCATTTTCATCTGCTACCCATACAAGAATGTCATTTTCTGTATTTGTAACATTTACATTCAAATTATTTATTTGAATTGGAGTATTAAATAATTCTGAACCATTTTTATTTTTTATTATTGCAACATAATATCCATCTTGTAATGTTCTTGTTAATTTTATTCCATTTTCTATTAAATTAAAATCTACTTTTTGCAAATCTGTTGCTTTTGAATAATCTTTAGTTTGTAAATATTCTATAAAACTATCTGAACTATCAAATTTACCAATTTCAACATTTGCAATTTCAATATTTCCATTTGTTTGATAATATATTGATATATTTTCATTTGAATTATAAGTATTTATATTATCAATTGAATTTGATATATTTTCATATTTTTCTGTAATTCCTGTATCGTTATTTACACTAAACGAAAATGTATAATTATCTTCTAATTCTTGATCATATATTTTTAAGCCTTTTTTTACTGTTACAGTATATTGAGTTTGGTCTACTAATCCATTACTTGGTATAAATCTGTAAACTTTTCCTTTTTGTTCCCATGTTCCTTCAACTTCTGGTACTATTTGAACATATTTTTCGAAATTCTCTATATTTGAATAAGACATTTCAATTTCTATATTAGAACTTGTTAACACTCTATCTGCTCTATTTGCTGGATATGTATTTGTTACACTTAATTTGTTTGATGTTTGATATGCCCAACTATCTTTTGTTATTTTATCTTTTACATATTGTAATTTTAAAATTGTATTATCTGGTATATTTTGTTTAAATTTTAATTTATATTGTCCATCTTTACCTGTTTTTTCTATAGAATATTCTAATGCTGGTTCTATATACAAACTTTTCTTTACACTTTCTATATTTGCATCTTTATCTGTATATATTATAAATTCTGAATCTTCTGATAAAATTTGATCAGATATTTTCGTTGGTTCTATTTTTGTTATTGATATTGTTTGAATTTGAGTAGAATCAAATTTCATAAAATTCATTCCTAATGCGAATATAATCACAAATACTGCTGCGATAGATGTAATAGTTATTATCTTTTTATACTTCTTATTCTTTTTACTTTTTTGTTCATTTATTATTTTTTTCATATTATTTTCAAATTCTTCTGAAGGTAAAATTTTATTTTCAAATTTTTGCTTTAATATTTTATCTATTTCATCATCTCTATCCATTCAAATCCTCCTTTCTTATATTTTCATCTAAGAAAATACTTTCTAATTTTTTTCTTGCTCTTGATAATCTTGATTTTACTGTTCCTTCTGGTAATTTTTGAATTTCTGAAATCTCTTTTATGTTAAAATCTTCAAAATAATATAATATAACCATTGTTTTCAAATCTTCATCTAGTTTTTTTATGGCTTTTTTTTCTCCAAAAACATGAAGATATTTGTTCCTGTTATAATAAAAAATCTTTGTTGTAAAGATTGGAGTCGCAAGTTAATATATGATACATATGGCGGAATGAAGAGATCTATTTTCTGTAAAAAAGTATAATGAGAATATGAGTATCCGTAAAACGAAAGGAGATAGAAGATGAAGATAAAATCAGTTGCAGTTTTAGGTGCAGGGGCGGTAGGCTCCTATGTGATCTGGGGACTTTCACAGAAACCGGAAGTCCGGCTTGGCGTGATTGCCGAGGGAGAAAGAGCGGATCGTCTAAGGAAAAATGGATGTGCGAATAATGGCAGGATTTACCATCCGGAGGTGTGGTCACCAGAAGAAGCACATAATGTGGATCTGCTGGTGGTTGCTTTGAAATACGGTTCACTGGAAGGCACATTGAAGAGTATACAAAAAACAACGGGTGAACATACAGTGGTCATGAGCCTGATGAATGGAGTCGACAGTGAAGAAATAATCGGAAGAACAGTGGGCACGGAGCATGTCTTACCGGCACTGATCAAAGTGGCTTCACACAAAGAGGATGATGGTTATCATTTTGATCCGCTGACCACACTGGAAATTATTTTTGGAGAGCCATCTGCACCGTTTGACAGTGAGCGTGTGAGAGCGGTGGAAGCGTTGTTTACAGATACTGGGATTCATTTCCGGTCGACCGAGTACATTCAGGAGGAGATATGGTGTAAATTTCGCCTGAATGTATGCAACAATCTGCCGCAGGCAATTCTGGGGACAAGCGTTGGATGTTACCGCGACAGTGTCCACATGAAAGCAATCAGTGATGGATTAAAGAGAGAACTGGAAATGGTAGCGAAGGCAAAAGGAATCGATATGAGTAAAACAGGAAGTTCATCCGGACGCGGAAGCGTAGTTCCTCCGACAGCCAGATATTCTACCTTACAGGATATGGATGCCGGACGTCATACGGAAATCGATATGTTCTCCGGTGCGCTTGTGCGGATGGGAAAGGAGCTTGGAATCCCTATGCCGTACAATGAATATACTTATCATATGATCAAAGCGCTGGAAGAGAAAAATGATGGTAAATTCAATTATACCGGGAATCAAAAACCAATCATCGAAATAACTGTAAATGAGAATGCTGTGATACACTTTGAACTCTGGCCGGAAATCGCACCGATTGCCTGCGGAAGTGTTATGCAGCTCGCAGAGAAGAAAATATTTGACGGAAGAGCCATTGAACGTCTGGAACCGGGATTTGTCCTCCAGCCACTGTTTTTTGATGGTGTTGATCCACAGATCGATATCATGGTCGAACCGGAATTTAAAACCAATCCTGAAAATGCCAAAATCGTTTTTGAACGGGGGATTGTTGCCATGGCAGGAGATCCAGAGAACAGTTCTGGCAGCCAGTACTATATCACTCTTGCTGCTTCTGAGAGATTGAATGGTAATTTCACTGTAATCGGAAAAGTGATCGATGGCTGGGATGAGATTGAACGACTGGAACATGTAGAAGTAGAAGAAGCCATTGAACCGCAGTCAGGATTTGTCTACCACAGACCGGTAAAAACCGAGATGATCACGAAAGTCAGACTCATAAAATGAAGTATTAAATTATTCAACGGAGAAAATGTGCTATACTGAAATCAGCATGTATTGAAAAATACAACAAAATTCAAGGAGGAAACCAAAATGGGGAAAAAACGGATTCGGGACTTTGGGATTGTACCCGGAAGAGTAAAAACAGGAGAAAGGAATGCGATTACGGACGTGCCAGGTGTACGGGTAGGTCATTGTACGGTGAAGACAGAAGAAAATCATACCGGTGTAACCGTGATCGTTCCTGGACCGGACAATGCATTTGCCAAGCACTATACGGCAGCTGCATACATTCATAATGGATTTGGAAAAAGTGCTGGCGTGGTGCAGGTAGAGGAACTGGGGACCCTCGAGACACCCATTGCTCTTACCAATACCTTAAATGTCGGAAAGGTTTTGGATGCAATGGTTGATGTCGTGATCGAACAGAGCCGTAAGGACGGAATTGAGCCACAGAGTATCAATCCGGTTGTTGGCGAGTGCAATGACTGCCGGATCAATCATATCCAGAAACGGGCGATTGGCGAAAAGGAAGTGCGTGAGGCTTTTGCGGCAGCATCAGAAGAATTCGAAGAAGGTGATGTAGGTGCTGGTGCCGGTACGACCTGCTATGGCATGAAGGGGGGAATCGGTTCTGCATCCCGCGTGATCACGATTGGTGAAAAAGAATACACCATTGGTGTTCTGGTTCAGTCAAACTTTGGTGCAACGGAAGATTTTGTACTGAACGGAGAAGCTGTTGGTCCGAAGATTTTGGAATGGAAGCAGGAAAAGAGTGATATGGCTGCATCTGAAGAAGATAAAGGTTCTATTATGAGTATTCTGGCTACAGACCTTCCAGTGACAAGTCGTCAGCTCAAACGGATTCTGAAAAGAACCGGTGTTGGTATCGCACGAACCGGCGGTTACACAGGCCATGGCAGCGGAGAGGTTATGATCGGATTTACGACTGCAAACAGAATCCCATCCGGTTATGAGGAGGAACTTGTGCAAATATCAGCAATTCCGGAAAATATAATCGACCGTGCTTTCCTTGCTGCGGCAGAAGCAGAGCAGGAGGCAATCTTGAATTCCATGACCGCCGCAGAGCAGATACGTGGAATTGCAGGTGAACTGTATTACAGTCTTGCAGAATACCTTGAAGATAGAGAAAGATAAAGACTGTACAAAAGAATAAGTGTAATATCTAAATCCAAACCTGGTTACAATCCTTGAAAATGACTATCATTTCCCAAAAGCATCTAATCTTGCGGAGGAGGCAAATACGATGTGTAATTTAAGTGAAGGAATTTACGAAAAAGGCATAGAAGAAGGTATAAGCAAAATTGTACAGTCTGGATTACGAAAAGGATTAACTTGTGAATTCATTGCAGATAAATTCGATATTCCGATCGAAACTGTTAAGCAAATTGCAGAAGAAATGCCTTGTACTATGTAACAGTAAAAGAGATTCCCTTGTGGAGCAATGTCATTAAGTTAAGAATTTTGACATAATTATAAAACACATCATATTTG
>OLPI01000489.1_pt1 | contig 37984 bp, 48 predicted proteins | sample 1672361 | NCBI WGS metagenome assembly OLPI01 (sample SAMEA3136675, study PRJEB25190) | human gut metagenome
AAATAAATTATTATTGATTACTATTTTTATATAAATTGTGATGATGATTTTATGAATGATTTAGAAGAAATTATTTTTTAAATTGTCTACTTTTCAAATGCTCTCCCCATTTTTTAAAATAATGGAAGGAGTAAAAAAATATGAATATGGATGATGAGGAACTATTTAAAAATTTTGTGTCTGAAAGAAATTTAACATATGGGACTGAAAAAGGATACAAATATGTATTAAAAACATATGTGGACTTCACAGAAAAATCATTACAAGAATTACTCGATGAAGCAGAAACAGAAGAAGATAATGGAATAAGATGGAAAAAAAGAAAATTAAAAAAAAGACTCATAGCTTTCAGATCTTACCTTTTTGAAAATTATCTGGGAAAAACTGCAAAAACACACTTTGGAAAAGTACTAACTTTTTACAAACACTTTGAAATAGAAATTCATGATTTACCTCAAATTAGTAAAAAAAATATAAATCAAAATCCTCCAATAAATTATAAAGACTTACCCACAAAAGAAGATATAAAAAACTCTTTAAAATATGCAAATCCTGTTATGAGAGCTGTGATTTTATTCATGTCTTCATCAGGTTGTGCTAGAAGAGAAACATTAAACATTACTATTCAGGATTTTATCGATGCAACAAAAGAATATCATAATTCCAATAATATCTATGATGTATTAAATGAATTAAAAGATAATGATTCAATAATACCTACATTTAAAATTCATAGACAAAAAACAAATAAACACTATTACACTTTTTGCAGTCCAGAAGCAACAACAGAAATATTCTATTATTTATCCAACATAGATAAAGAACTTAAAAATGAAGATAAACTTTTTAAAATAGGACAATATTACTTTTATAAAAGTTTTAATGATATAAATGATGCTTTAGCATTAGGTAAAATTGGAGATTATTCTAGTTTTAGGTCACATATGCTTAGAAAGTTCCATGCAAGTCAATTATACAATTCTGGAATGTCAAGAGATGAAGTTGATGCATTACAGGGTAGGAGTAAAAATTCAACACATAAGAGTTATTTCATGGAAAATCCAGAAAAATTAAAATTAAAATATATGGAACATATGGATAGTGTGACTATTAATCTTGATATTAATAATCTTGATTTAAAATCTCCTGAGTATATTAAGCTTGAAAATGAAAGTAAGAAGAAAGATGAAAAAATAGAAAATTATGAGAAATTAATTTATGATATTGATGAAAGATTACGAAATATTGAGAAAAAAGAAGAAAATTTCAAAGAAAATGACTTTGAAAATTTATTAATTTAAGGAAAAATATTTTTATAGTTTTGAGTTTATATAAAATACATGTTAAAGGAAAAATTATTATGAGAGATTTTTCTATTCAAGAGGCTATTGATATTATCAATTATTTAGATAATACTTCTGAAATTCGTACAACAAATCATTTTAATGTTAATAATGATTTAAGACATAATGATAAAGAATTGTGGATGGAGGTATTATTTAATCATGAATTGTTAGGTATTAATAAGCAAGCAGAGAATAAATTTAAGTTGTGCTATAAGCACCCAGATAAAGAAAATAAAGATTTTTATCTTATTATTGTTATTAATGAATTTAAATCTTTGAAAATGATAACTACATATGAAGCTAAATCTAGTAGGAGGATTGGAGAAAATGAGTACAGGTAGACCTTTGAATAAAAATTATGATCCTGAATGTGATGCTTTAATGTTATATTATGCTGAAGAATATGATTATGATTATTCTTTAGAGTTAACTGATAATGTTATTGTTGATTTTGATAAAAATGGAATCCCTTGTGCTTTTGAGTTTTTAAATGCTTCTAAGTTATTTGGATTTGATAAAAGTAGTTTAATGAATATTAAGAAGATTAATATTACTATTAATGTTACTTCTAAGTTGATTGAGTTAAATACTTTAATTGTTGTGCTTGTTCATAATAAAGCAGTAAGTAATAGTTTACAGAAGAGTCATGTGAATAATGTTAATATTCCTGAGTTAAATCTTGCTTTTGTTTAAATAGATGATAATATAAATGGTTTTAGATGAAGTGATAGTATTCTAGAAATACTTCATCTTCATCATTGAATCTTATAAATGCTCCTTGTTTGTCTTTAAATACTATTGTTGCGTTTTGTTTTTCGTTTCCCCATGTTTTGCCTGTATTGTTGTTTTTCAGGTCTGTGAATGTTATGGGTGTGTTGTTTATTGTGAATATTGGTTGTTCTTTTATGAATTCGTAGTTTTCGTTTACTGTTTTTGGTATTAGTTGTTCTAGTGTTTCGTTTAGTGATTTGCAGTTGTTTTGTATTTTTATTAATTGTATTTTTTCAGCTATTTCTTTTTTTATTCTTATGCTGGTGTAGTCAGTCATAATTATTCTTTCTCCTTTTTTTTGGGTTTTATAATAAAAAAATATGGTGGGGGTTAGATTAATGTTTCGTAGATGGAACTTATTAAAATAACCAACCATTTTAATATATTATTGAATGTATTATATTTATAATTCCTATTATGAAAAAGATGATCCATAATATTTTTGTATTTTTTGCTTGTTTTAATATTAATACTGCTATAATTAATTGTATTAAAATTAATATTGTAAAGATCATGTTTAATTTTCCTCCTTAATTTTAATTGTGTATAAACTTTTATATATTTGAAAGAAGTAATATGTCAAATGTAAGAGGGGATTTTATTCCCTCCTACTTAATAGCAACATGATAATCCATGTTATGATTTGACACATCACTTCTAATATGTCTATGTTATCACCTCCATGTATTTCTATTATTATATTGTACTGCATACTATATAAAGGTTTCTATTTTTTTAATTAAAAATATCAATACATTTTAATAACAAAAAAAGATAAAAAAATATTCATTATAAAAATGAACAATAACTTAACATTTCACAAAACTAATTAAACACCAAAATTTAGAACACATTGTGTTTCATTTTTTCATACTGAATAATGTTTAGTATTTTATTATTTTCATTGAATATACTGTATTTTTACTGTTTATTTTTTGAATAGAAACATTTATATTAACTTATAACATAAATATAAAAACAAGAACCACATTTAGAAAAATGAAAATATAATCTTTTGGAGGATAGATAATAATGAATCCATTAATAAAAAATTTTAATGAATATATACAAATAATGGATAACCATGATATGTATAATGAAAGTGTTATTAATATTGATAGTTGTAATTTTTTAACCCCAACAATTATTGCTCCATTAATAAGCTTAATGTATAATTATAATAAAAAAATAAAAGCCCATGAAAGTCCTGTTGTTGAGGATTATTTTAATAAAGCATTAGGCATAACAAAACCTAAAGACACAACTTTACCTTTCAGATTTTTGGATGAAGCCACCGACAATTCAGAAGAGTTAACTAAAGAAATATTAAATATTATTAAACCAGCTAAAGAAGAAACACAAGCTTTAAAATATTTATTTCATGAAGTAATAAGTAATGTTTATGATCATTCAGAGTTTGATAATGGTTTTGTAATAGGTCAAACATATCCAAACCCCAACATCACTGATTTTTCATTTATGGATAATGGGATAAGTATTCCAGGGTCACTTAAAGAATTTAACATACATTTTAAGAATGATTGTGATGCAATTATTAAAGCTATAAATGGAGAATCAACTAAAACTGATCCAGTAGGTTATGTTGAAAGAGGAACTGGATTAAATAGTGTGATTAATATTGTAACTCGTGGAGCTAGAGGTTCAGTACTCATCGCTTCAGGTAAAGGTTTAATTGAAATAACTAGAAATAGAATATTTTCAAAAGAAATTCCTCAAGATTATATTAAGGGGACATTAGTTAATTTAAGATTACATAATAATAGAAAAATTGATATTTATGAGCATATGGGATATGTTGAATATGTATTATGAATTCATGATTGAAAATAAAATTTATGTGGTGGGTGATAAAAAATGAATGAAATTGAGATTTTATTAGAAAAAGAAATTGATTCAGATTTAGGATCAAGAAATAAAATTGAAGAATTATATAAGAATATTGATTCTAATGTTTCAAAAGTTGTGATGAATTTTAAAGGAGTAGAATTTATGGGAAGGAGTTTTGCTCAAGAATATTTAAATCAAAAACATAGTGCTTCTTTTGAAGTAGTGGAAGTTAATGTTCCTGATGATGTTCAAAAATTATTTAATGTTATTTTAAAATTAAATGGATTATAAAAAGTTAATGTTGTTACAAATTGTAACAGGTTGAAAATGCCTGCAGCTGAGGGTAATTTACTAAAGAGTAAGAATTATTATTACTTATAAAAAAAAATAAGTTTGTGAGTTGATAATAAATGAAGAAAAAAAGGGGGTTTGTATATGAATGAATATTAAAGAAAATAAAGGATTGATCATTTCTATTATTGGAATTCTATTAACAATATCTATATATGGAATATTTTTTGGAATACCATTAACAATTATTGGAATATACTACTTAAATAAAAAAGCAAAGGGTAAAGATATTGATGAAAAATTAAAAGAAAAACAAGAAGAATTAGATAATATTGATGAAAAATTAAAAGTATTGGAACAGGAAAAAGAGAAAGAAATTGATGATAAACTAAATGAAAAACAAGAAGAATTAAAAAATTTGGATGAAGAATATCAGAAAAAAGAAGAAACTAAAGAAAAAGAATTAAATAAAAAATTAAAAAAGAAACAAGAGGAATTAGATAATATTGATAAAACATATGAAAAAATAGCTAAAGATAAAGAGAAAGAAATTGATGTTAAATTAAATGATAAAAGAAATGAATTAAATAATTTAGTTATTAAGATAAACAATAATACAAGAGAATTAAATGAAATTAGAAAAGAAATTGCATTAGTGGAAGAAACTTTAGATATGCAAGAATATGGTTTATATGAACCAAAATATAATTTTATCAATTCAACAGCATATAAAGAAAGATTAGACGCAGTTAGAAAACAACAAAAACAAATGATAAAAGACAAAACTGCAGCAGTAGGTACTAGTGATTGGACAATTAATGGAGATAAAAGACAAGGAAAAGCATTTATTAATGCAAATATTAAACAAATACTTCGCAGTTTCAACAATGAAACAGAAGTCATTATCAATAAAGTTAAACATTCTAATGTTGAAAGTTCTAAAAAAAGAATTCAAAAATCATTTGATCAATTGAATAGATTATATGAAAGGGAGAATGTTTCTCTCACAAAATCGTATTTGAATCTTAAAGTTGATGAAATGAATATTGCTTATGAATATGAAGTAAAAAAACAAGAAGAAAAAGAGTTATTACGTGAAGAAAGAGAAAGAGAAAGAGAAGAGAAAAAGCTACAGAAAAAATTAGAAAAGGAAAAAAATAAATTTAATCGTGAAAATGATAAAATTCAAAAAGAGATTAATAAAGTACGGGATGAATTAACAACAGCGGCGGATAAAGAAAAAGCCAAACTTGAAAAAGAGATAAAAGAATTAAAAGAAGCATTAAATAGGAATAATGAGGAAATAGGGAAAATTGATGAATGGAAAGAAACACCTGGTGCAGGTTATGTTTATATAATCTCAAATATAGGTTCATTTGGTAAAAATGTGTTTAAAATTGGGGTAACTCGTAGAGATAATCCTGATGAAAGAATTCGTGAATTATCCAGTGCTTCAGTTCCATTCCGTTATGATACTCATGTAGTTATTTTCAGTAAAGATGCATTTGCATTAGAAAAAGAATTGCATGATAGATTTAATGATAGTCGTGTGAATAAAGTTAATCGCCGTAAAGAATTCTTTAACATTACTATTGATGAGGTTAAACAGATTGTTGAAGAAAATAAAGCTGATGTTCATAGTTTTGTTGAACATCCTGATGCTGAAGAGTATTATGATACTTTAAAAATAGAAGAACAGTTAAATGCAAAATAAGTAAAATTATGTATAAAGTGTAGGTGGTCGTAGGAATGGCAGTTCCTCACACCTAACACTGGCTACGATAAAAAAAGTCTAACCTAACAAGTGAGAAAATTTTTAGTAACCACTTTTATTTATAGTGTTGGTGAGTATATAATAATTACTAATATTATTAAAAAAAGTTAAAAGTTTATTCTAATTTTTTCACTTTAATTTCTTGAGTATTCAAGTCTAATTCCCATTCTACTTCATCTCCTTTTTGTAATGAGAGAGCATCCCGAATTGTTTTTGGGATTGAAGTAGTCAATGATCCTGCTACGGATTGGACTTTTGTTGTATATTTCAATTTCATACACTCCATTATATTTATAATTATATTTATAATTATAATATTATATATAGATTTCTAATATATTTCTATATACAAAACTTTATATACTTTAAAAACAAAGTAGTAAATAACAAGTTGAAATTCAGAATGGCAGTTCTGAAACTAAACTTGAAAAAATTCCTAACAAGTGATAAAAATGGATAAGGATAAGATTGAAGTTTTTGGGAGGATATGCTCCCAGGAAGAAATTGAACATGTATTTTTAAAAGCGAAAAAACTTCAAGAGGAAAATAAAATCCTCAAAGAAGGACTCCAAAAATTCAGGAGTGTAGGCGTATGAGTTGCAAATACAACAACTCAATGTATACGATTACTCCACCTGAAGATGAGGTCGAGTTTGATTATCTTGAACAGATATTATTGTCTGAGGATTATGAAACCCAGGAAGAAATAGATCATAGGTTGGCTGATGAATATAAGCAATTTCAAATCTATGAATTGTCTGATGAGCAAATGTTGGAGTTTGCTCGTGCAGGTAAACTAGCTTACGGGGGTAAATGAATGTTCACTCCAGACTTTTGGGAAACAGAAAACAAGATTGGTAATGCCTTATACAGGATCAACCAGTCACAGTACAAGGATTACTGTGAAATAGATGAACTGTTCGTATTTCTAGTACAGGAATATCCTGAGCAAAGGGAATTGTTCGAAACATTATACGGGGAGTATGCGGAGTATGTTGAGGAACAAACCCGCTTAAGGGAATTGAAAGATTTCCTTAATACTCCTGGTATGAAAAAAGAAGTTAAGTATAAAGTGTTGGAGGCTCAATTATGAGTCTCTTCAACAATAAACCTACTCCAGCAAGACTCCATAAAAAAGTGTCCTGGAGAGAAAAGTATGAAGTTGAAATAATCTTTGCAAAAGGAATAATTTTAATAATTTTATTATTCCTCTTCGCATTCTGTATTGTGGGACAGATGGATCCCTACACTAATGGGTGTTTAGTATGATTACTTATGATCAGCAAAACAGGTTTTACAATCAATTATTAGAAATTGTTGAAAAAATGGGCGGACGTATTTCTGCCCATGGAAACTTACATGGGGGTGTTTTCATATCTGTAATTGTTTTTCATGACAGTACTTATGAGAACACACGTGATATTATGAATACTTTACAGGAACTGTGTGGTGGTGAAATCCAGTATCATGAATACTGGGTGTCAAAAGGTTTCATTCCACACTCTCAAGCATCTTTGGAGAATATTAGTGAATCTAAAGTGTTGGAGATTATTGGTGAGTTACAGGATGATGAGTATTACAGTATCGATGATGAATACCATGATTTAGATGATGGGGGTATTATAAATGGGTGAAGTTCAGGATTTAAGTCATGATATTGGTAACATGACTATATATGAAAAGCTGGCAAGAATGCAAAATGAAATGCATGACACAGGATTTGAAAAAACAGGGGATAATAAATTCATTAAAAATAAATACTTCACATTAGATGACTTATTATCCCAAGTAATACCTTTAACAATCAAATATGAAACCACATTAATATTCAGTTTCACTGAACATGGAGTTTTAAAATTAAAAGATTGGAATCCTGAAAAAGGAGAAATAAGCATCAGAGTACCATTCCCAGAACTCAAAAACAGTAACTCAAATAAATTAATTCAAGATATAGGCAGTGCTATAACCTATTTAAAAAGGTATTTACTCATGCAAATGTTTTTATCAATGGAAAAAGATGAAATAGAAGAAGGAGCAGGAAAAAAAGAAAATATTAATTCTAGTGTAAAAAAAGGGAATAATAACTCATTTGATGGTATGCCTAAAAAGGAAGTGGATGTGGATGAGGTTTTAAACAAGATAAAAGCACATATTCATAAAAAAGACAGTACAATACAAATCACTCCAGTAATGATTAATCGCACTCGTATGAATATGTTTAAAAAGAAAGAAATCGATGAAGTTGAAAGTAGAGCCGTTTTTGAATGGTTTAAAAAACAGGAGAAGGAGGCTAAACAATAACCTCCAATAATCCTGTTTGTGTGAGGTTAGTTTTCGCACAATTTAAAGCATCAGGCAGTACTGGTAGTAATACTGTGAATTATGATGATGTGGATGGTTGGTGGTGTAGCTGTGAAGATTTTCACTACCGTAAACATGAGTGTAAACATATACGTGAAGCTAAAAAGATTTTTAGGTGATTATTTTATGAAGAGTGTTGATTTTCCTGAGACTGTTTCTGCTAAGGTTACTAGTCGTTGCAAGAAGCTTTTGGAGAAGCATAATATTTCTGTTCGTTCTGCTGTGGAAGTGGGGTTAAATACGTTGCTTTCATCAAAGGGGAGATTGGAGTTTGAGATTAGGGAGTTGGATAAGGAAATTCGTGAGGTGAAGCTTGATTTGATTGCTTTGGAGATGGAGCGTGATCAACTTTTGGGTAAACTTGAAGGTTTACATTCTAGCGAGGAACCTGTGGAAATCCACATGTGTAAACAAGTGTACAAATGTAAACAAATGTAAACAGCAACAGAATCAATTTGAAAATGTAAACTTTAAAGTTTACATATAATTTTTTTTAAATGGAGTGCAAACATTATGAAAAAATCAGTAACATTAACAATTGATTCCATGATATGGGAACAAGCAAAAGAAAAACTACCTCAAAGCAGAAGCGAATTTGTTGAAGATCAATTGAGAAAAGCAATAGGATTGTCTGATGATAAAGAAACAGAACTAAGAAAAAAAATTGCAATACATCAGGATGAAATAAATGTTTTGGAATCACAATTATGTAAAATACGTGAAGAGCGATTAAAAAATGAAAAACAAGATAATGATGAATATGGTAATGCAATGGATACAGTTTATCGTATACATGAACGTTTAGGTTTTGTTGGGAAAAATCAGCTGAAGAATATCAGCAAACAACAAAAAGTGTCTTTTGATGTATTGGTGGGTTGTGTAATTAATGAAGGATTAAAATTAGTAAACTATGCTGAAGGAGTGAAATAATTCATATAAAAAAAGGTGGAATCATGAAGGATGTATGGCATGAGGTATTAAGAGATAAGCATGAGAGTTTTAAATGGAGTTTACTTATAGACACAGCAATTGAAACAGTGAGGAAACATAAGCAGAATTATCTGTTAAGTAAGTATGGTGTAGCGGAACCAAGTCAAAGACAACCCACACGGAATAAAAAGGAGATACAAAAATGAATAAGGAAGAAATTAATAAATTAACTGCCAAGATTGAGTCTTGCTGGGATGAGAATAATCCTGGAGATGTAAGAAGTTTTGATGAAAGGTTAAAACAGAAGTTAACTCCTGAAGAGTATGAGTTAGTAACATTAGTTGTTGTTTAGTGTTATGTCTTACTGATTTTTATGATCATTAAGATGGGTTATATTGTAATCAGGAGTTTTTATGAAAGAAGTTAAAAAATACATAGGGGAAATATAATATGATTGATGAGAAATTATTACTATATTTTATTAAGACAAAAAAAGAGGAATTTGAAGAAGAAGCTTTTACTATTCATAAAGAATGCACTGGTAGTTTGAGAGACCTGGAGTATCAGGAGGTTATAATTCATAGTGTTAATCTTCATACTTTGATGAATGTTACTCGTATTCTTCATGAGTTGATTGAAATGATTGAAGATGGTAAATTCAATACTTCTGATAATTCAGTTTGTTATGGTGGGGAATGTGAAAAACAATAACCTTAATCTATATGAACAGGTATACATTAGTTTAAGTAGAACAGTCTCCAATTTTGAATGCATAAATGAAGAATTAAAACAAGAAACTATAACCGAAGCATTAAAAAAATCACAAGTAATTAATGAATATGTGAAATACCAGGGTAAACTTTTACCCTTTCACATGTTTGTTTTTGAAGTGAAGAAAAACCTACTATCCAAAAATTTAGAAAGAGGATAAGGGAATGTTATTGAAGAAAACATTAAATGATCCACAAACACAATTTTATATTTCAAAATGTAAATACTGTGGAAGAATATTTATTAAATTTGAAAACAAAACAGGTTATTGCAGGGAAGCTTGCAGGACCTGGGCAGTACGTGAGCAGAAAGCAAAGTATCAACAAAAACGTAGAAAATTAATTAATGATGGGGAGTTAATTAGTAATGAGAATAATAAGTTAGGTACTACTTATCTTTCTAATCATAGGCATGATGATTTTAAGAGAGAGTATTTGAGTATTCATAAAGAAGCTAAACGTATAGGAGTAATATTATGAATTTTATTAAGTATCTTAAATTATTAAGAAATCCTAATGAGAAGTATTATTGGTATGATGTTGATAAGGAATGTATTTATATTCCTGGTGAAGATATTGCATTGTATTTAACTATTGATGAAATTGACAGTATTATTTTTCATAGAAAAAAATTTAAAAAGACATCTAAAGAACTTTTTGAAAGGATAATTTTTAATGAAAAGGTTACTTTTTGGACATTGAATTATTTTATTAAAGAATATGAAAAAGGTTTGATGGATCCCATGATTAAATGGATTGTAAATAAGGGATATATCAGTCGTGGTGAGCATTTTCTTGATAGTTATTTATTAAGTGATTAAATTTTTTTTTATTTTTAATCTTTTTTTCTATTTTTCCACTCCTATATATTGAAGGGGATAAAATATTTTATAATTTTATCTTTTTTGTGAAAAAAATAAAAGACATTATTATAATTATATATGGGAGGATAATATTATTTGGATGCAACTACACTTTTTAAAAACCTGAAGCATGCTGAAATAGAGTGTCCTTCTTGCAAGAAACATAAAAGGGACTGTAAGAAGGTTTATTATGATGAGTGGTGTGCTGAATTTGTTTGTAAAAATTGTGGTCTTGTAATAAAACACTTATAAAAAATATTTTATCATATGTTATTGTACAATTAGCTTCGTATTATCATTATTTGACAATTTAAAAATAATATTCTTATCCGTTTATTATTCGCTTTTCATTTATTATTATTCTTAAAAATTATTAATGGGAATGGTAGCAAATTTTTAATGAATAATAGAATGATTGGATTTTTTTCTTCATTAAAATATATAGGTATCCTCCAAAGATTAAATAATTAATATCACATATCTTAAAAAAAAATATTCTTCCCATAAATATAATATAAAATTTATCTCCTTTAATACATGTTCATGATGTTGGTAATAGCTTATTTTATTGTAACTTAGTAACCACTCAAAAGTTGAGGGTGCAATTCCCTCCACCAACAATGTTGGGGTAGCCTAGCCTGGTAGGGCGTTAGACTGCTAATCTAATGATACAATAGTATCGCAGGGGTTCAAATCCCTTCCCCAACGTTTTTTTTAAAACAATTTTTTTTTTAGGAGTGAAAATAATAATGACTAACTTCAACAACACAACATTAGCAATAATTGGAATAATAATTATAGGAATTCTAAGCACCTATATGGGAAACAACGAACTAGCAGCAGTAGCATTAGGGGGAATAGTTGGATGGATTTCAAGAACTTACACCTCCACTAACAATGGAGGAAACAATAATGGCCCATAATCAAGTAAGAGATTTACATGAGAAATATTGTAAACAGGAATCTCGTATAAGTAAACTGGAAGCAAGTGATCAGTTTCAAAATAAGCAATTAGAAAAACTTATACAGAAAATGGATAAAAGTATTGAAATTCAAACAAAACAATTGGCTATTCAGGAAGAACAAGCTAATGAGGATAATCAATTATTTACTATACGTAGCGGAGTATTTATAGCAATTGTTGGTGCTTTAATTGTATTTTTGATTGATGGATTTCAGTTTGTTATTGTGAATTTCCTAAAACTATTATAAAAAACTAATAAAACTTTTTTTGTTCAAAATTCAAAACTAAACAATATTACATTGTTCACCACGAAAATAAAAAAACCTTGTATTTTAAAATTTCGTGTTCAACAAAAAACAATAAACATTACAATAATGTTCAAAAAAATATAAGGATGGAGGGATTATGACTGAAGCATGGGAAAGACAAAAAGGAGAACCTAGTAAAAGCTATTCCTGGTTTAAAGAATACAGAAACTTAGGTTTGAAAAGAACTCTTGAAAAAGTTAAATATACTCTGACAAACTCTGACATTTTAGAAGAAAAAAACATACCCACATTATCACAACTAACAACACAATCTTCAAAATGGAATTGGGTAGAAAGATGCCGATTATATGATAATCATATTGATCAAAAAGAAAGAGAGTTGAACTATGAATTATTCAAACAAGGAAATGCTAAGTTTCAAGAATTCTTCAATGATGATTTTGAATTACTAAAAGAAATACAAAAAGAACTAAAAGAAAATAGTAATAAGAATGCTCCAACTACAAGAGCAAATAGTTTTCTAAATCTAAATAAATCTGCGGAAATAATCTATAGGAATTTCAGACTAGCTCATGGTCAACCAACAGATATTAAAGATAATAATACTCAAATACAAGGAAGTATTGAAACATCCACCAAAGAAAATGATAATGTAATTCATATGAAAGACAAAGAATTAGAAGAATTACTAACCATTAACGATGATTTAGAAAAATTCACTGATGAATTATGAGAGTAGATTACAAGAAAATACACTTAGATCAACAACAAAAAAAGTTGATTAAAAGAACAATACTTGAAAACCCATACATTCCAGTAACACCATATGACCGACAATTATATGCAATAGCAGACCGCCACACAAGAAAACTAATTGGTGGTTCAGCATACTCTGGTAAAAGTATGCTTGGAGCAGTATTAGGCTTACAACATTATGAAGTACCATACTACCGCTGCTTAATTCTACGATCTACTTATGACAACGTAATAGCAACTGGAGGAATAGTAGATTACCTGGACCATTGGACAGAACCATTCGATTACATAGAACACAATCAAAGTAAAAGATGTTTCATTAACCATGAAAATGATGCACGGATTTATTATTCATATATGCTTCTGGAAAAAGACAAAGAGAAATTCAAAAGTCGTGCTTATCATAAAATCATTGTTGATGAAGCTTCAGAATTTGAAAAAGTAAACCTGCAATTCCTGAATCGTAGTCTCAGAGGAACTGATAAGTTAATGACTTTCCCATTAGCAATTTACTATATTAGTAATCCTGCTGATGCCGATGGATCAACATACTTAAATGAAAAATTTGTTAAAGGACCATACCCTTTTTTTGAAATGAACTTCTGGCATAATCCATATATTGACAAAGAAAAATACTTAGCTAATTTACGTGAATTATCAAAAGCAGATTACCAGTATCAGATTGGTAATTGGGATTATGAAATAAGAGCAGGAGATGTATTTGATTATGATACAATTGAAGCAGCAACAATTAGCAAACAAGAGTTTGATGAATTATTAACTGAAAAGGATATTCTTCAAGAAGTAATTACCTGGGATAGTGCAGCAACAGAAAAAAGTACTTCTGATTATACGGTATGTAGTTTTTCAACAGTATTACAAGGAAAAGTTGGTGTGGTGCATAATCAGAAAAGCACACAAAAAAAGCCAGGTAAGTTAGAGCAATACATGACAAGGATTATGGATGAACATTCAGAGTATGATAATTGGATTGAGTATCAGCCTGCAGCTGCAGGTAAAATAGTTAAAAGATACTGGGAAAACGAATTCGAAGACTATCATCCTACTTTTATTCGTGTTCCTAAATCAAAATTAATAAGAGCAAGTAGAACTATACGGGGAATGAATAATGGACGGATATTATTTGTTCGGGGTAAATGGTTGAAAGATTTCATGAAACAAGCTGTGAAATTTCCATCAGAAAAAATAATAGCTGATGATGAAACAACACATGATGACCGTGTAGATAGTGTATCATTGTTACATGAAGGTTTATATCCTCAAACAAAACCTACAGTTTTAAGAAAAAGAAATCGTAGAAGGAGAAATTAATAATGGTTAAAATAGTTAAAAGTAACTTTTTAAGAGATTCAGTGATTAAAAGTGTTTTAAATGAATATGAAATTAAATCTCAAGAAATGAGTAAAGATGAATTAACATATGGTACAGAAGTAATTGACCCAGCATATGACCCGTTCCAATTAGATAAGTTGCGTGATATTAGTGGTTTGCATGATATTTGTATTACTGTTAAATGTGAAGATGCAATTTTCACAGGTAAAAAAATAATCTCTAAAGAAGGAGAAGAAATACCTGAAGGATTGGATGATTTTTTAAATGATTTTAATTTTGATGAGGAAATAGAATCATTTCTAGAAGATTTAGAAGCTTTTGGTTTTGCAGGATTAGAACTACTTAGGGAAAACGGGGATTTGAAAAGTGTTAATCATGTAAGCAGTTTATACCTGAGAATGTGTCGTGATAAAAAACGTGTTGTACAAAAGATAGGGCATAAAGAAAATTATTTCAAATTATATGATCCTGACAATATTAAGCAATTGAATCGTGAAACTGGTTTGTGGGATGATAATATTACAGATGAAAATCGTGCTAATGATTTAATCTGGTTTAATCTTAAAAGTAATGAAAGTCTTGTTTATGGTAGACCGAAGTATTTATCTGAGTTGGATGCTATTCTAACTGATAATGCTATTATTGAATATCAGCAGGGGCATTTTAAAGCACATGGTATTCCGAATTATATTATTACTGTTACAGGTAATGTTGAGGAAAAAGAAGATTATACTTTTGATGATTTTGAAGAGGATTTGGAACATGAGTTTCGTGAAGTGTCCAATGAGCCTGGAACTGCTTTAGTTTTCACTATTCCCAGTGAAGAAAATAATGTTAGTGTTAATGTTACTAAAATTGCTGATGAGAAAAAAGAAGGTAGTTTTTTAGAACTGTCAGGTAGTGTTGGTGATCGTATTCGTCGTATTCATCGTGTACCTCGTGAACGTTTAGGTGATTCTGAGTCTACAGGTATTGCTAGTAATCGTACTGAAACTTTGCTTAAAAATTATAGTAAATCTACAGTAGCTACATTGCAAAAGAGGATGGGTAATTTGATTAATAAGACTATTATTCAAAAGGAATTTGGAACATTTACACATAAACTTGAGTATTTGCCTGCTAATTTTGATGAGGAAGATAAAGTATTGGATCGTGGAATTAAATTACTGCAAAATGGTGCAGTTACTTTAGGGGAGTTTGTTAATCGTTTTGGTGAATCATTTGATTTGAAAATGAGTGAAGATGATGAGTATTATAATTGTAGGTTTATGAATAATCAGTCTTTGGATAAGGTTTTGTATGGTGATGATCCAATTGATGCTGAAGGGAAGTTAAACAGTTTGATTAATGATTTAGATAATGACATGAATTATTAGGATATGCAGAGTGTAGTGAGTGGGGGGGGGTTCTTTTTTTTTGAATAATAAACAACAATTAGAATATTTGCTTAGGATTCGTAAGATTCGTGAAGTTATGGTTGTGAAGGATAATATTCACCTCACTTACAAATATAAGAATCGTAATCAGGCTTTTAAGCAAGTTGAAAATTTACAGGATAAAATTATTAATCATGTTATTGATGATGTACTTTATGGTAATGTAGATGAGCTTAAGAATATTGAGAAGACAACATCTAAGATTATTAATGATACTTTGGTTAATGAAAGAAAAAGAATTCATAGAATTGATGATAGGTTTGTTAATCATGCTGTTAAATCCAATACAGAAATGTATTCTAAGTTTTTTAATAACAGATTAAATAATATTAAGTATTCATTGCAATTGAGGATTGAGGAAGAGTTAAGGAAGAATAGTATTAGGAATTTGTCTGACAGTGAAATTAGGAAGATTTTAAGTGAGAAGTATGCGGATACAGGTAAGGCAAGATTAAAAAATATTGTTAAAGATTCTATTCATACTAATGAATCTAATATTAGTTTTATTCAAGCATTAAATGAGGGTTATAGTTATAAGGTTTGGATGAATGGCCGTAGTAAAGGTAAGACTAGACCATGGCATCGTGCAAGTATTATTGATTCTGTTCCTATTGATGAGCCTTTTTATGTTTATCATGCAGAAATGATGTATCCTGGTGATTTGAATGGTGGTGCTGAAAATGTTGCTAATTGTAGATGTTGGTTGAGATATACTAATCGTACTCCAAGTAATCTTAAAAAGAAAAGTTCTTTTAATATTCCCCCTACTTCTTACTTACATGGTAAGAATAAAGGAAGTGTTAAGCAAAATGGTTTGAGAGTAAATTCCAAAAGTGGAAATAAGATAACTAGAACTATATCAACTATAGGTAACAAAATTAAAAATACAGGAAGCAAAATTACTGAAAAAGTTAAACAAACTAAAAAATTAGTATTAATCATTTTAAGAACAATATTAAAAGTAAAATTGTAGAAAAAGAAGTGCAAAGATTAATGAAACAATATAAAAGTTATGAATTAGAATTTGAAAGAGATTTAATAGGAACAAGAAATAAATTATTGGAATTATATTCTATTCCAGATAATCTTAAGAGTTGTGAAGTGGAAAAACTAGTTGAGTATGGTATTGATTCTTCTTGGTTGATGGAATATATGCGAAAAACTAGATTGTTTTCATATAATGAAATAAAATATTTTGAAGATTATTTATTTAATTTGAATAATGGAATTAATAAATATGATAATCTTAAAGTTCCAACAAAGTTAGATAGAAGAGTTAATGATGATTTTTTCATTGTGGATGTTGGAAAAATAGGAGTATTTGAAACTCCAGTTTCAACAACTTTTAATCCTTCTTTAAATAAAAAATTTGGAGAGTTTCATATATCTATTTTAGCACCTATTGGGACTAATGGTGCTTATATTGAAGGAATAATGCAAAAAGAGAATTTTTCCCCTCATCTTGATGAGTGGGTATTATTAAATAATATGAAATATAAAACATTATATAAAAATTATAACTCTAAAGAGGCAGTAATTTTAATATTGTAAAAAAGCATTTTTTTTTAAGAGGAAGAATCTATGGTTTATAAAAGAAAATATAAAGTTAATAAAAATGAATTAAAAAAATATTTTCAAGATTTAACAGAACTGGAAGATTGGATACCCTATAAAATTCGAATGGAGTTACCTAAAGGTTATTCTTTAAAGTTAGGAAAAAATGCTGCCAATAAAGATTTATTGAGTAAACGATTATTGGAACATAAAATTGAAAATTCTAGAAGTACAATGAATGGTCCAGAATTAATGGATTATGAAATTGACATATTTATTAGAAAATACCCTTATTTCACATCATTATTTGATAAATTATAACTATTTGATTTAAAAGAATTAATAATATTATATATTGGATGGATAACATGGAAGAATATATTCAAGGGGAAAATATATTTTTTGAAGTAATTCCATTAAATAAATGTCAAAAAAAGATAATAATTTATCTTTCAAAAAATAATGGTAAGTTTGAACAAGAATGTAAGTGTTATGCTTCTCATTATCTTGAACAAATTTTTGATGAGAATAATCAAATTGTTAGTGAGGGTATTAAAGAAAATCCTCATTGTAATCTCTAAAAAAATAATATTTTTTTTATATTAATTACTATTTTTTTCTATTTTTCCACTCCTATATATTGAAGGGGGATAAAAAAAATATTCTTATATTATTTTTACATATTTATATCCTTTTTTTAAAATCCTCCTTTCTTTTTTACTAAAAAAAACTCCAACAAAACTAATTTTTTTCCAATATAAAAAAAAATGGGGAGTCAAAAAAAACTATGATTGTGAAAGGTGCAGTCTGCATACCAGGAATCCCTGATGCAACAGGAGACATACTGGATGAAGAAACAATAAGACAAGCATCATTAATATACAATCGCCTGGGATTGGGAGTTGATGTACAGCACACACTCCAACCTGTAGGAAGAATTTTAGAATCATATATTCTTGAATCACCAACACAATTTATGGGAAACACTTACCCCAAAGGAACCTGGTTTATTTCTGTTGATGTGACTGATGAGGAAATACAACAAGCAATCCGAGATGGGGAATACAAGGGTTTCAGCATACTGGCTGCACCATATAAAAGTGTTGCTCAAATGAGTAGAGGATTGGGAGGTTAAATATGGCTTTGAAATTTAAAGACATTAAAGATTGGAAACCATCAACAATCAGTATTGTTGATCAACCAGCACATCCTATGGCGGTTTTTGAAGTATATGAAGATGATGAAGAATTTGTGAAAAAATATATCACACCAGAAGATAAGGTGGAAGTTATGACAAAAGAAGACAATGAAAAAAATAATGTGCAATTTTCAGAAGGTATTTTTGAAAAATTAATTAATGGTTTAGTTGCTAAATCTGAACCTCAAGAACCAACTGAACCTCCAGTACAAAATAATAATGAACCTGTGGAAGATGAAAATAAAATTTTAGAAGCAATAGGTAAAATCGATAAAAGATTAGATACTATGGATGCAAGGATAACTAAACTTGAAGGTGGGGAAAAACCACCAGAACCTCCAAAAGATGATCCTGTTCCTGGAGCTGTTAAAAAATCAGAGCCTCCAAAAGATGATGATGGGGGGGAAGTTAATGTGGATACTACTATTACTGCTGATGGTGCTGTTAATCCAGATGCTACTGTTAGTAAAAGTATTGATCCTGACCTTGCAAAGGGCAATGCTTCTGAAAAATCATTCCTTGAGAGAATGGGTAGAAATATAAGGGGAATGACCTGGTAGGAAAAAAGAAGGAATTATACTTAATAATTAAAAATTTTATGAGAAGGTTTGATATAAAATGACAATTAAACAAGTAGAACAAGCGTTAGCTGATAAAATCATGCATAATGAAGAGTTTATCCTTAAATTTGTAGATATTGGAAAAGGAAGTGGAAAACTCGGTAAAGGAGTTCTTCAAGCAGAAAAAGCAGATAAATACATGCAAGCTGTTCAAGAAGAAACAGCATTTTTAAACAAGACTAAAGTTGTTCCAACTCACAATCATAAAAGAGAATTGGACATGATGAGTTTTGATATTGAATTGGAAGCTGGAAGAATCGGTGGAACTCCTCAAACATTAAATACTGAACAGGATCCAACATTCACTAATAGGGCTTTTGATGCAGAAGAATATCGTGCTTTAACTGGTGTTCACAGAACTGTATTATATGACAGTATTGAGCAAAAGAATTTCATGAATACTTTAACTGGTCAATTCGGTAGTGCAAATGGTAGAGCATTAGAAAGAACATTAATCTATGGGAATACTGCAAGTACTGAATCTAATGTTGCAACTTCATATAAAGTAAATGATGGTATCTTGAAAAAATTAGAAGATGATTCTGATATAGATCAAGAAACAATAGATTTAACTGCAACAGATTCCAATCCGTTAAAAGAATTCCGTAGAATGTTGGATTTATTCCCTGATAAATATAAAAATGATGGTGAAGTAGCAGCATTTGTACCATACAGTTTTAAAAGAGCAGTATGGAGATATGTAGCAGATAATCATGACAAGTATGCTGTTAATGATGTAGTTATCACTAAAGATGGAAACATCATCATTGAGGAAGTACCCTTAATACCAATTCCAGCTTTCAGTACTCTTCGTAATGGTTTCACTAAAAAACCAGTAATTTTAACTCACAAAGAAAACATTCAATGGTTAGCTGATCCTAATAATATTATTGTTGAATCTGAATTTGATTTAAAATCTAACAAGTATTATATTGCTTCTACAATGTATGCTGATATTCAGTTTGCATGGTCTGATGCATCTGCTCTTGCATACATAAAGGAAGCATAAACTCCAGCACAACAACTAGTACTAAAAATATTGGTGTAAGTGTTAATGATGGAACAAATCCTGTTGAAGGAGCTATTGTAACTTTAACAAATATTACTGATGGTAAAACTTACACTTGTAACGGTACTGGTAGTGCTGGAGGCTGTACAATAAGTAATGTTCCTTATGGAGTTTATTCATATGGTGCAACATGTACTGGTTATGAAAACTTTGAAAGCACAGGTAATTATACTGTAGGTGATGATTCAACTACATTAACCATTACAATGACTAAAACATAGGAATAATTTATGTTGGATGAAAACACCTTAAAAAAAATCAAACAGTACAGTGGAGCTAATAAAAATACTGAAGAATTATTTAATTTAGAAACTACTGAATTAGATAATTATATTAATGATTATTACACTGCAATGGAATCATGGGTTAAAAAGAAATATGATATACCAGATAAAATTCCTGATGATGTAATACAAATCATTATTGAATTAACCAGCAACATTATTAGAAGCCATGCTGTAAGACAGGACTTGGGAATTACTGATCATGAAAATTTTGATTTTGATGAGGCAGTAAACAATATTTTCACAGAAGACATTGAAAAAAGAATGAAGCCTTACATTAAAAAATCTAAGATTCATGTTTTCTTAATTTAAACATTTTTTTTTAATTTTTTATAAGAGTTGATGATTTTTTATGATACATTTTGATTTTGATTATACTGGATGGGAAAGACTGCAAGAAAAAATATTACGGGTGCCTCCAAGATTAGGTAAAAAGGTAAGTTATGGAGCAAGTAAAGATGCTAAAACTTACCTTCAAAGTAGGATAAAATACAATCGTTACAATCTTTTAACTGCAATAACTGCAAGAAGAGAAACAGATGAAATGTATGTTATAAAAGCAAGAGGAAAACCTTCAGGTTATGAAAAATATGTTCATGATGGTCGTGGAAGTTTTTCAGCTAAAAACAAAAAGGCCCTGCATTGGGTGGATAAATCTGGTAAAGATGTTTTTGTCCCTAAACCTAAAAAAGTAGCAGCATTTATGGGATACCATTATTATCCTCATGCAGTTAAAACTACTGAATCAAAAATTAACAAATATGTATCTGAAACATTAAAAGATGTGGGATTATGAAAGATTTCATAGAAGCTTATGATAAACTAATGGAAGGTTTCCAACTGGCTTTATCTGAAATGATTGAAGAGGGCACTATTAAACATTTATCTCTTATGGGTGTAAGTCTGGGAACACCAGAATTACCGTACCTGGAATTATGGGCAGATGAACCATTTAAAAATATTACTGATACTGGTTTAAGTGAAACCTTTGAAGGAGAAATAATATTATCCTCACAGGTGCTTAACAATAAAACTCCCAATATAGGTATTCGTGAAGCTACAAGTATAGTTTCACAGGCAGAACGTAGAATAATAAGTTCAAGATTACTTGGAGACTTAGAATTTTTCAATATTAAAACCAAAGATTTCGGATGGGTTCCATATGGTCTGGGTAAAAAGAAAAATGTGTATAGTGCAGGTGTAACATTCCAAATAAGATTTAAAATTAAAAATCCAAAATGTGATGGAGGCTAAAGAATATGGTAACAGCCGCAGAAGAACTAAAATATTTAAGATTAGTAAAAGAAGGAGAATTTGCAAAAAAAGACTCTAGTGGAGAATCTATTGATATTGAAATATCAGAAATGGATGTATCTCCACCAGAGCAATTTACAAAATATGATTCAGTAGTAAGTAGAGATTACCAATCAGGAGTAGCTGCTTACTATGTACCTGAAAACAGTTTCAGTTGCAACTTACAAATGGAAACATTAGAATACCTTCTTGAAGCAGTATTAGGAAGAAGAGAAGGAGATATTATCTACGGTACAAATAGTAGTATCTTACCTTCTTATACTGTGATGGCAGGATGTGCAACCTATGAAATGGAACTTTTAGGTATGGTGATGGACAGTTTAAGTATTGAAGTAGAATCAGAATTCTTAACAGCATCAGCAGAAATCAAATCAAAAATCAATAGTAAACAACCATTAAAAAAATTATCAGAATTTAACTTTGGAACATTACCATTATCATTTTACCATATAGACAGTGTTAAAATGAGAAGATTTGGTGAAGAGGAATGGACTGAAATGAGATGTAAAACCAATAAAATAAGTCTTGAAATCAAAAACAATGTTAATACTGATGATGCAAGAGGAATGGGCTCAAGGTTCATGTGTAAAATACCAAGAGCAGTTAAAAGAGAAATTGGTTTAAACTTAACAGTAGATGATACTGATGAAAAATACCTGGAAATGTACTGGGGAAGTGAAGAAGGACCAAGAAGATACCTTGCAGGAGAATACTTTGAATTAATGTTCTACATTAGAAACGGTGATAAAAAATTCGAATTATATTGTCCAATATGTATTATCAACCAACCATCTGCAACAATGAATGCAGACCCAGTTAAATATGAATTAAGTATTGTTTGTTTATCAAAAACAGTTGAATCAACAATGGACCATTATAAAAATTTAGCTGGAGCATTATTTGCAAGAAAAGCAGACAGTGATCCCAACCCAACTTATGATGCAACAATAAAACTTGTTGATAAGGAAGGTGCTAAATTAACAACTGATTACACAGTATCATTAATGAAAGGATCCACAACTGTTGATGCTGAATCTTCAAGTAATGGTGAAGTAACACTTACTGCTGAAGATGGAGTGTATGATATAGAGTTGACTGGTGAACCAACTGCAACTAAAGTAGAACCATCACATATTTTAATTGATGGTGCAAGTAAAACAAAAACAATCACTGTTTACACAGATTAAATGAAATGAGAATATGATTATTCTCATTCAATTACTTTATTTTAAAAATTCAAAAAAAAATTATTATATAAAAAATGTGATATTTATGCTTACAAAAGAAATGATCATCGGCGGAATCAAAAACACAAAAATAATCGAACTACCAATGTATGATAATGAGGAAGTAGCAATAAGAGAAATAAGCGACCTTGAATACAACCAATTCACATCAGCATACCGTGATGTAGGAAACTTCGACATGATTTCCACCATCAAAGCAAAACAAACCAGCCTTGCAGAAGACACCACAAAATTCAAAACCAGTCTCGCAGCAATGGAAAAAAAGAAATATGATGCAAAAATGAATCTTGCATTAAAAGTATTAGACAATGCAGACAATCCTGATAAATTCACCAAAAAAGACCTTGAACAATTAAAAGCAGGAACATTAGACTTAATTGTAAATGAAGCATTAATTTTCAGTGGTTTAGATAACCTTGAATCAATGGATAATAATATAGCAGAATTTCGTGAAGAAGAATGAAAACATAGCTATTGAAGTAGTAACTCTTCAAGACATCGGTTATATGTTAGCAGAAAACCAAGCAGATTTAACTATTAGGCAGAAATTATTCTTGAATCATGCAGTACCGTTAGTTCGTGATAAACAGGATAAACAATCTTCAGGTACAAATCATGCTTCACATTCTCTAAAAGACCGTGTCAGAAGAAAAAAACAAGAAATTAGCAGAGGAATAGAACAATGAGTAATAATATTGTAAAGTTAATAATTGAACTGGAAAACCGTGTTAAAGCTCAATTAAAAGAGATACAAGCACAAATGGAGCAAGTTCAAAAAGCAGCACAACAAGCTCAAAATGCAATGCGACAATTTGATTCCTCAAGTATGGATAAAGCCAAAAACTCTGCTAATCAGTTAGATAAAGAATTAACTGAAGTTACAAATCGCACTAATTCTACAAAAACAGCATTAAATTCAATTAATCCCAATACAATTAATCAATTATCTAATTCTGCAAAACTATTAACCACTTCAATGGATACATCGATAAATAGTGCATATAGACTTAACACTTCAATCAACACAATTAATTCAGGTAATTTACTCACAGCATCATCTAGTGCTACAAGATTATCTTCCTCGATGAATAGTTCAAATAATAGTACCAGATTATTATCTTCAAGTTTAAAACAAGCTTCATCCAGTGCACTTAGTTTAAGCAGTGAAATAAATAGCATAACTGGATACACATTAACAGCAACTTCATCAAGTGCAGCACAATTAGCCATGGCATTAGATCGAGCTAGAACAAGTGTACATTCAACAGATGCAGCCTTAGATTCAATTGATGGTTCGGGATTCAGTAGAACAACAGCATCAGCAGAACTACTAAAAGCAATATTATTAGTTTTAATTGGTATTTTACAACAAGTAAATTCATTATTAAACTTCCATACTACTGGTTTAGATAATGTTGCAAGATATGCAAGAGAAGCACAATTAGCTTTAGAAGGTTTAAGAACAAGTTCACAAAAAACAGGAACTGGTTTTGGAGGACTTGGAAACGGAGCTAAAACTGCTGGTGGAGGTCTTGGATTTCTTAGAACAGCAGCAAGTATGACTGTAGGAATGATTGGTTTTGACCTTGTAAACAGTATGGTGCAAGGAGCAAGAGAATCAATTAATGCAGCTGCAAGTTTTGAAAGATTCGGTCAAAGACTAGGAATGACTGAAGGAGAACTACAACAATTCCATGGTGCTGTTGACAAAATGCAAGATAGTTTTCGTAAAGTTGACATGAATGCAGTAGGTGCAGCAGCAGTAGAAATGGGAGTGAAATTAAAACTTCCTAAAGCTTCAATGGATGAACTTACTAAAACAACTGCAGTAATGAGTTCAGCTTTCGTAAAAGAAGGAAGAACACAAGAAGATGCAATACTTGCAGTATCAGATGCAATGGATGGTCAATTCAGAAGACTGCAGGAAATAGGCATATCTCAAGACATGCTCATGAAAAATGGATGGGATGGAGATATAAATAATAAAACTGGATTACTCCAAGCAATGAACAAAACACTTAGCGATATGGGTTTTGAACAGTCTGCACAAGAAATTGTAACATTAGATGATGCTTGGGCAGCATTAACAGTAACTGGAAGTAAATTAATACAATCTATCCTTGTCCCAATAACTCCCATAATTATAACAGTTGTTGAAATGATTACTTGGATGGTTGAAGCATTACAATCAGCATGGTCAAGCATGCCCGATTGGGCTAAAGCAGCAGTAACTATTGGTGTACTTTCAACAGCTTTAGTTGGGTTGGGTATTGTAATTCTTGGTTCAGTAATTCCCGCAATAGCTGCTAGTGCGACTAGTTTTGTAACTTATATTGCTGGAGCATTAGGTGTTGAAATAGCAAATATGGGTTTGGCTGCTAGTTTTTTAGCAGTTGCAGGAGCAATTTTAGCAAATCCATTAACATGGGTTGTTGTGGCATTAGTTGCAATAGCAGCAGCAATATATGAAGTAGGTAAAGCTTTTGGTTGGTGGAAAGATGTAGGAACCATGCTCGAAGCCATAAAAAATAATATTGGCAGATTATGGGATGCATTCATAAACCACCCTGATGTAAAAGCAACCATCAAAGCAATTCAAGACGCATGGGCTGATTTAAACGAATCCCTCAAACCAGTTGTAGATTGGTTGAAAGGAATATGGGATGAAATATTCCCAGAAAGTGCAAAAGGTAAAGTTGATGGAACAAGAGCAGTTATCGATGCAATAGGAGCAGTATTTGAAAGTTTCAGATTTAGAGTTCAACTTGCAATAGACATACTCACCATAATATGGGATGTTTTCAATGAAATACAATCATTATTAAGAGGAGACTTCACTGGAGCATTAAGTTTCTTCACAGACGCATGGAATGTATTATTAGAAGGACTAAGCCCAATTGCAGAATTTTTAGAATCAACATTAGGTCCAGCCTTTGAATCATTCTTCGCAACACTACAAGGAGATGGGGGAAATCCTGTTGAATTAATAAACCAAGGTTTCCTAACACTAATGGAAACATTAGGACCAGTAGGTGAATTCTTATTAAGTGTATTTGGTCCAGCATGGCAACTTGTAATAAATGTACTGCAAATAATCTGGAACACAATAGGACAAGTAATAGGAATATTCCAATCATTCCTTACTGGGCAAATCTCATTATCTCAAGCATTAAGCTTAATCTGGCAAACAATACTGCAAATGTATGCACAAATACTAAGCACCATAATCTCAACTGTAGTTTCCTGGGCAAATCAACTATGGAATAATGCAGTAAAAGCAGGTTCTAACTTTGTAAATGGAATAATAAACTGGTTAAAACAATTACCCGACAGAGCACAAACATATCTCTTAGCATTAGCTGTAAGAATAATAACTGCAGGAGCACAATGGATAAGTAATGGGAAAACTTCAGCTTCAAAAGTAGTATCTGGAGTAATGTCCTGGATAAAGCAATTACCTCAAAAAGTATACCAGGAATTCCTAAACATAGGCTCAAGAATACTATCTGCAGGTTCACAATTAGTTGAAAATGCAAAGCAAATCGGTAAAAAAATTGTAGATGGAATGCTTTCCGCAATGGGAATACATTCACCAGGAATAATCCAAGAAAAAGTAGTACTCGAATTCTTTAACATGCTACAAAGAGTTAAAGACAAAGGAAAATCAGCATATGAAGCAGGTAAAAATGTTGGAAAAAACATTGTAAATGGATTCAATACTGCTGATGTTGAAAATGCATTAAATAATGTTTCAACAACTATCACAACTCCAGTAACAACAAACACTGAAGTTGAAACAGATAGTGCAAATGTTGATTTAAGCAATAATAATTCAGGAACTGAAGAAACTGGAGACCAATATAATGGTCTTGTTGAAGAAGTAGCTTTAGCTAGTGAAAGCATCACTGCAAGTAACAATATGATTGGAACAAGCTTTTCAACATTAACTGCAGGAATAGCATTAAATGCAGGGTCTATTCAAATGAGAGTTGCAGGAGTAGTAACAAGCTTCCAAACAACACGTAATGGAGTAACCACTGCATTAACAAGTATGAGTAATTCAAATACTCAAGCATGGAACAATATTAAATCAACAACAACCCAGAACTTAAATCAAGTACGTAACTCCACAATAGATGTAACAAATAAAATGACTAATGCATGGGGAGTAATGAAAGACAATATTGTTTCAGCTGCAGGAAGCATACAAACACAATCATACAATAAATTCAGCAGCCTTCATAGAAGTATTGCAAGTTTCTATAATCAATTAGCCAATGCACATTTCAGTAGTGGACTACCTGCAGGCCCAGCAACTAATTCAACAAGAGGATTAATTGGAGGCAGAACATTACCTGGTGGAAGCATTAACTTTGGAAAATCCACAAAAGGCGCAATAGCAAGTTATGCTGCTGGAGGATTAGGACAAGGAAAAGGCAGAGTAATTGACACTAATTCTAAAGTAAAACATCCTCAAAACAATAAAAGCAAATCATGGTTAAATCTTTTAGATTATAATTTACCAACAAGTGTAATTAATGATTTGGCAAGAGTTAATGGTTGTGTTAATCCAAATACTTGTTTTGCAGGAATTCCTGATACTAATGTGAATAAAATAATGAATACTGCATACAAATGGAGGATAGCCGACCCATGGTTCCTTGGAATTCAAATACCTTCAGATTATCATGTGGAAGATTTCCGTGATGGAAAACAACCGCAATTAAATCCTGGAAACTTTGAAGATCTACTTAGAAAAATCTTAACTGCAAGAGGATTCCAAAACCCTGGAACATACGAATTATACTATAACTCAAGATATAGTAATCAGCAAGTTTGGGATCAAGTAAGATGCAACTGTTTCGATGGTGCAGAAATGATAATTGAAATAGCATCTATGTTAGGATTATCAGGACATATGATTCATGGATCATGGAATGGAATAGGACATGTAGCAGCTATGATTAATGGTCAAATATATGATATGACACAATTCCAAAAACGTGGAGGAATATTCCGTGGAGGTTCTGGAGTTAGTTTTGGTTCAGCAAGTCCTGGAGGAAGTTCTAAAGATGTATTCGGAATCATTACAGATGGAATATATAATATTATTGATTTAATGAAAACAAATCAAAATGCATACTTCCAGAATATTGAACATAATAGGAATAATACAGCTGCTGATAATTTAGTGTCTTATACATCTGATGATGTGCATTTAACAATAGATTATAATCTTAATGTTACTGTTGAAGGAGAAGATATTGATGAAAAATCAATAATCACAACTTTAAAAGAAGTGATAACTGATTCCAAATTAATTGACCGCATTGCTGAAGCTTTAATTAAAAGAGACAATCGTATTAAAAGGATGAGAGGTTAAAAGATAATGGAAACTATAAAAATTAATCCTGAAGAATGTGAAATCTTCGGTAATATCATAAGTAACAAACATGGATATCTGGAAGATAAAAACGATTTTGAATCACATAAATGTATGGTTTCATTAAACAAGGTAAAACCTGATGAATGGGAATCTTACAATGTATATTCATTTAAATTAAGTAAAGATGTTTCATTAACTAACAGATTTAGTGAAGACATTCAATATTGTAAGGAATCTAGTTTATCTAGTTTGTTTGTTTGTGAACATTTTGATTTTAATTTCAACCCATATAGTGATTTTTTTGAAGTTGTTCCTTTTAGAAATGGTTATACTTTGAAAGTTAAAGAAACATATCTCTCGGGGAATGTTGATTTAACTTCTCCTTTTTTTCTTTTAATTCATCAAAACAATCAAGGGGTACACATACCTAATGATGCTTCCAGTATTGTGTTTTCATCTAATTATGATGCAAAAAACACTATTGAAAGCATACTTGTGGGATTTGTATTTTTCGATAAAGATGGTGAATTAATTGAAAATCAGGAAATTATGGATATTGCTAATGAAGGTATGGGTAATAAAGGAAGATGTGCTATTAAAACATCAAAAATACCTGATGGTGCTAAATATGTGAGTGTTGAATTTGCTTTTCCTGATGGTGTAAGTAAAGGAGATTACATTAGCTTTCAATTAAACTGTTTAATGTTTAATTCAGAGTATGATGGTTTTATTAAAAATTAAAAAAAATGATGGAGGATTATTAAATTGCCTAGTATTTTAAGATATCCAAGTAAAGTTCAAAATATAGAAGGAAACAACATACCATATCGTTCATGTGATCATATTGAAAATATTACAAATGATTTAAATACTGTGGGACATTGGGGTTATGCAGATCCTGGAGCAAAATATAAAAATGCGATTGCTGGAAGAAATGGTTCAAGAAAACATCCATCAACCATACGGGGATATGATTTTAAATATGATGGATTAATTCCAGATTCAGCTAAAGTAACGAGTATAATAGTACAATATTCATATAGAAAATTAGCATACTCTGCACAGATAAGTCAAACTGCACATGGAAGTTTTTCAAATCCAGAAATCATATTAAGTAGTTTAAACCTGTCAAAAACAGGTAATGCTCCACCTAGAAATAATTTTGGAGAATATGAAGTTCAATTTAATAATTTGAATCTAAAAGGAAAAGACATTAACACTCCAAATTTTGATGTTAAATTTGATTTACCACAAAATACATCTACAAACCCATGTTACATTGAAATGAAATACTTAAGAGTAATTGTAGTGTATACAACTGGAAATTATATTCCAAGCATTAGCATTGAACCAAATATTGTTAGTTACGGTGAAAAAGTAGCTGTAAAATGCACAATGGTTGAAACCAGCGGAACAAAACCTTCAGAAGAAATATCGGCAAACATAAAAATAATCACAAATGGAAACTGTGAAATCACATATGATTCACCATATTATGATGGAATCACAGGCATATGGAGACAAGCAACAACAAATGGTAAAGCAGAATTAATATTCTATTTAACTCCAACATCTGAAGGATTGTTTACAATCACACTTGATGAAAACAATAGCGGCCATTCAACAAAAACAACATTTGTAGTAGAAAAACCCCAATTGGAAGTATGGGATTTCTATGCAAATAACAAAGAAATTGAAATTAGTACAGAAACAGTTACAGATTTAACTTATTTAAGTATAATTTTAAAAACTGATGCTCCATTAGATTTAACATTAAATCTGAATTTTGGAGGGTTAACTGTAAAAGGATCTGTTCCAGGTTTATCCAATAATATTTTACAAATTTCAAAATCACAATGGCAAAAAGATGATAGTGGAAACATTATTTATGATACAAATATTCCTTTATACTCTAAAAGTAGTGGAGAATATAATATTGAAATGAGCAGCCCACTATTATTAGGTGTTTTCACAGATAAAGTGAAAGTAAACATTCCTGATTCATATAAATCATATTATTCAGTATTGAATTTGTCAGAATTCACATTATCAAATCTTGAACATGGTGAAACTTATGTTTTCTCAGCATTAGGAAGACTGTTAAATGCTTCTAAAATTGAAAACGGTTTGAAAAATTTAAGAGTTTGTGTTGTAAATGGAACAACAAATTCATACACCAATCAAATCAGTGTTAAGGACATGTGGGAAGAGTTATCCTGTGAGTTTACGTATGATGCAAGTAAACCAATTTATCTAATTTTTTATGGGAATTTCATAGATTTTGAGTATGGAACTGTAGAATTTGCTAACTTATGTTTAATACTTAAAGAAAGATATGCAGGTTATGAATATCCAGTATTGGCTTTATCTCCAAAAAGATATTTGTTAGGTGATGTAGGCAGCACTGCAAATTTATTACTTGAACCTCCAGAATCAGCATTGTCTACAAAACATTTCTTTGAAGGTTTCAACTGGCAAGGATTAGAAAACAACAATGTACTTATTCATGGAATAGAAATAACTGGAGACATAAGTGTTGAAGAACCAATTAACCTAATTTGTGGTCTTGGAACATTAGACACAGATGAATTAGATTACTATTTAGACAGCATAAACATCACTAAAAATGACACCAACTTTAAATTCGGTGGAAAATTCCATAATTTCGGCATTCCATTTCCAGAAATCAACAACATATTAAACAATTTAAGGTTTTTCTTACAAATTGATGATGCATTTGATAATGTAACGCCGTTCAATGTTGAAATGAAAAATGTACAAATTGCAATATATTATTCAAAAAATAGTGGAGAAGACTGCGATTTCTACATTAATGGAGTTAGTTGCAAATATTTCCTTATAAGTATGAGTCCTGAAACAGAAATACCTCGTGGAGCTAATTTTGATACAGAAAAATATAAAATTGAAGGAGCAGATGGGAAATACCCTATAAGAGTCAATGTTGATGATAAAAAAATCAAATTAAAATTCAGAGTTTACGGAGATGATTTTGAAGAATCAACAGAAATCATGAAATATGTAAGTGACTACCTGTATCCTGAAAGAGACACATTAGATTCACCAATTCTAAAAAGTATTAGTTTCTTTTTCGCACCTGAAGAATGTTTTGATTATTATATAGAAGATTCAATTGATGCAGAAGCAATGGTTGGAGGTTATGATTGTGAAGTGGACTTAATAATTCCTAGTGGTTTAAGTAGAAATATTAATCCATTAAGAAAAAGTTTCGCAGGAACAATAACCACAATTGGAAAAGTAAAACCAGACATTATTTTGTATAAATTAAGTGAAGATGAATCAACAAGCATACAAATAATCGAATCAGAATCTGGACAAATAATGAAACTTGAAGGAGAATTTATAACAAAATTACCTGAAACAACAAAGATTAAAATTGATTGTGAAAATAGAAATGTATTCTATGAAAAATATAGTGAATGGTTCAAAATAGATCCTAATTGTATTAGTGTAGATTCTAGTTTTTTCATATTGGATCATCATTTTAATTTTGAAAACAGTATCAATTGTAAAGTGACTGATGTAATTTACTATGAAAAAGGAGGATAAAAAGTATGGTTGTTGTTTTAGATAATCAAGAAAATATTCTTCAATTTTTAGATACTGAATTATCAGAAATACATATTACTGATGAATATCAAGGATATGAAACATTAAAAGCATCACATAAACTTACAAATGTTAAAAGAGACAAGCAATTATTCAAACAAGGAAACAAAATCTTTGTTGATAATTGTTTGTTTGTTATTAATAGTGAATGCACCTTTGATTATATAGACAAATCTATTGATGTAGATGCAGAAGAAATAATTGTCGAATTAAACAATTGTAAACCATTTTATATTAGAGACCCTAATTATGCTTCACATGTAAATGGAAACACAATCATTATCAGCAAATTATTCCTAAACAAATTACTGAAAGGTTTTTTCAATGTTACAAAAACAGATATTGACAGTATTGATTATAGTAAAAGACTAATCAATGTTCAGGGCTCAATAACAAAATACAACTTATTAAAAGCTATTGAAAAACAATCAGGATTAGTATTTAAAACAAATTATTCTTTAAAAAATAATAACATTATAAAAGAAATACAATTACTAAAACCTGCAAATTATGGAGTAACACACAATAAAATTGTAGAAAGTGTTGTAATTGGAGAAAATACTAATGAATTATCATATAGTAGTGATGAAACCAAAAATGCATTAGGTATAATGCCAGTAATTTCTTCAGAAAATACTGATGAAGTAGATTATTCAAAAATACTTAGACAATTTTACAATCTTGATGTAAACAATAATATTCCACCAACATTATTTGAATATGATTTTTACATACAAGACATTATTGATTGTGCTGAAAAACTATTAGTACTTCTTGATGTTCAAAAATACTTCCCAAACAAGTTTGAAATATCACATAGTGAAATATATGAAGATTCATCAAAAAACAAAGTCTACAATGTTAAAATCGGCATGGGGCAAATGATACTTCTACTTGCAGAAGCAATAATCAACACTGAAGACAATAACTCTGAAAACATTTCACTTAAAATTGTTGATTGTGCAGATTTACCATCACACAGCCATATTGACTGCATCATAAAACAGGATGAAATAATACAATTAGCAAGAATAATCAAATCGTACTGCATAACTCAAACAAAAGCACCAAACAGCTTATCATTTAGTGGTGGAAGATTAAGCTTCCAATATTTAATATATGTTCTTGCAAAATATTTAACAACAAAAAAAGATGTTTTCTTTAATTCTAATGAAATAAAAATAATAGACACTGTTTCTTTAACATTTGTACAAGAAAATATTCACTATATAAAAGATTATGAAAACTACGAATACATGCCATTCATGTACACACAAAATACAACATCTTCAAATAAAATCCCAACCATTACTCCACGCCAAATTCCAGGATGCACTATTTTAGATGTTGAAAAATATATCAGCGAATCACACCCAATTCTCAAAATTAAAAAAATAAAAGGAGCATCAACACTCGGTATTGAAGTAACTAATCAGGGAATAGCAGATGATGACCCCAATACTTCAATGATATATTTCCAACAACCGAATCTAATTCAGGATGAAAGCGAAATAACCATTGACTATAAAAATAAGTCAATAAAATTCATGAAATATGTTGAAAAAGAAGTAGAAAAACAAGTAACTGAAAATGTCACAACAGGAGATCCCAACACAATAACCGTAAACATGATGCCATCATGTGGCTGTTGCTATGGAACACAATATAAAAGATATACAAAAACATGGAAAAACTACTGTCCTAATTGTGGCAAAACTGGAACATTAACTGACAATCCCAAAAAAGTGTACGAAGGCGAAATAACTTGCAGCATGAAAAAAGGAGGCTGTGATGCAGATTACTGCGGATACTGTGGAGGGGACAAATGGGGTCATGGAAAATGTAAAAAAGTTAAATTAACTCCTGGAGAAGCAGAAACAACAACCACTGCAACAAAAACAGTCAAAGAAACAGTAGGAGAATATAAAGAAATAACTGCAGAATATACTGGTGATGAAAGTGATTCAAAACAAAATATAGTAAATGTAATCACAAAACAATCAAAATTCAACTACTGGTACGGCAACGTAACTTTCAAACTAAAAGGATGTGATTTTGTATCATTAACATGTGATACAACAAAACTTTTTGAATTTTCAAGATTCCCCTATGTAAAACCAAGAGGAGAATTATATATTCATGCTTTACCAACACTTGTAGATTTCAATTATCTCACAGTATGTGATGGTAATCCAAAATTAGAACCATTTGAAACTAGCGAACAATCAGTAGAAGAAGTACTGATTGGATGCTGGCAAAAATTAAACGGTTCAGGAGATAACACAAAATGGTTAGAGAAAAATGAAAGCATAAAAGTAGACCTTGTAGAAACACCAGGACACAATTATAATGTAGGGGATTTTGTATATGTAAAATTCCCAGATTCAGAGGTGTTCAAAGCACAAATAACAGAAATAAGTTATAATCCTTATCTAAATGGTGATAAAGAGATTAAAATAGGTAATGTTAAACGAGAGAGTGTAATATGACTAAACTAACTGAAAATGAAAGAAAAGCACTAAATAATGCATGTGCAAGATTAAGAGAAACAAACCTCGGCACAAAAATAGGAAACATTGAAGATTTCCTAGATATCGACATATTAAAGACAGATGCCAATACAGTAAGTAAAGCCATTGATGAATTGTTCGACAAATGGGCAAACCCATTATTAAATATTACAGTACCTCCACCAGGTTTTTTCACTTTAGCAGGAGATGCTGAAGGAAATCTATGGTGTTATTGTAATGATGAAACCAACCCTCCAATATTTGAACATGATGAAACTACTGGTGATTTATATTTAAATATAGCTAGTGAAGATGGAGCAAATAGTTATCAGGTACATGTTGGCAATTATATTGCTGTTAAACATTTAAATGATTATTATAAGAAAACAGAAATTGATTCAAAATTAGGTGGGAAATCAAATGTTGGACATAATCATGATGAAAGGTATTATACTGAAACTGAAATAGATTCTAAATTGAATAATAAGGCAAATACTAATCATAATCATCAGGACAGTAATGTTTCTGTAACTACTTCTAATTATGGAAGTAATTTGACGCAAGAAACTTTTAATAGTTATATTAGTAATGATATGATTCTTTTAAAGTCAAAAATTGATTCTCTTGTGGGGTTTATTGCAAAAGTGGTGTCTGAATTGCCAGAAACTGGAGAAAATGGAGTAATGTATTTAAAATTAAATACTTCATCTTCTGTTGAGGGTAATGTTTATGATGAGTATATTTGGGTTAATAATAAATTTGAAAAAATTGGTTCAACTGAAACAACAGTTGACTTATCTGGGTATGTTACACAAACAGAAATGAATACTCAATTAGCAAATAAAGCAAATGTTAACCACAGCCATACAAGTGATAGTATAGGCCTTGATCAGGATAGTGATGATGGCATGTGGGTGTATGAATATGGACTTGATAGTCAGTCAGGTGTAAATGGTTTTGTTTATGATCATGACAAAAAATTGGAAAATATTGATGATGGTGCTAATAAAACAGTTGTTGATTCATCATTAAGTAGTTCTTCTATTAATCCTGTACAGAATAAAATCGTGACTAATGCGTTGAACGGTAAAGCTAACAGTAGTCACAGTCACAGTATCAGCAATATTACTGATCTTCAATCAAGCTTGGATGGTAAAACCAATATTAATACAAGAGATTTTAGTTTCTTTTTATCTGATGTTATCTTGCCTGAAGGAAGCAGTATTGCAGATAAAAGTATTACTCGCTCACATGTTCACGATACCATACAAATACCCTACAAGCAGAGCACTCAAGAAGGGTATCGTACAGATACTTTTAATCTTGAAAACTTTGACTTATTTTTATCATGGAGTCCTAACAGCTTAGGAATTAACTCTAATATACAATTTATCTTATTGAATCCAGAAACAAACGAAAAAATAAGTGTAGTATGCACCCCTCAGCAAGGTCGTACATGGGTTGATATAGTTTGTGATGGTGGAACAAATAGAACTTACGACCAAAATGGCACATATGGGAATGTTGCAGGAAAATATTTTGGTTTAATTTTCAAAGTAAGACATGATAAGTTAAGTTATGTATTATGTGATGATTCTCAAACAATTAACACAGCCAATAAGAGTCGGGGAGCAGAAATTAATTCTAATAGGTGGAGATTAATTACAAAAGCAGGTGCATGGAGTAGCGGTACAAGTATGAGTTATAATGTGTCTGGTGTGAAAATGAAAATAGGAGTATAATTAAATAAATGGAGAGGTTTTTTTTAATGGTTAAAAAAATATTACTGGGGAATTTCAAAGGCCCTAAAGGCAATACTGGACCAACAGGACCAACAGGTCCTAAAGGTGATAAAGGAAGTAAAGGTGATACTGGACCTGCAGGAAAAGATGGTAAAGATGGAAACATTGAAACACCCACAACTATTTTAAATAAATTAAAAGAAGTGGATGGAGCAGGTTCAGGTTTAAATGCAGATTTGGTGGATGATGAACATTCTGAAACATTTGCAAGACAAGAAATATTAGAAACCACAATGGATGATTTAAAAAACACTAGATTAGTAATGGGTCGCTTATCAGACCTTGCTGGAGAAGATGGAGTTAAACTAGAATTAAATTATGGAAATTCTGTTTACGGTAAAATTATTTCTTCCAATCCTGAAATTAACACAGGGGAAAATGTGGTAATTAATTTTATTGTAAATGGTGTTTCTTATGAAAGAACAACTGATGCTAATGGTAGAGCAATACTGCCGATTAGATTAGACCCTGGAAGTTATATGTTGGAAGGTATTGTAAAAAGAGGAGCTGCTGGAGAGAATCCTCGTTTAGAACAAACAAGATTACTGATTGTACATTAAAAATTGATAGGGGGATTATTTTGGGATGATTAGTGAAGAATGTGAAAAATGTGCATTTTATGATCCTTGTGATAAAGAGGTTCCTTGTTGTTTTGAAGATGCAATTATAAAATGCAGTATCTTAAAGGAATATTTAGATGATTTAAAATTTAAAAAGGAGATGAAAATAAATGGTTAATGAACATATTAGTTTTACAAAATACACTTATTTGATGAATAGAATTGCTTATTGGTTAGTGAATAATAATAAAAAGTTTAATACAAGACAAGTGTATAGTTACATGAATCGTGTAGCTGATTATGGCACAATTATAAAAGCAATTAAAGAGAGAGGTACGAATTATCAACAAGACAGTCTTATTGCAGAGTTTGTTGAATGTGCAATATTTGATAATAAAGATTTAAGTTTCCTCCCAAATTATGTGTCTGATACTGATGGAACAAAGTATTATAAGAATTGTTATGTTAGTATGGCTAATCGTGTATCAGCTTATGAAGTATTAAATGGTGTTAGTCCAGCTATTGTTTATCTTGAAGACCCACATGGCAACGGAACAACCAGCGACACCACAGACATCACATTAAAAAGGTTCACCGACAAATTTGGTGGTGTAACAGATATAGACTCTTGCTTGAACAAAATCCGAGGAAGAGGATATGGATATTATTATAACTCCAAATATAATACTCAGGAAACTATTAATAAGATCTATAATAAGCAAGGAGTTAATTGTACTGATTCAAGTCAATTATTTTACCGTTTAGGACTTGCATTAGGTTATAATGTACAATTCATTCATGTACGATGTAGAAGTGGGACTGGGCATGTAAGGCTTAGATTGAAACATTCTAAGCATACTGGGGGCTCTTGGATTTATCGTGACCCTGCAGCAGTTTTAAATGGAAACAGTGTTTCAAGTAATTGGTGTATGAATGGTACGATTTTAGCGTATGATCCAGCTTGGATTTTTAGTGATTTGTATCAATGATTTTTTTTTGATGGATTCTACTTTTTTTTAGTGGAATTCTTTATTTTTTTTATAAAAATAAGTAGTAATAA
>OLPI01000508.1_pt1 | contig 37193 bp, 29 predicted proteins | sample 1672361 | NCBI WGS metagenome assembly OLPI01 (sample SAMEA3136675, study PRJEB25190) | human gut metagenome
TAACAAGGTAGCCGTACCGGAAGGTGCGGCTGGATCACCTCCTTTCTAGGGAGATCACCCTAACCAATTCAGAAAGACCGAGTCCGGAGCAGAGGAGTCCGCCGGAGGAGGCCCCGCCTGGAACTTCCATTCCGTCCCAGCATCCGGCTCCCGGGATTCCCGGGCACCTTGAGAGCCGCATAGCGATTCGAAGCGAAGATATCAACATATCTTATCTCCATGTCATGAAAGACATTAGCGCATAGCAATTTACGCTGCATTCCCAAAGGAATCAGCGGGGAACGCTTGCGCATCTTCATGGCGGATGAAAGCAATTTCCTTATTTTATTCCATTGATACAGATACCATGTACCATCATGCTCCAGGCCTTCCGCCCCGGGGGGAATCCCCCGAGGGCGCAAGGTACCATGGGCGCACGGCGGATGCCTTGGCATCGGAAGTCGACGAAGGGCGCGGCAAGCCGCGATAGGCCCGGGGGAGGCGCAAACGGCCGCAGATCCCGGGATTCCCGAATGGGGGAACCCAGCCGCCGTCATGGGCGGCTACCCGATTGGAGACCATCCTTTCGGGGGACAACCGGGGGAACTGAAACATCTAAGTACCCCGAGGAGGAGAAATCAACCGAGATCGCGCGAGTAGCGGCGAGCGAAAGCGCGCGAGCCCAAACCTGCGACGGCGCCAAGGCTGGGGCCGTTGCCTCGCAGGTGTTGCGGGACGAGATGCCCCGGGCCCCCAGGCCCGGGCGCGAGTCAGAAAACCGGATTCGAGCGGAACGGCATGGGAAGGCCGGCCGCAGCGGGTGAGAGCCCCGTACGCGAAGGGTCCGGACTCGCGATTCTCGATCCAGAGTAGGGCCGGGCACGTGAAACCCGGTCCGAAGCAGGGGGGACCACCCTCCAAGGCTGAACACTCTCCGATGACCGATAGCGAACCAGTACCGCGAGGGAAAGGTGAAAAGCACCCCGAGAGGGGAGTGAAACAGCGCCTGAAACCGTGCGCCCCCAAGCAGCGGGAGCCGTTCTGACGACGGTGACCGCGTGCCTTTTGTAGAATGAGCCTGCGAGTCGCGGCATGCGGCGAGGTTAAGGGACACCGAGCCGCAGCGAAAGCGAGCCTGAACAGGGCGATTTGAGTCGCATGCCGCGGACGCGAAGCCGGGTGAGCTATCCATGGGCAGGGTGAAGCGGGGGTAAGACCCCGTGGAGGCCCGAACCCACTTCGGTTGAAAACGGAGGGGATGACCCGCGGATAGGGGTGAAAGGCCTATCAAACCCGGAGATATCTCGTTCTCCCCGAAACAGCTTTAGGGCTGGCCCCGGGCATTGACCATCGGAGGTAGAGCACTGGACCGGCGAGGGGGCCTCACCGCCTACCGACCCAGACCAAACTCCGAATGCCGATGGTTCCGACCCCGGGAGTCAGAGCGCGTGGGCTAAGCTGCGCGCTCGAGAGGGAAACAGCCCAGACCGCCCGCCAAGGCCCCAAAGGCCGTGCTAAGTGGCAAAGGATGTGCGCCCGCCCAGACAACCAGGATGTTGGCTTAGAAGCAGCCATGCATTCAAAGAGTGCGTAACAGCTCACTGGTCGAGTGGGGGCGCGCCGACAATGCGCGGGGCTCAAGCACGGCGCCGAAGCGGCGGAATCGATCAATTCGATTGGTAGGGGAGCTTTCCATGCCGGGCGAAGCCGGAGGCGCGAGCCCCGGTGGACGGCATGGAAGTGAGGATGCAGGCATGAGTAGCGAGAGAGCGGCGAGAAACCGCTCCGCCGAAAACCCAAGGTTTCCTGGGCGAGGCTAATCCCCCCAGGGTCAGCCGGGAGCTAAGGCGAGGCCGCAAGGCGCAGCCGATGCACGACGGGCAGACATTCCCGTGCCGGCGCGGGCGCGCTACGACCGATGGGACGACGGGGAAGGATACGCGAGCGGGGTTCTGGACGTCCCCGTGAAAGCGCGTAGGGAGGGGCCCAGGGAAATCCGGTCCCCACACATCCCGAGACGCGAGACGAGCCGCACGGCGAAGTCGCGGATTCCATGCCTCCTAGAAAAATCCCTAGGCAGCGCCCACGCCGCCCGTACCAAAACCGACACAGGTGGGTAGGAAGAGCATTCCGAGGCGATCGGGGCAACCATGGTCAAGGAACTCGGCATAATCGTCCCGTAACTTAGGGAGAAGGGACGCCCCCCAGCGTGTACCGGCTCGCCCGGGAAGCGCCGGGGGGCCGCAGCGAAAGGGCCCAAGCGACTGTTTACCAAAAACACAGGACTCTGCCAAGCCGCGAGGCGAAGTATAGGGTCTGACGCCTGCCCGGTGCCGGAAGGTCACGGGGATCCGTTAGCCTTTGGCGAAGCGGTGAACCCAAGCCCCGGTAAACGGCGGCCGTAACTATAACGGTCCTAAGGTAGCGAAATTCCTTGTCGGGTAAGTTCCGACCTGCACGAACGGCGCAACGACTTGGGCGCTGTCTCGACCATGGGCCCGGCGAAATTGCATTATCCGTGAAGATGCGGATTCCCCGCGGAAGGACGGAAAGACCCCGTGAACCTTTACTGCAGCTTGGCATTGGCCGCAGGCGCGGCGCGTAGAGGATAGGCAGGAGGCTGCGAAGCCCGGGCGCCAGCCCGGGCGGAGCCGACCTTGGAATACTGCCCCCGTCGCGTCGGCGGCCTAACCCGGGGACGGCCCGGGGACCGTGCCAGGCGGGCAGTTTGACTGGGGCGGTCGCCTCCCAAAGAGTAACGGAGGCGCGCGCAAGGTCCGCTCAGGACGGTCGGCAACCGTCCGCGGAGCGCAAGAGCACAAGCGGGCCTGACTGCGAGGCAGACAAGCCGAGCAGGGACGAAAGTCGGCTCTAGTGATCCGGCGGCCCCGAGTGGAAGGGCCGTCGCTCAACGGATAAAAGGTACTCCGGGGATAACAGGCTGATCTTGCCCAAGAGTCCACATCGACGGCAAGGTTTGGCACCTCGATGTCGGCTCATCGCATCCTGGGGCTGGAGCAGGTCCCAAGGGTACGGCTGTTCGCCGTTTAAAGCGGTACGCGAGCTGGGTTCAGAACGTCGTGAGACAGTTCGGTCCCTATCCTCCGCGGGCGCAGGAGAATTGAGGAGGGCTGCCCCTAGTACGAGAGGACCGGGGCGGACGGGCCTCTGGTGTCCCGGTTGTCGACCAACGGCACGGCCGGCTAGCCACGCCCGGAACGGATAACCGCTGAAGGCATCTAAGCGGGAAGCCGTCTCCGAGATGAGTTCTCCCTTCGGTAAGCCCCCATGTAGAACACGTGGTCGATAGGCCGCAGCTGCAAGCGCCGCGAGGCGTTCAGGCGAGCGGTACTAATAGGGCGAGCCCTTGCACCCATCCTTCCTCATAGGAAGGGCGGGGCCTGGAACGGATGGATCCTTCGCTTCGGTCGCCATGCGGCCCCCAGGGTCGCCCCGGTACCGGCATGCGGGCGAGAGCGCCCTGCATGAGCGCGACCACAGAGGCGGGGATCACCCGATCCCATTCCGAACTCGGCAGTTAAGCCCGCCTTCGCCGAAAGTACTGCAGCGCCAGGCTGCGGGAGGACAGGGCGTCGCGCTCATGCAGGGCGCTTCCGCATTTCATCGGGCCTTTCGGCCCTTTTTCTTTTTCGGGGGCCGTGCGGCCCCTTTCTTCGTTTTTGGGCAAAAATCGAGTTTCGTCCGTTTCTTGTTTTGTGGAATTGGATACTATTTTCCCTTAGTGAAACGATAGGGGATGATTATGACCTGGGAAGTGCATGAGGTTCATGAGCGTCTTTATCCTGACCAGGGATGGACGCCCGCTAAAGCGATTCTGGAGGACGAGAAGCATCTCCATGATGCCGATCACCCCGATGCGAACGGGTGGCCTATTTGGCATTTTCGTCATTCTCGACCGGATGAAGGGTTGGGATCGGGGGTTCTTCCTGATTGTCCAATCGTCGATATCCATACTCACGCATGGGTCGATAGCTTTGCGCCTCGTATGCGTGCTTATTTCGGAGACAACTTCGGTGCTACGGCGTTTAATTCCGGTACGCTTGATGGCGTTCGGGAGCGAAAACGCGAGCTTGGTGTTACAAAATCGGTGATTCTTCCCGTGCCTACGAATCCTCGTCAGGTGCCGCAATTCAATGATTGGCTGCAGGATTATACCGATGATCCCGATATCGTTCCGTTCATGAGCGTGGTGCGCGATATGGATGACCCTGTCGCCGAGATTCATCGGTGCGCGAAATTGGGCTTTAAGGGTATGAAGTTGCATCCGGTGAATCAGCATTTCAAAATGAGCGACCCTATAATGTTTCCTATATACGAGGCCGCCATCGAAGAGAATATGGTCATCCTGTTTCATACGGGTTCGGGTATTGATTACCCGACGGTCGGCCCTGATTGGGATTGTTCGCCCGTTGAAATTGATCGCTTCTTTAATAAATTCCCTTACGAGCGAACGGTTTTGGCTCATTTGGGCGGCAGCGTGCCCGACTTCACCCATCCACCCGAGCTGCATCCTGAATGGCCCGGGTATATGGACACGGCTTTCCAGATTGGTCACATTACCAACGACGATTTCCTGCGCATTGTACGGGAATATGGCACGACGCGCATTTTGTTTGGCACCGATTCTCCTTGGGAGGATACTGCGGACTTTTTGACGAGGCTCGCCCACATTGGCCTGACCGATAATGAGTTGCGCGATATTTTGTATCGCAATGCCAATACGTTGCTCAACCTTGGTTTGGAGTAGTTCGTTGCCGTCAACCGATTTGCTAGAGGGGTCGCATTTTGCGTCATCGATAGGCATCGGTGAAAATAAACGGTCCTGTTCACGATTGGGGTCGAGCATTCCGCCCGATTATTCAACCGTTTCCATGTTATGAGCTTCTTCTATACCTCGCCTGGTCAAGGCGGGGTATACTCTTCTCTACATATGTTGAGCGGGCGCGCTTTCGCCGATGCCCGGTTTGCCGGGCATTTTGGGAAGAGGTGAAAGCGCGTCCACTTATGAAGGAGTGGATAATGGAAGGTTTTGCGCTCATTGACACGGGCATATGGTCTATTGTGCCCCCGCTTTTGGCGCTCGGATTGGCGCTTCTTACGAAGGAGGTGTATTCCTCCCTCACGATTGGCGTTTTTGTTGGCATGGTGATTTATACCTTCACCATCGATGGCGTTGGATTCGGCTCGCTCGTTGATGCGTTCTGCCTGGTTCCCCAAATGATGGGTGAGCAAATTGCCAACAACGGCGCGCTGTTGCTGTTCTTGGCGTTGTTGGGTGCGCTTGTCGTGCTTATTGCTATTGCCGGCGGCTCCCGTGCGTACGGTGCATGGGTTTCGCAGCACGTGAAGAGCGCTCGCCTCGCCCGCGTGATGACTGCCGTTTTGGGCATTCTCATTTTTGTGGACGACTATTTCAACTGCCTTACGGTTGGTGCGGTCATGCGTCCTATCACTGACCGTTTCCGTATGAGCCACGAAAAGCTGGCATGGCTTATCGACTCGAGCGCGGCACCCGTGTGCATTATCGCCCCGGTGTCTTCGTGGGCGGTTGCCGTTGGCGGCTATCTGGGCGATGACGGCTTCAATCTGTTCGTGCAGTCGATTCCGTATAACTTCTACGCGCTCGCGACTATCGTGTTTGTGTTCTTCGTCGCTTTCATTGGATTGGATTTTGGTCCCATGAAGAAGGCCGAAGAGGCTGCTGCGAAGTATGGTTCCGCCGAGGCCGAGGAAGTTGCTGTCGCCAACCCGGGCAAAGTAATTACCCATCCCGACGAGGTCGAGGGCGATACGCGTCTGAGCGTTGCCGCCGAGCGCACCGCTGCTAAGATCGCCGCGAAGAATAACCCGCAGACCGCCTGCGATTTGCCTGCGACCGTTATTGCGGAAGAGACCGAGCTCGCTGAAGCGTTTGAGGCGAATAAGGCCGAAGCTCAGTTCAAGGGAATGGAAGTGTCCAATAAGGGCAAAGTGTTCGACCTTATTGTGCCTATTCTCGTTTTGATTGTGTTCTCCATTTGGGGCATGCTCTATATCGGCGGTTTCTTCGAAGGCGTCGAATTTGCGGTTGCCGTTGGCGAGAATCCCGTTGCTGGCTTGTGTATTGGCTCGTTTGTGGCGCTGGTCGTGGCTGCTGCCATGTACCTGCCTCGTGGCTTGTGCACGCTCCAGGGCTATATGGAAGGCGTTGCCGAAGGCGCGCGCTCCATGGTTGGGGCCATTATGATTCTCGTGCTCGCCTGGTCGCTCGGCGGCGTGTGCCGCTACATGATTGGCACGGGACCGTTCGTCAGCGGTTTCCTGAATGGATTGGGCATTAGCCTTACTCTGCTGCCGTTCGCCATTTTCCTGGTTGCGGCATTCATCGGCTTTTCTATGGGTACGAGCTGGGGCACCATTGCTCTCATTCTGCCCATCGTAGTCGGCGTGTTTGACCCGAGCGACCCGCTGTTCTTGGTTGCCATCGGTGCGACTCTCGGCGGCGCGGTGTATGGCGACCATATCTCGCCGATTTCCGATACGACGATTCTTTCGTCTGCCGGCGCCGAATGTAATCATATGGCGCACGTGTCGACGCAGATTCCGTACGCATCCATTGTGTTCGTGTCGGGCGCTATCGGTTATGTCCTTGCGGGCATCATGGGCAGCCCTTGGATTCCGTTGGCCGTCACCATTGTGCTGGCGTGCGTCGGCTTCGTCGCGATCGCCAAGATCATGAACAAGAAAGACGCTGCGGCGTAAGGGTTCGATACAGAAAAGGCCGGGTTCGCCCGGCCTTTTTTATGTCATCCGTCGAGATTCGCCCTGCCGCTGACCAGCGCGATGGCGTCTATTAAGGCGACCGCTCGTCTTCCGCTCGTCATGCTTGCTATGCGCCTCGCTTCGGTTTTCCATTTCGGAGGAATTTGGGAAACTGGAGTGCCCAGACGGATGCGCTCGCACTCGGCGGCTGCCTTCTCGCCGTTGAGGGTGAATACGCCTGAATGTCGAAGCGCTGCCTTTGAGCGCCGGTAAAACCTTGAGTCGCTATGCCTGCCGGTAGTCGATTCCGTCGAAGTAGCTGCGGAAATCTACGTGGCGGCTGCTGTGGGGGCAGATGAATTTATGGGCGGCTAGGAAATACTCGTCGGTCATTGCGGCGAGATAGTCGACGACGATTTGGTGCGGCTCTTCCTTCCGGTAGGGCGCATCGTCGTCGTAAAGGCGGCGCTGGTGTTCGATCTTTTCGATGTGATGCTTGAAGAGCGGGGAGCTTTCGTTGTTCGTTTTCAGGTCGCGAAGCAGCTGCTCGTAGAGCTCCTCGAACATAGGGCGAATTTCTTCTTCGTAAATATCGCCCTGATCGCCGGCCAAATAGATGCGTTCGTAGTTTTCGGCTTTTGCGGTTTTGAGCGCTGCGAAGGCGTCATCGCTCATCTCGATATGGTCGCGAAGGTAGCTATGTTCGACGATATCGACGGTGAGGTTGTTGATGATTTCCGCATTCATGACCCCCATGGGGCCGGCGGTGAAGTGTTTGTCCGATTCGAGCGCGCCAACGCCCATGGCGTCTTGGCGATCTTTGCCCACATACGCAATCATGTCGGAAATGCGCACCACGCAGCCCTCGAGCGTTGCTGGACGCAAGTGCCCGATGGCCGATTCGTCGGTATAGCACGCTTCCATATGGGCATCGAAATCGTCGAAGGAATGCGTGGTGCCGAGATAGAACGTTTTCTGGCTGCTCTCGCCGTTGTGGCACAATACGCCGTCGAGCGTTTGTAAGCTTACGTTGCGAGCGTACAGATGGTCGAGCACCCGTGCGCTGTGGACGTTATGGTTGAAATAGCGCCCTGTGTCGGCATGGTAAAGGTCGTTCAAGATGTGCTCGCCCGCATGTCCGAAGGGCGTGTGTCCCAAATCGTGACCGAGGGCAATGGCTTCCGTGAGGTCTTCGTTCAGGCGAAGCATGCGTGCGATGGTGCGCGCAGTGCGGGCGACGAGTTGCACGTGCAGGCCGCGTCGTGAGATGTCGTCATTTCGCACGAAGCTGAACACCTGGGTTTTGCCCGCATACCGGTTATAGGGCGGAACGTTGAGGATTTTATCGATGTCTCGACAGAATGGGGGGCGGTGCATCCGTTGTGACATGTCTCGCTTGGGGTTGCGCCGTATGACGTCTTCGTTCTTGCAGCGATAGGGGTTGGAAATGCCTTTATCGGTATCGGCATTCCACCGATCGATGAACTCGGAAGAGAAGTTGTTGTAGGCCATGGCTGCTCCTTGGCTGCGTTTCGAAAGTCGATATGCCGAGTATACGACATCGGCGCATGCCGGCTGCAGGAAAGCGGAAAGGGCTTCGCATGTGCGATTTCGGCCATTCATAGGCGGGCGCTTTCAATTGGGCGGTCGTGCTTGTCAACCTTCTATGCTTCCTTGAAACCTTTTTGAAAAAATTGTTCCACTGTAGCGTGCGATAGTGATATAGTCTCCGTCAGCACCTTGAGGGATTGAGGTTAGCCTTTTCCTCTCTCTTGTCGCTCTTCTCAATCCTCCAAGGCCACAAGTGCATAGCGCCACCCCGTCGATACGTCTTGAATCGAAGCTTTCCCGGCCGAGACTGGACGCGTTAGGGGCCTCTGGAGAATCCCAATCATTTGGGTGCCGAAGGGGCAAGCGCCGCGAAACCCATGATCGCGCGGCGTGAAACTCTCAGGCAAAAGGACAGAGCAGCTTCGCAGCTTGTTGCAGGTATTCGTGCATGCGCATCCCCGCAACAGCTCTTCTTCTGTTTATCTCCTTATATTCACAGGCTCCTTCGCTTTCTGAAAGCGTATCGCGCGCGGCGTTAGATAGTCGGTCGTTTCGCGATGCGGAATGAAGAAAGGAAGAGTTGTGGAACAGTTTTTCGCCACGGTGAACAGCATTTTGGTCGCCATCGACGATTTTATTTGGGGCGTGCCGCTGATGGTCCTCATTTTGGCCGGCGGCATTCTTCTGACCGTGCGCCTGCGCGGCCTGCAGTTTGCTAAGTTGCCCCGCGCGCTTCGCTACATGATGAAGAACGAAAAGGGCGAAGACGCCCATGGCGAGGTATCAAGCTTCGGCGCGCTGTGCACGGCGCTTTCGGCCACCATCGGCACGGGCAACATCGTGGGCGTTGCGACGGCTATTGTTGCCGGCGGCCCGGGCGCGATGTTCTGGATGTGGCTCGCCGCGTTGTTCGGAATGGCAACGAAGTATTCCGAGGGCCTGCTCGCTGTGAAGTATCGCAGCATCGACGAAGACGGCCACGTGCTCGGCGGCCCGTTCTATTACATCGAGCGCGGCATGAAGCAGCGTTTGCCCCAGATTTCCTGGCGCTGGCTCGCAAAGATCTTCGCGTTCTTCGGAATGTGCGTTGGCCTGTTCGGCATTGGTACCTTCACTCAGGTGAACTCTATCAACTCGGCTATCACCGGCTTCTTTGATCCGAATATGGCGCATACCGTGAGCCTGTTCGGCATGGAATATTCGCTCGCTACGGTTATCGGATCGCTTGTTGTCGCCATTTTCGTTGGCCTGGTTGTCATTGGTGGTCTGAAGCGCATTTCGAGCGTTGCTCAGAAGGTCATTCCCATCATGGTTGTCGTCTATGTGGGCTTCTCTCTGTTGCTCATCGTGGTGAACATCACCGCTCTGCCCGATGCGCTGGTCACGATTGTCGAGAGCGCGTTTGGCCTGCGTGCCGCTGCTGGTGGCGCTCTGGGTGCGATTATCATTGCTATGCAAAAGGGTATCGCGCGTGGCATTTTCTCTAATGAGGCCGGTCTTGGTTCTGCCCCTATTGCTGCTGCCGCTGCTCAGACCAAAGAGCCCGTGCGTCAGGGTCTCGTGTCCATGACGGGCACCTTCCTGGACACGATCATCGTGTGCTCCATGACTGGTTTGGCTCTCGTGATGACGGGCGCGTATCAGATTCCGGGCCTTGAGGGAGCGGCTGTTACCACTGCTGCATTCCAGACTGGCTTGCCGTTCATTCCCGGCGAGGCCGTGAGCTTCGTGCTTATGATTTGCTTGGCTTTGTTCGGTTTCACCACTATTCTCGGTTGGGACTACTATGGAGAGCGTTGCCTCGAGTATTTCAGCAACGGTTCGAAGAAGGCCGTGAAGGCGTATCGCTGGGCATACATCGCCTGCGTGTTTGCTGGTCCGTACATGACCGTTGCCGCTGTGTGGACCATTGCCGACATCTTCAACGCGTGCATGGCCATTCCGAACATGATTGCCCTGATCGTGCTTTCGGGCGTGGTTGTTCGCGAGACCAAGGACTTCTTCAAGCGTCTTGAGGAAGCGAACGGCGATGAGGAGACTATGGTTTCGTATAAGGCGCAGTAAGAATCGATTCGCCCGGTGGAAGCGGGTGGTGGTGAGCTGATTGGCTTCATTTGAAGTTACGGCTCGCTGCCGCCCGCTCGTTTGAAGAAACTTAGAGCCAAGGGCGCTTTCGCTGTTTGCAGCTTTATAATATCCCCCATGAACCGACGCGCCTTCGGGCGCGTTTTTGTTGTTTGCGGAAAGACGGGAACCAAACGTGGTCGACCAGGAGAAAATCCAACAGGCTGTTCGCCTTTTGCTCGAGGGCATGGGGGAAGATGTTGAGCGCGAAGGGCTGCTCGAGACGCCTCAGCGCGTGGGGCGCATGTATGCTGAAATATGTCGAGGCATGGACGAGTCGGCATCGGAGCATTTGTCCACGACGTTTTCCATCGACTCCGACGATATGGTCGTCGAGCGCGATATTCAGTTCTATTCGCTGTGCGAGCACCACTTGCTTCCGTTTTATGGCAAGGTGCATCTCGCCTATATCCCCAACGGCCGCGTGACGGGGCTCTCGAAGCTCGCGCGCACGGTTGAGGTGTTCTCTCGACGCCTGCAGCTGCAGGAGCGATTGACTTCGCAAATCGCCGATGCGCTTATGGACGATTTGGGCGCGAAGGGCGCTATTGTCATGGTCGAGGGCGAGCACATGTGCATGTCGATGCGCGGTGTGAGCAAGCCGGGCGCTTCGACCGCAACGCTTGCAAAGCGTGGTGTCTTCGAAGGCGATCAAGCGCTGGTTGATGAATTCTTCCGCTTGATTGGGAAATAGTCCGAGTGCATAGACTATCGATGAGCCTTGCTTTTTTGCGAGGCTTATTATTTTGATTGACCGAATGTAGGACCGGGGAGGCGAGTATGGCGAAGCCCGATAAAACCGAACGATTCAAAGTGACCGAACGCGAGGCCGGAACGGGGCGCGTTGTGCACGAAATGCAGGGCGACGCTCCGGTCTTGTCAGCGGCAAGCCCGTCTGACGGCGCGAAACTTGAAGGCTTCGAGGGGCCGGTTAACCCCCTTGCGGTCGACCCCTATATTCCTGCGACTTCTGTGCCCGCAACGGGCGGCGGAGTTTCTGCCGTCGAGGTTTTGCCGACGGGTGCGTCGCCTCTTGGAGCGGCATCGCCGAAGACCGCATCGATGATTGCGCGCGAGCAGGAGCTCGAGTTGCGCTGTATTTGCGGAAATGACCAGGTCATGCCTGCGGTCGATGCAATTCGCCGCCATCCCGATTTCGTCGACCATATGAAGCGCATCCATCGTGCCGAATTGAGCCGCGAGTTTTGTTGCCACGGGATTGACCACTTGCTCGACGTGGCACGCATCGCATATATTCGCGTGCTTGAGCGCAAAATGCCTTTCCGAAAAGAAACGGTCTATGCAGCAGCCTTGCTTCACGATTTGGGCAAGGCTGAGCAGTATGAGCACGGTGAGCCCCATGAGGTTGCGGGAGCTCGTGTTGCGACGAATATCTTGATGGATATCGATGGTTTCTCGGCGCTTGAAAAAACGGCCATCGTTGCCGCGGTGGCACAGCACCGCTGCTTCGCCGATGATGCCTCGCCGTTAGGCAAGCTGCTCTATGAGGCCGACAAGGTTTCTCGCCCGTGTTACGCGTGCGTAGCGCGCGAGCGATGCGATTGGCTGCCCGAAAAAATGAACGTTGGTATTAAAATTTAGGTTGAACAGGGGATACGATGGATGAAATTCGCATCGTCGATTTAGAGATATTCGCGAACCATGGCGTGTTTCCAGAGGAAAATGCGCTGGGGCAGAAATTCATCGTGAACCTCGTGCTGCGCGGCGATTTTTCTGCGGCATGCAAAAGCGATGCCCTGGACGATTCCGTCGATTATGGCGCGGTATGCCATCTGGTCGATGCGACGTTGCGCGCATCGACGTTCAAGCTGATTGAGCGCGCGGCGCAGGCTGTGGCCGATGCTGTGTTGGATAGATTTCCGCTGGTTCAAGAAATTGATATTGAGCTGAAAAAGCCCTGGGCGCCTATTGGCCTGCCCGTTGCGTATGCCTCGGTGAAAATTACACGAGGGCGATAGGCCGAATTGAGCGCAGACGGGTCACTCCTTTTTCGGCCTGGGAAATATTTCGCTTATCACGATGGCGCAGAAGATGAGCGCGAAGCCAGCAAGCAGCATCCAGGTGAGCTCTTCGCCATAAAGCAGCACGGAAAACGCCACGCCAAACACGCTTTCAAGCGAGAGCAAAAGCGACGCTTGCGCCGGGGGGATTTTCGCTTGTGCCACATTCTGGAATACCATGGCCAAACATGATGCGAAAATCACCAGGTAGCCGAGCTGTACCCAGAAATCGATGCCAAGCGACGAGAAAGCAGGCATAGGCTCGCTGAGCGCTCCAATTGCGATGCCGCACAGGCCGCTTGTGCCGATTTGTGCGATGGTGATGGTCATGATGTCTCGACGGTCGGCGAAAATGGGCACCATAACCATATGCAGCGCGAAGAACACGGCTGAGAGCAGGGTCATCGCATCGCCCCAGCGCATAGAGAACGTGAAATCGCCGCCGAGCGAAACGAACCCGACGCCCGCAATGCACATGACGGCGGCTACCAGGTTGAATACCGTGGGACGACGCTTCGCCGCAATCCAGTAAAGAAAAGGCACCATGACGCAATACGTCGCGGTAAGAAACGCGTTGCGGCCGGGTGTTGTATCGGTGATGCCGATGGTTTGAATCCAGAAGCCCAAAAACGAGAGCACGCCAAGCACGACGCCTGCAAAAAGATGGCTCGTATCGAAGTTCGCACGCAGCGTTTTATGGAACACCACAGCAAGAATTGCGGCGGTGGCGACGAAGCGCATGCCCATAAGCCATGCAGGCGATACAGCATCGACGGCGTCTTTTACGACAACGAAGCTGAAGCCCCAAATAATGGTGGCTGCAATAATGAGCATCTTGTAGAACAGGGAGGGGAGTTCTTTTTTCATTGGAATTCTTTCGTGATCCTTGCTGCGGCGACGCCTCGTTTTCTTTGTCTATTGTACGAGTTGCGACGTTGATTTGGCAGGAAGTGCGCCCATGGGGCCCTTTTGCAGGGGCCTTGGGCAATAAAATGATGGCGCGGAATGGTGTGACCAGGCATTTTACCCTATGCAAGCTTGTTTTGCTTTTGATTTTCGACGAAGGAGGGGCCCCTTGGGTGCGATTCCTGCCAATGCATGGGGTTTCATATGCAATAAGGCCCCATGGCGACGTTTTCTGCCGTGAATTACTGCGAACTTCCTTTTTTTAGGGGGAAGGTTTCGCTTATCGCGATGCCGAAAGCGATAAGCGCGAAGCCGATGACTGCTGTGATGGTAAGCGTATCGCCGAAGAAGAGCACGGCGAATGTCACGCCGAACAGGCTTTCGGTTGACAGCAGCAAGGCGGCAGGCGCGGCGGGAACGTGTTTGATGCCAATATTCTGGAAGCAGAGCGCGCCGCACGAAGCGAACACCACAAGATACACCATACCCGCGAACACCGAAGGGTCGGCAAACGTGGTTAAGTTCGGTGTGCCTTCCGTTGCTGCTCCCCACGCCATGCCAATGAGGCCGGCGACGATGAATTGGATCGCGGAAAGCGCGAGCGCATCGCGCCCATCCGAGAGGCGCGCCGATACCGCCATATGTAAACCAAGGAAAAAGGCCGAGGCGAGCATGATTGCTTCGCCGATTCCGAAGGTGAGCGAGATCTCGCCTGCTCCGGAAAACGAGATGAAGCCAATGCCGGCAAGGGCGAGCAATGCCGCGGCGATGTTGTAGCGCGTGGGGCGTTGCTTCGAAATGGCCCACGCGATGAAGGGCACCATGATGGAATACGTGCCCGTAAGGAACGTCCCCTTCGATGCCGTGGTGAATTGAAGGCCCGATGTGTTGAGCAGATATGCCGGCGCGAGAACGAGGCCGATTATTGCGCCGGCAACGAGCATCTCTCGGTTAAGGCATTGTGCGACGCGCTTGCGGAAAACGATGAGCAAGAGAATGCCTGCGAGGAAAAACCGAATGCCCATAAGCCAGGCAGGGGGAAACACTGCGACGGTGTCTTTGATGATGCAAGTGCTGAGGCCCCAAATGGCGGCGGCGCCGAGGAGCATGGTCTTATATCCCCATTGGGGAAGTGTCGTTGCAGAGGTTGGAGGATTGTTCGTGATGTGTGCCATGCCTGCCATTGTAGCGGGGCGCTTGAAGCGAATCGAGGGTTGCGTATCACGTGAAGTTAGGTATTTCAAATGGGGTGCTCGCGAGCGCGAATCTCAGGGCGCTTACCGAATGGCGTTCGCTCCATCGTCGGGAACACGATAGCAATTAAAAAAGAAACGCCCCTCGGTTGAGGGGCGTTTCCTGAAATTGCGAGCTTGGCCGCTAGTTCGTCGTGCTTCCGGTGCCTGGAGTGTTGCCGGAATTGTTCGTGTTATCACCTGTGGAGCTCGACGATTCGGGCACGACGTAAATGGTGATTACGGTGCCGCTGTCGACCTTCTTGCCGGCGGTGATGCTTTGCTTGGCAACCGTTCCCGGGGTTCCCGAACCGGCGGATGCCGTATCAAGCGCATAGGCGAGGTTATACGAGAGCAGCGTGTTGATCGCTTCGCTCTGGCTCACGCCCGTGACCAACGGAACGGTGACCTTGTTCTTCTCGGGGTCTTGGCCCTGCGATATGGTGATGGTCACGGTGCCGCCCTTTTCAAGCTTGCCGCCGTTGGGGCTTTGCGACATGACGATGCCTTCGCCGTATTTATCGCTGTAGTCGCCCGTTTCGACCTGCACGGTGAACCCGGCGCTTTCCAGCTGGGCTTTTGCGCTTGCCTGGTCGGACCCGACTACGTTAGGCACCGACGTGTCTTCGGGGCCCGTGGAAATCCAATATTTGACCGTGGTGCCCTCGTCGACTTCCTTGCCTGCGGCGGGGTCTTGCCTGCTCACGGTGTCTTTATCGGCGTCGGATGCCTCGTTGCCGGCGTATTGGGCCTTCAGGCCAGCGTCTTTCAACGCCTTTTCGGCCTGTTCGGATGTCATGCCTGAGAGGTTGGGAATGGAGCCCTTCTTTACGCCCTTCGAAATGACGATGTTAATCTTACCGCCCTTCTCGAGGTCGCTGTCGGCTTCGGGGTCTTGCTTGCACACGCGACCCGCTACGGTTTCGGCGTCGTAGTCTTCGGTGACGGTGCCTACGGTGTAGCCGGCTTTTTCAATGGTTTGAACGGCGGCTTCCTGGGTTTGGCCAATCACGTTGGGAACTTTGTCGCCCCCGCCGAGACCTCCCGTTATCGCGAACGCGAGCGCGGCGATAACGGCGATTGCCGCGATGGCCGCGACGGCGATAAGGGGGCCGCGTTTCTTGCTCTTCGCCTTGCCCATGTCGATATCGTTGCCGCCGCGGTATGAGTTCGTTTTCATTCCCGCGTCGCTGCCGATGGGCTGCATAACGGCGGTGCCGCCCGCTTCGCTTGCCATGCCGGGCACGCTGCCCATGACCGACGTGGGAGCGCTTGCGAAGCCGCCCGCCGCACCGGCGATGTTCACGGGGCGTCCCATGAGGAAGTCGTCGAGCGCCTGCTTCATATCGCGCGCCGTTTGGAAGCGGTTGTAGGGGTTTTTGTCCATCGCCTTCAAGATAATGGCTTCGAGGTCGGGCGAAATGTCGGGCTTGACCTGCGAAGGGGGCAGGGGTTCTTCCTGAACTTGCTTCATGGCGACGCTTACGGCATCGGGGCCGTCGAAGGGAAGTTGGCCCGTGGCGGCTTCATAGAGCACGCAGCCGAGCGAGTACATGTCAGAGGCGCCGGTGAGCTCTTTGCCCTGGGCCTGCTCAGGCGAAATGTAGTGCGCCGTGCCAAGCACGCTGCTCGTTTGCGATTTCACGGAGTTTTTCGCGCGCGCGATACCGAAGTCCATGACCTTCACGTTGCCGTCGGGCTGGACCATGATGTTTTGCGGCTTCACGTCGCGGTGGATGATGTCTTGGTTATGCGCGACGGAAAGCGCTTGGCATACCTGGCTGCCGATTTCGGCGACCTTGCGCTGATTGATGGCGCCGCGTTGCAGAATAGCGCTCTTCAAATCGGTGCCGCGCACGTATTCCATGACGATGAAGTACGTGCCGTCATCGTGGCCCCAGTCGTACACGTTCACGATGTAGGGGCTCTGCAGGTTGGCCGCCGATGCGGCTTCCTGCTTGAAGCGCGCCGCGAATTCGGGGTCGGCTGCGTATTGCGGCAGCATCACCTTCACCGCGACAATGCGGCCGAGCGTTTGGTCCTGGGCCTTGTAGACCTCGGCCATGCCGCCAATGCCGATGCGCTCGGTGATGCGGTATCGGCCGTTGAATACTCTGCCTATCACGTTTCTCTCCTCACCTTCCGCCGCCGCGGATGGACCTATGGTTAAGCGCTTTTCGGCTGGTGCGTTTTCCTAGTTCGATTGCCGAGCGCTTTCTTTCGTTAAATACCTTATTTTATTCCAACTACAGCAGGCCTTGCGCTTGAAGTGCCGAAGTTAACACCTTCTGCGCACGCACGCTCGCCAGGCCCGATTCGTCGGTGCCGTGCACGCCTTCTTCGATGAGCACAGCGACGGCGACCGAGGGGTTGTCGGACGGTGCGAAGCCCACGAACCAGCTGTCGTTGTATTCCTTGTTCGTCTCGGCCGTGCCGGTTTTGCCGGCGACCTGCACGCCTTGGATTTTTGCTCCCGCGCCGGTGCCGTTGTTCACGACGCCTTCCATCATTTCGGTGATGGTTTTCGCTGAAGAGCTCGACATGACGCTGCCGAGGTTCTTCGGAGTTGCGCTGAAGGAGCGCTCGCCTTGGGCGTTGTAGACGCCTTCAACGAAGTATGGCTTCTCGAGCACGCCGTCGTTGGCAATCGCCGAGGCGACCATCGCCATTTGCAGCACGGTGGCCTGCGGGCCTGCGGGGCTTGCGTGCTCGCCTACCGGCTGGCCGCATGCCGCCCACGCGGTTTCCCACGTGGTCATCTCGTCGGGGTCGGGCATGAGGCTTGCCGTGGTGGGGATGTCGGTGTCAATGGCGCTGCCGAAGCCGAATTTCTGCGCGGTTTTCACGAGCAGGTCGCTGCCGACTTCCTCACCGAACTGGCCGAATGCTGTATTCGACGAAACGGCGAGGGCCTGGGCGAGCGTGATGGTGCCATAGCCAATGTCGTCGGCGTTGGTGACCGATGCGTTGCCGATGGTCATTTGCGCAGGCGCGTCGACGGTGGTGGAAGGCGTGGCGAGGTTGCCCTCGATAAGCGCAGTAAGCGTGACGAGCTTGAATGTGGAGCCCGGCGCATACACGGCGCTCGTGGCGCGGTTGATGAGTGCGCCATTCGTGGCGTCGGTTCCGCTTGCGGCTTGGGCCAATATGTCGTCGACGTCGTTGATGTCGTAGGTGGGCGAGCTCGCGCAGGCGAGCACCGCGCCCGTTTTCGGATTCATGACCACGACGGCGCCCTTGTAGCCCTCGAGCACCGATTCGGCGGTTTTCTGAATCTCGGAATTGATCGTGAGGCGCACGTCGTTGCCGGGCGTCTCGATTCCCGCCATGCTGTTCACTACGTCGGTCCAGCTTGCGAAGTTCGAATCGCCTTTCAGCGCGTTGTTCTGAGAGGCCTCGATGCCCGATGCGCCGTAAACCTGCGAGTAGTATCCCACCAGGTGAGCTGCGAGCGAACCCTGCGGATATTCGCGCGTGTATCCGCCATCGTCTGCCTGCACGCTGTCGGCCAACACGACGCCATCGTATGTGGAGATGGAGCCGCGTTCGGTGCGCGCTTCCTTATAGAGCGTGTGGTTGTTGCCGGGGTAGCTCTGATACTCGTCGGCCATAAACACCATAACGTAGGTGAGGTTCGCTACAAGCGCCGCGAACATGAGCGCGAACGCGAGCGCGGTATTGGTGAGACGTTTGCCCAGGGCAACGCGGCCGAGCACGCCCGTTTCCGCGGGGCGGCCGTGCGAGCCGTGCGCGCCAATGGGGGCCATGCGGCTCGTTCCGTCGCGAACTTCCGAGTTGATGCCGGTGCCCTCGTCGCCGCATCGCAGCAAAAGGCCAATGCCAATGAAGCTTGCGAGCAGGGAAGATCCGCCTTGGCTAATGAAAGGCAGGGTAAGGCCTGTAAGCGGAATGAGTCGCGTAACGCCGCCCACGATGATGAACGCCTGAAGCACGATGGTCACGGTGCAGCCTACGGCCATCATGGCCGACACGTCGCTTTTCGCGCGAGCCGCGGTCGCGAAACCGCGAATGCACAGACTCAAATACAAAAGCAACACGGCGGCTCCGCCGAGCAAGCCCGTTTCTTCGGCGATGGCGGCGAAGATGAAGTCGGACTCAACGACGGGGATGTTTTCGGCGAGGCCGTTGCCGATGCCTACGCCCACCATGCCGCCATCGGCCAGGGAATAGAGCGTTTGGCACAGCTGATAGCCATTGCCCGATGCGTCAGAGAACGGGTCGAGCCAGGTGTTCACGCGAATTTGCACGTGGCCGAAGAACTGGTACAAAAACACGCAGCCAATGGCGGCAAGGCCGAAGCCAACCACTAAATAGAGCTTCTTTCCGCTCGCGATATAAAGCATGACCAGGAACAGCACGAAGCATACAAGCGCGCTTCCCAAATCTTTCTCGAACACGACGATGATGAACGAAATCGCCCACATCACGAGCAGTGGCGCAAGCGTTCCCAGGTCGGGAACGCGGAAGCGGCCAACGCGCACGGTGAAAATGGAGAGCATCTCGCGGTTTTGCGCCAAATACGACGCCAAGAAGATGACGATGCAGATTTTCGCGATTTCGCCTGGCTGGAAGCTGAAAGGACCAAGCTTCAGCCAAATGCGACTGCCGAGGATTTCCTGGCCGAGGCCGGGAATCATGGGGGAGAGCAGCAAAATGATGCCCAGCACCATGAACGTATATTTGTATTGTGAGAGGCGGTCGATGTTGCGCACGACCGCCAGAGTGATCACCATGCACGCGATGCCCACGAACAGCCAGATAATCTGGCTTACCGCCAAATCGGGTGCGAGGCGCGTGACGAATGCGATGCCGATGCCGGAAAGGCCGAATGTGATGGGCAAAATGGCCGGATCGGCGTTTTTCGCGAGGAAGCGGGTGGCGATGTGCGCCACCACAAACGCGGCGAACAGGCCGAGGGGCGCGGTGAGCGATTCGAGAGAAAGCGCCGTGCCTTGCTGAACGAGCACCATGGCGAACAGCAGCACAACGAACGGCGCCGCCAAGCACAAAAGCAGCAGTTCGGTATTGCGACGGCTCATTATTTGTCACCACCCTTTCCCTCATTGGCGTCGTCCTGCGTTTTTTCGGAAGTCGCTTGCGATTTCCACGTGCTCACGAGCGAATCGGCGTCGGCCACGGAATCGACGCGCATGCCGCCGTTTTCGGTGAGCCTATCGATGGTGTTTTGCGGAAGGTCCAAATCGCTCGTTTTCACGCCGGTTTTATGGTCGAGCGTGTAGGTTTGGATGCCGAATACCTCGCCCGGCAGGCCGCGGTTCACGACAATCTCGTTATTCGGATCGACGGTAAGAAACGCCACGTGGTTCAAATAGGCATACGAGCCGAAGGCAGTTGCAGCGAGTACGGCAAGAAGCGCAAGCGCGCCGATAATGGCGCCCGTTCGGCTGCGGAACCGCGCTTTTTTCACGCGGGTCTCTTCGTCGCCTTTCACATCGATTACGACGGCGGTCACGTTGTCGTAACCGCCTGCCTTAATCGCCTCGTTTACCAGGATGTTTGCGCAAAGCTGCGGGTCGCAACGACGCACAAGCACGCTTTGAATGACGTCGTCTTCAATCATCGACGAAAGGCCGTCCGAACACAAAAGCAGCCTGTCGCCGCCTTCGAGCGTCATCTCGTAAATATCGGGAAGGGTTCGCGGATCGCTGCCAAGCGCTCGGGTGATGACGCTGCGTTGGGGATGCACGCGGGCCTGTTCTTCGGTGATTTCGCCCGCTTCAACCATGTCGGCCACGAGCGAGTGGTCGCGCGTGATGCGCTGAAGGTTGCCGCGATGCAGCAGGTAGGCGCGCGAATCGCCAACCTGTGCCACCACGAGGCGAACTCCGTCGACCACGGCGGCGGTCATGGTGGTTCCCATGCCTTGTTTGCCGCGCCCGTCGACCGCGGCGCGAATAACCGCGCGATTTGCTTCGACCACGGCGCGCGCAAGCGCATCGCCGTCGGCGGTGTCAGGTGCGTTTTCGACAAGCGTTTGGATGGCGATTTCGCTGGCGACCTCGCCTGCCGCATGGCCGCCCATGCCGTCGGCGACGGCGAATACGGGCGGGGCCACGGTCAGGCTGTCTTCATTATGGTCGCGAACCAGGCCGACGTCGGTACGAGAACCGTATTCGGGGAAATCGACCTTGGCGTGGCGGCCGCGGCGCTGGGCCTTCTTTGCGGCGGCCATTATTCGTACCTCACTCGCATGGTGACGTCGCCGATATTGACCACATCGCCGCTCTTGAGCGCGACAGGTTCAGCGATGCGCTGGCCGTTTACGGCAGTGCCGTTCGTTGAACCCAAGTCTTCAACGAACAGGTTTTGGCCCATGATGGAAAAACGCGCGTGGCGCGCGGAAACGTAGCTCGCGCCAATCACGATGTCGGCGCCAGGCGAGCGACCCACGATAACGGGGCCGCGTACGGGCATTTTCACGCCGCGCAGCTCTTTGGGCCCGCGTTCTACCGACACCTCCCAGGCCTTTTCTCGTTTGCGCTGGCCTTTCACCAGGCCAATTCCCGTTTTCATGATGGCGAACAGGAAGAGATACAAAAGCGCGACGAACAGAAGACGGCCAACTAAAAGGACGATGTCGATCACGGAAGGGCTCCTAACGCAGTGAGAAGATGAAATCGGTGATGCCGAGCGTGATGCGGTCGCCGTCGGACAGGCCGCGTCGTGTGACGGGCGCGCCGTTGACGAGCGTGCCGTTGGTGGAGCCAAGGTCGGTAATGACCCAGACGCCCTGCGGTTCGAATTCGATTTGCGCGTGCTGGCGCGAAGCATTCAGGTCGTTCACGACGATGTCGTTGCCCGTTTCGCGGCCGAGGAGCACGCGGTTGGTGGCAAGGTCGTAGGAGCGATTCGATGCGACGTCGATGAGACGCGCGCGAACGGCATTGGCATTGGGGATTTGGTTTGCCTGTGCGGCACCCGCAGTGAACGCGACGGTTCCGGGAACGCCCGCATAAGCGGCATTGCCCGGCATGCCAGGCGTGCCACCTGCGGCTTCGGCGACGTGGGCGACATCGGGGAATGCGCCAGCTCCGCCTGCGGGGTAGGTCGCGGGGAATGCGCCGGGGAACGCGCGGGCCTGTTCGGGCAAAATGACCGGTTCGGGCGCGGGAGGCTGCGGAATGCTCTGCGCGAACGATTGGGCGGCCTGGGTTCCGGCGGCAGCCGGCTGTGCGACGTGCTGCTGGTTGGCGTAGGCGGGAGCTTCGGGCTCAATCACGGGCGGTACGTTGACCGGCGCATGGGGGTCGCTGAAGTTCTCGCTGTTGAACGTGTATTCGCCGTAGTTGGCGTCGTAATCGATTTCGTCTTCGTTGACCTGGGGCAGCGGCGGCTTTGCGACGGGTTGCTGGGCTGCGCCGTATCCGGGCGCCTGACCGAAAACCGCATTTCGATTGGGCTGCGCGTAGGCGGGTTGTTGGGGCTGCGCTTGCGGTTGCTGACGGTATGCGGGTTGCTGCTGGGGTTGCTGCGCGTAGCCTCGGCCACCGGCGGGAGCCATGCCGTAGCGCTGCATTTCCTCATCGCGCAGCTGTGCGATGATGGGTGCGCTCACCACTTCGGCGATCACGTCGAATTTTCCGTGCTTCAGGCTCTCGTCCACGATGAAGCGCACGAGCGGCTTGCAATCCAGGGCCAGACCTTCGGAAGACGCTGCCGATTCGAGGCGCGTTTCGGTTTCGCCCGCAAGCGTGGGATAAAAGCCGAAGAGACGCTGGTCGTCGTCGGCGTTCACGAGCACGGTGTAGAGCGTGGGGGCGAATTCGCGGCCCGCACTCACCATTTTCTCGCGGCGCATTTGCTTTTCAGCCTTCTTCATTATTTGGACGGGCGAGATGGGGGCGTTGTTCATTTTCCCCGCTGCACCCTCGAAGGTATCTTCCATTTTGCCTTCGAATTTCGAGAAGAATCCCATGGGCGACTCAAGCCTTTCTGCGGTTTTAGTACGTGAGCTTAAAAAAGATATAATAGCCAACCATTAAAACAGAAAGGCCATGTGGCGTGCAAAATCTCATCTTGAACAGATATAGGCCGCTCGAGGAAGCGGGCGCGGGCGGTTTCGCGACGGTGCTTGCGGCGTGGGATACGCGTATTCAGCGACGCGTGGCTATTAAGTGCCTGCGCCTTGACGGCTACGCGTCGCCCGCTGATGCGCGCTCGCCGCGCGAGATTCCCGGGCTCGATGAGGCGCGCACGGCTGCCATGCTGTCCGATTCGCACATTGTGGGTGTGTACGACTTCGACGCATCGGGCGCCCAGGCGTATTTGATTATGGAATACATGGATGGCATCACGCTCACCGAGCTCATGCGCGAGGAAGGCGCGCTGTCGCTCGATGTGGCGACGTGTGTGTTCGAGGCCGTGGCCGGCGCGCTCGAAACGGCGCACGAAAACCAGGTACTTCACCTCGATATCAAGCCCGATAACGTCTTGATTAACCGGCAAGGCCAGGTCAAAGTGGCCGATTTTGGTCTGTCGCAGTTGTCGCATGCGGCGGGGTATGGCAGAGCGGCGGGTGGAACCATTGGGTATATGCCGCTCGAGCAAATGCGTCTTGAAGCGTGCGACGCGCGTACCGATGAGTGGGCGCTTGCCGCGCTTACCTATGAAATGCTCGTGGGCGAAAATCCATTTCGGGTGCCTGGTCTCGATGCTGCCGAACGTGCTATTGAGCAGGCGGAAGTGTTTGTGCCGTCTATGGTGCGCGGCGATTTGAACGAGGAGGTCGACGAGGCGCTGTTTGGTGCGCTTGCAATCGACCGCGACGACCGATTCGATTCGGTCGAGTTGTTCGCCGACGCTATGCTGCCGCATATGGGTGACGCGCGGCGAGGCGCGCGTGAGCTTGCGGTGTTGGTGGGCGAGGCGTGCGATGATGGCGCCGATTGCGACGAAGGATGCGGCGCGGCGTCGGCCTTCTTGCCGGGGCGCGGCGGGCCGCATGCGGGCTTGAGCATGATTGACCGCATGGCGCCGCGCACGAAAGCGCTGGTCGCGCGTTTATGGTCGGCTGTCGTATGCGGGTTTGCCGCGTTCGAAGCGGCTGCGAACATTCCCGCGTGCATGACGATTGCCGGGCGCATGGAGCCGGCGTTTTGGGGTGTGGTGGGCGTTGTCGTTGCGGCGGCGCTCGCGTGGCCCGGAGCCGGTGCGGCGTTTGCGGTGGGGGCACTCGTGGTGGCGCTCGCGCTTTCGGGGTCGCCGTTTTTGGCGCTCGCGCTCGCACTTGCTGGCGTAGCGTGGCTTGTACTCGGCGGCGCGCGACATCATGCGTGCGCGAATGTGGGCATAACGGCTGTTCTGGCGGGCGCGTTCGGCTTCGCGCCGGTGGTGCCGCTGCTCGCGGGGTATTTCCTGAACGTGAAGCACGCTGTTGCGGCTACGGTGTTTGCCGTGGTTTCGGCGTTTTGCCTGGCATGCGCGGGCTCGCTCGATTTGACGGGTTGGAATGTGTTCGCGTTTGGGGCTATGCCGGGCGCGAGCGCTATGGAGGATGCGGCGTTGTCGCTCGTCGCAAGCCCGAACGTGTGGGCCATGGCGGCGTCGTGGCTGGTTGCTGCCGTGGTAGGCTCGCTTCTGTGCGCCCGTGGCAACCGTGGCCTTGCGGCCTGCGGCATGCTTGCGGCAACGGCGATTTTGGTGCTCGGCGTTATTGCGGCGACGCGCCTTGGTGGCGCCGATTTCCCCGACGTGGCGCAGCTCGCTCCCGCATTGGTTGCCGGTATCGCCATGACCTGCGCTACGGCGGCCGGCGTTCCTTCTCGCGAGTAGCGCTTGTCGGAATTGAACCATTCGCAGGAAGGGAGCGTGCCGAATCGAGTTCTTTTCCTACGCCTTGGTTTTCGTTTCTATGTAGTCGATAAGCTGCTGTTTGGAATGCACGCTGAGCTTTGAGTAGATCGATTTTACGTGCGCGCGAGCGGTGTTTTCGCTGATGAAGAGTTTCTTTGCGATTGCTGCGCGCGTGTGGCCGTGTATGAGCAGCATCATGACTTCTGACTCTCGCTCGGTAAGATGGAAGGTTGCGGCGACTTTGCCGCACGCCTCGTCAAGTGGGTCTTTCCTGGCGCTTTCGGCAGTCTCGGCGATTTGGGGGGAATTGGGAGGCTCGACGAAATCGTCAAGGGTGACGATGTCTGCTCTATCGGCCTTTTCGCCGCCCGTATTTTCCCCAACGCTGCTTTTGCTTGGTTCTAGTTCGGGGCAAGGGGACTCTGCGGGAATGATGCTTTCCGCATTGCCGGCGAACATGAGCATGGCGCCAATGACGGTTGTCATGGCGACGCCGACCACAACCACGAACATGCTCTGGCTGTCGGTCACGTATAGGGGGCAGAGCGATTGTCCAATGAGGGTCCCTAATGCATAGCCTCCGCTTAAGATGGACCATCCTGCGGGGAATATGAGCGCGAGGCTTATCACGCCTCGTTTTGAGACGCTGACGAGCAGGCCGAACATAATTATGCAGAGAAGTCGCCATGAGAAGAGTGTGGCGGCGAGCCAGATTTGGGCACGGTCGAGGGCTACGATGTTGAGAAGCATGATGCCTACAATAACGGGCACGAAAACGCGCAGCGCTCCAATGAATGTCGCGCGGTTTCGCAAAATAAGCCATGCCCCCAGTGCGATGATGCCTGCGACAAGCGCGACGGTGCTCACGTTCTCGTTGATGGTCGCCATCTCTATTTCGGTTGCGGCGTGGGCGGTGCTTCCGGCTGTAACACCGAGGGCGCCTGCAAAGAGCGTTGCCGCGGCTGCAATGCGCATGTAGGTGCGCGTATTTTGCGGGCGCACGAGAGTCTGGTCGTTTGGCATTATCGAGTCGCCGAGGCTTGCGAGGAATCCCGCAAGCGAAACTGCGCCGAAGAAGGGCGCTGCGATAACCGAGCGCACATCGCCTCCATGCATGAAGAACAGGTCTGCCGCCGAGGCGAGCACGAGGGCGCACGCAAGGTTTCGGAATGTGTCGCTCAGTGAAGAATTCGCCGCGATTCCCGCCCATAAGAACGCGCATGACGCCCAAGAGAATCCAACGACGATGGCAGCGACGTAAATGCTCCATGTCGGCAGGAGCCGCGCGGCGATGAGGCATGCTGCAACGCTGCCTGCGATGATGCACGCGATGAACCATGCGGCAAGGCGCGCATGCGAAAGCAGCGTGGAATCGGCGCGATAGCTCGCGTAGCAATAGGCTACCAGAAGCGACGCTGAGAAAAATGCGGCGAACAATGGCGAGATCGCCATGCCGGCGGAGGGCGCGAAAAGGTAATTGGAAAGTGCGCTGTGCCACGCCAGAAGCCCCGCCAGTCCAATAGTAATCATTGTTTGGCCGCAGGCGCCAAAAGCGTGCGGGACGTTTTGCCCCATGCATATTTTCGTCATGCTTTCCTCCCTCATGCGTACGATTATACGTGATGGGAAGGCCTTTTTCGAAAGACTACCCGTTTTGGGTGAGCTTTCTGGGGCTATGGTTCGCCTCGAAAGGTCGGCTGGGGAACCGGTCGATCGAGGCTGCAGGCGAAGGGCCCGCGGCGTTGGGGACCCAAGGAGGGAATCATGAAAAAGTGTAATGGCGTATCGCGTCGCTCGTTTTTGAAGGGTGCCGCTGGCGCGGGCCTTTCCGCGGCCGCTCTTGGTATGCTTGCGGGTTGCAGCCCGGCGGCAACGTCTACGAAGGCGGAGGAATCCGCGGCCGCTGCTTCGGGCGCGTCGGGTGTAGCTGTTGGCCAGCCGAGCTCCATTGCGGCAAATGGTGGTGTCGCGCCGTCGTGGCTTGGCGAGAAGCCTGAAGTACCGAGCGATATCGCAAAAACCATCGACTGCGATTTGCTCGTCATTGGCGGCGGCAATTCTGGCATCGTGGCCGCTCGCAAGGCTGCCGAGCTTGGTGCCAAGGTTGTCGTGATGGAGAAGCAGCCCCAGGATACCTGGTCTCCCATTGGTTGTGACTGTGGCACTATTAATTCACAGGCGTACCTCGATACGGGCGCCGAAGCCGTCGACGAGATGGCCGTGTTCAATGAGTGGCAGATTCGCTCTTTCGTGCGCACCATGCCGTACAACGCCAAAGTGTTCGCGACTCGCTCCGGCGAAGCTGCCGACTATGTGCGCGGTGTTGTTCCCCAAGAAGATCTTGACGAATACAGCGTGTACTACAGCTTCCCCAATGGTCGCAACAAGACTATCGTAAACCACAGCGGCTACACGAGCTTCCCGGGCACCATTTCTTACCGTGACTTCAACAACAAGCTCGGCAATGGCCAAAACCAGCCCGCTTGGAAAGTTGTCATGAAGGCCAATATCGACGCTGCCGAAGAGCATAGCGCCGAGTGGTTGTGGCAGACCAGCGCTACCGTGCTTCTTCAGAACGAAGGCGGCGACGTGACGGGCGCTGTGGGCAAAGGTCCCGACGGCAACGTGCAAGTGAACGCCACGTCGACGCTTTTGGCGTGCGGCGACTTTTCTGCCAATGGCGAAATGGTACTCGCGCTCCAGGACGAGGTTCGTCAGCTCGCTGAAATTTCCGGCATCGACACCACCGACCCCTCGGCGTTTATGGGCATGGGTCAAGACGGCATGGGCCAGAAGCTTGCCTGCTGGGCTGGCGGCGTGATGGAACCCGGTCCTCGTGCGGCCATGAACTTCGGCAACGGCATGGGCGCTCCTGGCCTGACGGCTGTGGGTAATTACCCTGTGTTTGGTCCCGACGGCAAGCGCTTTTATAACGATGCTCAGCTGCAATTTGGCGGCCAGGGCTTTTTCGCCCGCCGTCTTCCTGGTGAGCTGCTGTGTACCATTTGCGATGGCAAATGGGAAGAGAACATCATGAACCAGGGCTACGAGCACAACATGAGCTCTACCACGTGCGCCCGTGAGTGGGACCTGGTCAAGGAAGACTTGAAGAACTACAAGACCGGCCCCGACGGCTTCGAGGTGTATGGCTTTACCGGTTACGGTATGAACAAGTCGAAGATGTATGCCGCCGAAACCCTTGATGAGCTCGCTGATATTTTGGGTTATGAAGGTGAGGCCAAGCAGGGCCTGCTCGACGAAATCGCGCATTACAATGAGATGTGCGCCGCCGGTAAAGATACCGATTGGGGCCGCGATTCAGACCTTATGAATGCGCTCGACACACCGCCGTTCTTCGGCATGGCCGGCACTACGTCGAAGGGTCGCGTTTCTTCGGGCATGGTGCAGATGTCGGGTGTTTTGGTGAACGACAAGTATCAGGTTCGCCGCACCGACGACACCATCATTCACGGTCTTTATGCCGTTGGCAATACCGCTGGCGGCCGCTATGCCATCCAGTATCACGCGATGCTTGCAGGCAACTCGGTCGGTTTTGCCATTACTCAGGGTATGGTTGCGGGCGAACACATCGCCCAGTTCGCCGAGCAAGACGTGACTGATGCCATTGCCTACGAGGAAAAGCTCGCCAAGCTCAAGGAAGAGATGGCCAACCAGCCTCAGGGCGGCCCTGGCGGGGCGCCTAAGGGTGGCGACGCCAAGGAGGGCGACGCCGAGAAGAAATAAGATCGTTTTATAACGTTCGTTATTGCGAGATTCGCTGCCTGGGCATACCCTCCCTCCTTATGGCCCGGGTGGCGTTTCTTGTTCCATAAGATAATGCCGCCAGGTGGGCAATTGCTCCTGCTGCGTACTGGCGTTTGAATGCAATCAGAGGGGGTTCACTATGAGCTGCGTGATTTCCGTCAACATACCGTTCGTTACCGGTCGCTGCGATTTCTATGGGCGCAATCTCTACCCGAATACGGCGCCCGCGGTGAAACACGCCTATTTGGACGCCCTTATCGCGGAGGCGCGCAGTGTGAGCGAAGATCTTGGCGAGCCTGTCTCGTGCGTCGCGTTCGAGGGTGGCGTTCTTGGCACCATCGAGCCACAAAAGCTGCGAGAATTCCTCTCCGAACTCGCAAGTGCGCTGCCCCTTGCCGACGATTGCTTTGTGTCCGCCGAGGTCGATCCCGGGCTGTTGTCAACCGCGACCATGGACGAGTTGCTTGCATTCGGCATTTCTGTGCTGCGATTCCATTGCCTTACGTCGAATTCCATTGAAAGCGAAAGGCTAGAGCGTGCGGGCGCCGTGGGCGAAATGGCGAAAAGTCGCATCGTGCTCGAATCGGCGGGATTCTTCAATATCGATGCGCAAATTCTGGTGGGGCTTGTGGGGCAGACCGAGAAAACGGTGTTGAAAACCTTGCGGGAGCTCGTGCTTTCATCGGACGTGAACCACTGTACGCTGCTTCCCGCGCGCGGGTCCGTGGCCGGCGATGCCGTTTTTGCAACTGAGATGTTTTGTGTGGCGAGCTCTTTTCTGAAAGAGCACGGCTTTGTGCAGTATGCGCCCTTGTGTTTTGCGAAGCCTGGTTTTGAGCTCGCAATTGAGCGTGTGCGTAAAAGTGGCGATGTAGTGGGTCTGGGGCCGTCGACGGTATCGCGTCTTGGCGATTTGACGTGGGCGAATGGCGGCGATATCGACGCATATATCCGGTCGGAGGCCGATCCCGAGGTTATTACCGAAAGCGTCGTCGAGATTGCGGGCCCGCTCGCATCTGCGCAAAAGGAGATTTCTCGTTTGTGGCAGCTGGGAAGCACTTCTCTTTCTGTCGATTTTGGCGATCTTGTCTGCGAGGGGCGGCTTACTGCTCAAGGTTGCCTCGATTTTGACGAGGTCGCTCGAAGGATCGTCGCCGAGTTCGTCGAATAGGCATCGGGCCGCTTGCCGCGGGCCTTCGTGCTCCTCATTGCGTCATACGCCGTCATTTTCCTGCGGCTCATGTGGCTGGTTCCGCGTAGGGCCAGCCTCTTTTCGTCTGGTGCTAAAGTTTGGTTCGCTATAAAGGGGGCGTGCGGCTTTTCGCTGCTCGCATTGCATGGAAGGATGTTTGTTGTGCTGGGCGTTTTGATTCTTAACACGGGAACCCCCGATGCTCCGACGCCCGAAGCCATTCGTCCTTACTTGAAGCAATTCCTTTCCGATCGCAACCTCATCAATGTGCCGCGGCTCATTTGGAAGCCGGTGCTCAACTTCTGCATTTTGCCGAATCGTCCGAAGAAAACCGCCGCGCACTATCAGCAGTTTTGGACCGAAGAGGGCAGCCCGTTTTTGCTCACGTCGCTTGTGCAGCGCGACAAGCTTCGCGCCCGCCTGACGGAGCTCATGGGCGAACCTGTCGCGGTTGAGCTGGGCATGCGCTACGGCAACCCGTCGACGAAATCGGCCATTGAGGCGCTGCTTGACGCAGGCGTTTCTCGAATTGTGGTCGTGCCGCTCTACCCGCAAGAGACGAAGGCGTGCGCGGGCACGTGCTTGGAGGAATTCGAGCGCGCTTTCGACGAGGCTATGGCCGAGCGTCCCAAGCGAATGCGACCGGAAGTGCGCACGATTTCGCACTATTGGAATGCGCCGGGCTATCTCGATGCGCTTGCGCAATCGGTGCGCGATGCGTGGTCGTATGAGCCGGGTAAAAAGCTCGTGGTTTCCTTCCATTCCATCCCCGTGAGCTTTCAAGCGGCGGGCGACACCTATCCCGAATCGACCAAGGCCACGGCCGAGGGGCTGGCGTCCAAGTTGGGCATTACTCCCGAAGATGTGGTGCTCACCTACCAATCGCGCTTTGATTCGCGCAAATGGCTCGGGCCTTTCCTCGGGCCTGAGCTGTGTCGTTTGGCGGCCGAGGGCGCGCACGACGTTGCTGTGGTGTGCCCCATATTCTCGGTCGACTGCATCGAGACTTCGTATGAAGTGGGCATTGAGGCTCGTGAGGAGTTCGTCTCGGCAGCGCGCGAAGCGGGCACCGAGGCGCCGAATTTCACCTATATCCCAGCGCTTGGCGCGGCTGATTCGATTATCGGCGTGCTGGCGAATCTCATTATGGCGAAGGGCGCGTAAAGCCCCGCGCCCCGCGCGCCTTCTTATCGCGCATGGCATCGCTATTCTTCCTTGTGCGCCATAAAGCGTAGCCTTTGGGTCTTCTTTCTGGATGGTCGGCTTTCTCTTTCGCGCACGAGCGGGCATGTGCCCCTTCGGTTTCGCCGCGAATGCGAAGTCTCGCCTGCGCGGCGTTTGCGCTATTATCGAACGCCGAAAGTTTCGCGGCGCGTCGGTGCCGCCATTTGTGAAAGGACTCGCCCGCATGCCTCGTTTCATGCCGAATGCAACGCTCGTTTTTTCTGGGCTCGGCTATGCCGCCGATGGCCCATATCTGCTGGTCAATGACGTGTATGGAAAAAAGCAGATGCGCCTGCCCGTTCTGGGCCGCACCTTTACGCTCCGCCATACGCAAAAGCGTTTCTGCATTGGGCCGTTCGATTTGAAAACCTACCAATCGAAGGCGTGCGAAAACAGCGTGGAGCTCATGCCGTTTTCCCAGTACAAAGATGACATGTGCCCGGCCTGCCGCGAAGAGACGGGCTTCAATCCGGCTTTCTACAACGCCGACAGCATTTCGGCTCAGCAGCGCGCCTACAACCTCACGTCGCATTTCGTGTACATGGCGTATTTCTCGCCGCAGCATTTGAAGGTGGGCATTTCGTCGGAAACGCGCGGCATCGAGCGCCTGCTCGAGCAGGGCGCGCGCGTCGCGGGCATTTTGAAGCGTTTCGCAAACGCCGATGAAGCCCGCGCACTCGAGGCCCACTTGTGCGCGCAGGAGGGCATTTACGAAACCATGCGATTGGGCACGAAGGTTCGCCTGCTTAGCGACCCGTTCAAGGCCGATGCCGCCATTGAAACGGTGTACGAAGCGGCTCGCGCCCATGGCGTTGAGCCTGAGGGCGGCGTGCTTGACCTCACGAAATACTACTTCGGCGACGTGGAAGCGGCGCCCGACATCGTGCAGCTGCCCGACGATTCGCCAAGCGATATGGTCGCTGGTCGCTGTGTGGGCATGGTGGGCGGCATTTTGATGCTCGAGCAGGGCGGAAACGTGTTTGCCGCGCCTGTGAAGGAATGGGAATCGTACGAGGTTGAGATCACGGTCGGCGAACTTTTATGTGAATACGAGTATGAACCGCAGCAAATGGGGCTGTTCTAGTGCGGCATAGTTGGCGCCATACGAAAAAAAAGGCGGCGCCACAACCCCTCCCTCGGTGGCACCGCCCGCATTGGAATCATAGCCGTTTTTTCGGGCAAATTCGCCCAGGCGTCGTAAAAAGTCACTGCACGGGCTGTCCTGTTCCGGGCGTATCCATTGGTTGCTCTGTCCTATCGCCGCTCGTTTGTGCCCAAATATGGCAAGGGGGCCGCCCATGGCGGTTGGCATGCTAGAATTGCGCCCATGACTACTTTATTAACATCCTCCGTCCACGACACCATGCGCCGCCACAAGAAGGTGCGCGAATATTCCGTGGGCGAAGAAATCGGCAATTCCATTACGCACGGCGTAGGTGCGGCTTTGGCCATCGCGGCGATTCCCATTAGCATTGTGCGCGCTGTCGGCGATGGCGCAGGCGTGCTTTTGGCCGCGGCGCTCATCTATTCAATCTCTATGCTCATGGAATACTTGGCCTCGACGCTTTACCACGCTCTTGCCATCGATGGCGCGAAGCGCGTGTTCAAGGTTATCGATCACGCTGCGATTTACCTGTTCATTGCGGGAAGCTATACCCCCTATTGCTTGGTTACGCTTTCTGAATCGGGCGGTATGTACCTGTGCGCGTTCGTGTGGGCGCTCGCGATTATCGGCATGGCTGCCGAGGCGTTCTGGACATTCCGTCCCCGCTGGGTGTCGGTCGTGATTTATTTGATCATGGGCTGGTGCGTAGTGGGATTCTTGCCGGCGCTTGTCGAAAACCTCGCGCCAACCGGCCTTTGGCTGCTCGTCGCCGGCGGCGTTTGCTACAGCATTGGCTGCGTGTTTTATGTGCTGAAGAAAATTCCTTTCATGCATATGGTGTTCCATCTGTGGGTACTCGCTGGCAGCGTCCTGCAGTTTTTCTCGATATTGTTGTTCGTGCTGTAAGCACACCCGCATGGCTGCGGTGATTTAAGAAAGCGGTGACGTGCCTTTATGGACGCAGGCCCTACGAATTCGACCCCTTCTTTTGAAGAAAAGCCTTCATCGAAAGGCTTCCTTTCGATGTTTTTCGGCGACAAGCGTCGCCAAGAGGTCTCCGAAGACGAGATTCGCACAATGGTCTCCGACAACGAAGAGCTCGACGATGAAGAAAAGCGCATGATTCATGAGGTCATGGACCTCGGAGACGCTACGGCGGAAGAAGTTATGACTCCGCGCGTCGACATGATTATGGTGGGCTCCGACGAAACGGTGCGCCAGGCTATCGACCGCATGCGCGGCACAGGCTACTCACGCCTGCCCGTGTTCCGCGACGATGACGACGACATCATCGGCATCGTTCGTTATAAAGATCTCATCGACCCTTTGCTCGAAGATAAAGAAGACGACCTTGCGGCCGATTACGTGGCCGAGGTGGGTTTCGTGCCCGAAAGCAAGAGCTTGCTGCCGCTGCTCAACGAGATGCAAACGAATCGTCAACAGATGGTGATAGTCGTTGACGAATACGGTGGCACCGCTGGTTTAATAACCATCGAAGACATCGTCGAAGAGATCGTCGGCGAAATCGTCGACGAAACCGACTTCGAAGATGCTGACATCAAAGCGCTTGGCGCGGGTTCGTGGTGCGTGAAGGGTTCGTGCCCTACAGACGACGCGGCCGAGGCGGGCTTCCCCGTGAAGGTGAGCGACGATTACGAAACCGTGGCCGGCTGGCTTATGGACGAATTCGATTGCGTTCCTCAGCTTGGCGATGAATTCGCGAAGGATGGCTTTACGTTCAAGGTGCGCAAGGTGCGTCGCCGTCGCATTTCGGAGCTTTTGGTGACGAAGATAGAGCAGGCTTAAGAGCGCGGCCACGTGCCGCGCGTGGCGAGAAGGAAGGGCACGTTGGCGGCAACGAGGAAAATTTATCGCACCGACGATACGGCCATTGCCGGCGTGTGTTCCGGTATTGCCGAGGGGCTCGATATGGACCCCGCCGCCGTTCGCATTCTCGCCGCGCTGCTCGTTCTTGCTACGTTCGGGCTCTTTACCCTGGTATACGCCACGCTGTGGCTCGTGTTGCCCAAGCATGTGGCGATTTCCCCCGAGACCCTGCCGTGCGACGCGTATGCGGCCGACGGCTCGCCGCGCCCGTGCTTTTCTGAAGACGATTCCCCTTGTGGCATTGGCCCTCATGGCTGGTCGCGTGCGGGCATGTGGATTGGCACCGCGGCGCTTGCGGTGATTACGGCGTTTTTCCTCACGATTATTGCGCCGAAGGTCGAGTGGTGGCAGTTTTTGCCTATCGCCGTTTGCCTCACGGGCGCAGCTCTCATGATCACGCCCTCTCGCAGCATGGCGCGCCTGCGCCGTTTCTCGTTAGGCCTCATGCTCATGTTCTGCGGGCTGACGCTTTTGGCCGTCTCGGTTGGGGTGGTTGGTTTTGAGACGCTTCTGTATGGCATTTCTAAGCTATGGCCTGGCCTTTTTGTCGTCATCGGTCTTGTGCTCATTGGAAAAGCCATGCAGGACGATTTGTTCTATTTCGCGGCTGCTGCGTGCTTCGCCGTGCTCTTGGCCGCCGCGACGTTTGGTTTTGCGCCTCCGGCTCCGCTTGAGGTAATCGAGATATCGCCGTCGCCCTTTACGCCCCGCGGCATGTTCTAGGAGGCGTATCGTTATGGCTCAAAATTCTTCAGGAAAACGTGGCAATGCTCCGCAGGTCGCCGTCGTTATTGGCGTGGTGCTCATTCTTATTGGTGCATGGAATCTTGTGAATGTGCTTGTTCCGGCCGCGGCTATTTCGAGTTTGATCAACTTCATTCGTCATTTGTGGAACGTCGTGTGGCCCTGCGGATTGCTTGCCGCCGGCGGGTATTTGCTGTGGGCGACTAAATCTGGAAAGCTGTCGGGCTTTGCTCAGCCTGGCAACCATGAGGCGTTTCGCCGCTCGCGTGCTGACAAGCGCATCTTCGGCGTATGCGGCGGAATCGCGTATTACTTTGGCGTCGACGCTACGGTGGTTCGCATTATCGCGGTTATTCTGCTCGCCGCATTTCCCCCGATGGCCACGGTGGCGTACCTGGTTATTGCTCTTTTTGTGCCGCAGGTGTGAAGTTGCGAGCGCCATTCGCGGCGTGGATTTTGAGCCCTCTCGGTTTCGCGATATAATAAGATAGTTTTCTTGTATTGGCAGATGCGTTTCGCTGGTCAGCACGTATGTGCTTTCCATCGCGATTCGCCGCATGAGGTTTGGGCGGCGCGCATCTTGAACATTGGAGGCCGAGTGGCTCGTATCGCTGAAAAACGCGGCAATAGGCACGCGTTCGCAGCGGCGTTCATCGCCGTGGCGGTTGTCGCCCTTGTTGCTGCGGGGTTCACGGTCATCACCCTTGAGCCCGCCGTGGCATCCCATGACGTGGACAACTCCACGCTTGGCATCGGCGAGGCACGCAATACCGTTTCCGACGATGAAGCATTCGCTTCTTCCGAAGTCGATTCCAACGCGCAGGAGCGCATTAGCGATTCAAATTCGCTTACGAAAACCGCGTCGCGCACCATCACGGTGAAAGACCCCGATCCGGTTATCGCGCTTGCCGCATATGACGTCCTGAATTCGTCTACCGCCGAGGCCGCGTTGGCCTTGGGAACCACCAATCCGCTGCCCACTGCACCGCGCATTCTCCCTGATGAGTCTGACGGCTGGTCGTACGGCATGGCTTCGGCGTACAGCCGCTCTGACAACGACGACGGTTCGGGCAACTTCTGCACCGATGCCACCGCGTCGGGCCGCCTGCTTTCTGAAAACGAGCTCACGGTGGCCGTTCCCCAGTCGCAGTCGAATCTGCTTGGGCACGCGGTTGCCATTCGCTACGGCGAAACCATCATTGTCGCAACGGTGACCGATACAGGCGGCTTCGAGAAATATGGGCGAGCCCTCGATTTGGCGCCGGGCTGCTGGAAAGCCCTCGGTGCAAGCCAAATCGGCGACTGGGGCGTCAAGCCTGTTTACTACAAATTCCTCTAACGCGCCGTTGACCTCGGCGTAGGCCGAAAGGCAGGAGTATGGCGAATATCATCATCGTTGGCTGCGGGCGTGTTGGCTCTCAGCTTGCAACGCTGCTTTCCCAGGGCGACGGCAACGTGTGCGTCGTTGACCGCAATGCCGCGGCGTTCTCGAATCTCGATCGCAATTTCAATGGCAACACCCTGCAGGGCGTAGGCTTCGACGAGGATGTTCTTGTGCGCGCGGGTGTGGAGGAGGCCGACGTTGTGGCTGCTGTTACGCAGTCGGACAACTCGAACCTCATGGTGATTGAGGTTGCTCGCCGTATTTTCCACGTGCCTCATGTTATCGCGCGACTTTACAACCCCGCACGCGAGCGAGCCTATATGCAGTTGGGCCTCGACTATGTGTGCGGAACCTCGCTCGTTGCTGAGGAAATCTTCTCGAAAATCATGTCAGGCCACGGAAGCCATCTCGATACGTTCGGCGACTTTGAGGTGCTTCGCTTCTCCATCGACCTGTCTATGACGCCCCGCGGTCGCGTGAAGGTGGGCGACCTTGAACGCAATCATGGCATTCGCATTATCGCGTTCGAGCGTCGCGACGGCTCCATGAGCTCCATTCCCACGCGCGACAGCGTGCTCTACCATGGCGACAGCGTGTTGGCATGCATTCGCCATGATCTGCTGAATTCGTTCTCGGTTTACATGATGCAAAGGTAGGCTGCGGTGTATATCGTTATCATGGGCGGCGGCAAAGTCGGCGAATACCTGGCGAGCGTCTTGTTGGGCAAGGGCCATGAGGTCGCGGTGCTCGAAAGCGACCGCGATACCGCCGACCATCTTTCCGTCGAGCTTCAGGGCGAATACCTCATCATTAACGGCGATGGCTGCGACTCCGACTTCCAGGAAGACGCAGGCATTCGTAAGGCCGACGTCTTCGTTGCCGTAACAGGCCGCGACGACGACAACCTTGTGGCGTGTGAAATCGCGACGCGCGTATTCAACGTGAATCGTTGCATTGCCCGCGTGAACAACCCCAAGAATCGTCGAATCTTTCGCGAGGTCGGCATTGAGAGCGTGTCGTCAACCATGCTTATCGCGAACATGATTGAAGAAGAAGCCCTGATGGGCGGCGTGGGTGTTGTGTCGGCGCTTTCGCGCGGAGACATCGCGCTGCTCGAGATAGCGATTCCACAGAAGCTTCGCCACTTCAAGATGGACGACGGTGTGCCCGTCGACGTTATCGACTTGCCCGAAGGCAGCCTGCTCATCGCCGTTGACCGCCGCGAATACGGCGAGGCTGAAGTGGCGACCGACGACATGGTGCTCTATCCGGGCGATAAGGCCGTCGTGGTCGCCGAGCACGATATCGTCGACGATGTTCGCGCGGTATTCGGCGCTTTGTAGGCCATTGCTGCGCGAATTAAGTGCTATCTGACGATTCGCATACCTTTCTGTTCGCGTCCGGGAGGCCCTGGGCGAACGCCCTGAAATGCCCGCTCGGCTACCGGCCGCTTCGCGGCCTATGCGCCGAGCTCCGGTTTCCC
>OLPI01000512.1_pt1 | contig 37016 bp, 41 predicted proteins | sample 1672361 | NCBI WGS metagenome assembly OLPI01 (sample SAMEA3136675, study PRJEB25190) | human gut metagenome
AGCCGACTTTTGCTGAATCGGGTACACGAACCAATATAGCGAGTGGTGAAACGCTAAGCACATTGTTCGGAAAAATAAAGAAATTCTTTGCCGATTTAAAAACGGTAGCGTTTACAGGTTCATATACTGACCTGTCAAACAAACCAACGTCAATGCAAAATCCGAATTCATTGACACTGACAATGAACGGCTCGGCAACGAACTATAACGGTGCATCGTCAGCGAGTAAGTCGTGGTATGCTCCAACGAGTGCAGGAACGGCAGGATATAGCTTGATTAGTAATGGTAGTGGTGCTCCTGTATGGCAACAACCACCTTATGCAGTATGTAGCTCATCATCAGGAACGCGTGCAAAAACTGTTTCTATAACAAATTTTAAATTAGTTACAGGCACAAGAGTTTCTGTAAAATTTTCAAATAAAACAAGTACAACACCTATACTCAACGTAAGTAGTACAGGAGCAAAAGAAATAAAATTAGTACAAACGAATGGTACATATGTAAGTGTTAATAGCTATAATTCGTGGTCGGCAGGAGAAATTGTAGAGCTTATTTATGACGGTACTTACTGGGTGGCGGTTTCATCAAATATGTGTTTTGTTTCAGGTGCTCAATCTGCAACAGTAATTGTAGGTACAACTTATTCTTCGGGATATTGCGATTATAGATGTGACGGTTCTAATGATGTATCTATGATAACGGCAGCAATACAGGAAGCATATAGACGTTTGAGCACAAATGATAGCAGTTATACAAGTGTAGCCTATCCTGACTTTGGTGTAAAGGTATTTTTTAAAGCTGGAGTATATAAGGTGAATGGTAATATATACGCAGATAATACCTCTTGGGTTTCAAACGATATTTATATAACTTTAGAGGGTGAGAGTGAAAATGCAGTAACTTTTGTAAAGACAGCAGACAGTAATCATAGTCTTATAGATGCAACTGATATAAGTTTTGTATTTAAAAATATCAACTTTCATTTTGCTCAGGTTGCATCAACGGAAATTAAATGTTCAGGAGCTTCTTTTTGTGATTGCAATATAAGTCTTAGAACGGCAGGTTATTCGGGCGATAGTTTCACATTTATCGTAGCTCGAAATTCAGATAATGGTGTTGTAAGAATGAATGGTGGCTCGTTTACTTTCATAACAGTATCCGGTTGGACTCCATGTATAAAAGGTATTGATTGCTATGGAGTTGATATTCACAACTGTAATATACGACTTGCGAATGGAGCAAATTCAAATGATGTACCAAGTGGGGATAGTTTAGAATTGAATTTTATATACCAAACACAATCAACTGAGTCAAGAGGTACATATCCTAATGTAATGAGTCATTGCATATTTAGATGTTCGGGGAATACATCAATTATTGCAAGTACAGAAATAAGTATAACTGAAAGCGAAATTACTTTAGTTAATAATAGTAGTAAAATTTCTCATTATGCTACAACCAGTACACAGACTTTGAGAAACATATTTGCAAATAACAGAGTTCATTTAAGTAGCTCGTATTTATATATGAGGTTTGGTATAATATCAAATTGTACTTTTGGTAGGGCAGATACTTATGGCTCTGTTAGTTCATCTTATTCTTACCGTTTATACAATGAAGTTTGTTGTTCTATTACTGGTAATTTCTTTGTTGGTGTTTGGGGCTTATATTTGGGTTCAAGAAATGCTATTGTAACAGGTAATATGTACAAGGGTTCACTGTCAAAGTCAAGTACATCAACAGGTACGGTTACTATGGCTAATAATGTTGCTGCGAATTAGGGGTGATTTGAATGTTTGATATTAATAATTTCTATGATTTAGACGGTGTAATACATCTAAATAAGTATAAAATTGTAGTGAGATACTATGATAGTGTAGAAAAACAGACATATGAAGATGTAACGATGTTTTTGAATGATGAAGGCTTGAAAGATATGAAAGAACAACATATTGCTAAACATCAACTATTAGAGTTAATCTCGGAGGAAGTTATAGATACATCTGACTATGAGTGGATGGAAGGATTGCCAATTCAAAGTGATAATCCGATTAAAGAGATTGAGGAGATTTATAACTATGGCAGTAAAGAGGCTTATGAAGCGTCATTGTCTGAATATACGGACGAGTTTATGCTTGATATTGATGTAAGGGTAGCAATGTTGGAAATGGGGATAACGGAATAGGAGGTGCTAAATATGGAACACGGACGTTCATATGGATTGTGCAAGAAAATTGTAGCCGTTGGAAAAATGAGCAAAGAAAAAATGCTTGAAAAATTTGATGTACTTGTTTTGTCGGGGGGATTAACCGATAATGACTACAAAGAATTGGCGGAAGAAATCAATAAGAATGAGGAGGGCTAAGTAAGTGGAAGTTGACGATAAGGAATTATGGGAGCGATTGACCGTAGTGGAGCAGTCTACGAAGTCGGCACACCACAGAATTGACACGTTGGACAAGTTGACTGAAAGCGTCCACATCATAGCTACGGAAACAAAGGCTATGCGTGAGGACGTGAATGACATCACGGAACGTGTGGACGAAATCGAAAAGAAACCTAACAAACGATATGAAACAGTAGTTACTGCTGTTATTACGGCATTAGTCGGCGGTTTGATAGGTTATTTTGTTAAAATGTTAGGATTTTAGTATTTTAGGAGGTACATAAAAATGAAAGAATGGTTTAAAGCGGCAGGAATAAGAGCAATCAAGACGATTGCACAGACAGCGATTGCGACAATCGGTACGGCCGCCGTACTGGGTGACGTCAACTGGGTAATGGTTGCGTCAGCGGCGGCATTAGCAGGCGTACTGTCGTTGCTGACCTCGGTTGCCGGTTTGCCGGAAATTAAGAATTGAGGTATAAACAATGGATATTCAAATCAAACAAGGTCCGCAGTGCCACACGTCTAATTGCTACACATACAGGAATGGCGATATTAAATATATCGTCATTCATTTTACGTCAAATAACGGCGATACGGCATTGAACAACTGCAATTATTTCAGCGGCGCAAATCGTGGTGCGTCTGCACATTATTTTATCGGTGATGACGGAATATATCAATCTGTACCCGATAAATGGGCGGCGTGGGCTGTCGGTGGTACAAAAATTTACAAACACCCGTATTGCAGGAATATGAACAGTATTTCGATTGAAATGTGCAGTCGTATTGGTGCGGACGGTAAATACTATATTCGTGACGGGATTGTGGAACAGACGATTAAATTGACAAGATATTTAATGAATAAATACAATGTTCCGGTAGAAAACGTATTGCGCCATTATGATGTGTGGGATAAAAAGTGTCCTGAGCCGTTTGTACGTCAGCCGGAGCTATGGGAAGATTTTAAAAGACGATTAACAGGAAGTGAGGATTTAACTATGTCACAATATACAGAATTAAAAGAATTAATCGAAAAACAGGCGGCAGAAATTGCCGATTTAAAAAACATCAACAAACAGTTGGTGAATGTAGTTCAAACTACAATGATTTACGATTTCAATGATGACAATATGCCGTCGTGGGCAAGAACGGCAGTACAAGCCGCGCAAGATTACGGCGCATTGGTCGGTGACGAGCAAGGGAGATTAGGTCTGTCCTATAAGGACCTGCGAACTATTTGTAGGGAGTACAGATGTGGTATGTATGATAAGTAGTTTTGAGGGTGGTGTAATGCCACCCTTATTTTTTTTCGGCAATTTACAATTTATTTACAAAACATCAAACAATATTGTAATTTAGTGGCATATGTTGTATTATATAACATAGGATAAGAAAGGACTAAGATATAACTATGTATACAATTACGCAAGACAAAAAGAATATTGACGGAGTAGTAAAGACCACATACGGCATTAAGTGTGACGAAGTGTCTGTCAAAGATGTGTCGCCGAATAAGGAAGAAGTGGCGGAATTAATAGACAGGCTGAACAAATACGGATTGTCACCCTGTCATTTGCAAGATGTGATTGAAGATTTTATTCAAGAATAACCCATACAAATTAAGAAAGAACATAGGCAAAATGCTTATGTTCTTTTTAGTTATGTATCTTGTTGCTATCTATACAGCTATGGCAAGCCCGAGATGAGGGTCTTTTAGGGCGGAGGTGAAGGTTGCGAGGCCTTCGGGGAAGTTATGTATGCCGATTGCGAGGGCGGTCATAAATCCCATACGTTTTAGGGCAATCGAGCGGGTTTCGTTTTCGGTCAGATTACCTATATCACCCTCTGTTGACGGCACAAAGTAGTCTATAAGTCCGATAAGAAGTATTCCGACAAAGAATGATACTACCGCGATATAATATCCCACAGTGTCATTTGTAGCTGACGCAATATATGTACGTGACTTCTGAAAAATTTCAATCATTGAAACGTATATCATTACTCCGGCTGAAAATCCGAGTGAGCCGGCGAGAAATTTTGTATTTGTGGTTTTTGCAAACAATGCTATTATACTGCCGATTCCGGTTGCAAGTCCTGCCATAACCGTCAGCGACAGCGCGAACAGTACATTTGTTTCCACTAAAATCATCTCCTTAAAAGTTCTTATGGTATAATACGTTGCACGAATTTTTTTTGTTACTTAAATTAATTGTTGCCAATTTCAAAAAAAGGGTATATAATTAGTAGAAAATACTTATATAGAATAGATAAGGAAATGATTTATGTTAGAGATTACTTCTTCATCAAACAATAAATGCAAATATGTAAAATCGCTGTCGCAGAAAAAATCAAGGCAGAAATACGGTGAGTATACAATAGAAGGAATAAAATCGGTATCGGACGCATTAAATTCCGAAAGGGAGATAACGGCACTATATGTATCGGACAGTTTTTTTGAAAACGAGAATTTCAAATATCCGAAAGATATTTCATTATACAAGGTACAAGACGACGTATTTATGAAAATGTGCGATACAAAAGCACCGCAGGGCATACTTGCGGTTGTGAAAATCGAAGATGAAACCGATTTTACACCCAACACAGAAAAATCGTATATATATTGCGACTGTATAAATGACCCGGGTAATCTCGGAACGATAATCAGAACGGCTGATGCGGCAGGATTTGACGGAGTGTTGTTGTCGGATGGGTGCGTTGATTTGTACAGTCCGAAAACGGTGCGTTCAAGTATGGGTTCATTTTTCAATATGAGAGTTGTGACAGGTGTGTCATATGAAAAACTCAGCGAATACAAAAACAGCGGTTTTCAGCTTATCGGCGGTGCACTTGGTGACAATACAATAGATTACCGCAGTGCGGATATGAAAAAACCTACTATTATAATAGTAGGAAATGAGGCAAACGGAATATCGGAAGATGTTCAGAAAATGTGTCAATGCGTTAAAATTCCGATTTTGGGAAAAGCCGAATCGCTAAATGCGGGAGTTGCGGCGGCAATATTAATGTACGAACTTGTTCGCCAAAGGTCTTGACAATTTTTGAGATTTGTAGTAATGTAACAGATGTATTTTAGGTGGTGGATTGATGGAACATATACTTTATTGGTTATGGCTTACAACTAAATACGGTGTTACGCCATCAAAAATTAAAGTACTTTTAGAGTATTTTAAAACTGTTGAAGAAATATATTTTTCAAAAAACTTAAATAATATATACGGTTTGAGTGACAAAATAAAATCAAGTCTTGCAGACAAGGATTTATCCAAAGCAGAAAAAATACTTGAACAAACCGCAAAATTAAATCAGAAAATATTGGTTTACGACAGTGAAAGCTATCCGCAAATATTAAAGAATATATCAAGTCCGCCGTATGTCTTGTATGTACAGGGCAAGGTGTTGGAGCTTGATAAGGTGCTTACAATAGGCGTTGTGGGTACACGAAATTCGTCGGAATACGGACGTGTTGTGACGGACAGGATATGTCGCGAATTGGCACAATACGGTGCGATGACTGTCGGCGGACTGGCAAGAGGTATTGATACGGTCGGTGCGTGGGCAACACTTGATGTCGGCGGAGTGGCAGTCGGTGTTGTCGGCAGCGGACTTGATATAGTGTATCCGTCGGAAAATGTTGAACTTGTCAAAGCAATTACCGAAAAAGGTTGTATAATATCAGAATACGCACCCGGTACACCGCCTGTAAGAAATCATTTTCCTGCAAGGAACAGAATTATAGCGGGACTGTCACGCGGAATACTCGTAACGGAAGCACCGGAAAAGAGCGGCGCGCTTATAACAGCAAAATATGCACTTGAAAATGACAGAGATGTATTTGCGGTACCGAGAAATATTACAGATACAAATTCCTTGGGAACGAACAAAATCATTCAACAGGGTGCAAAACTGATAAACGGCGCAGCGGATATAATAAGCGAATATCCGTATGCCGAAAAAGTTATACCTAAAAAGGTAAAAAGTGAGCCGATACAAAAAACTGTTGATGACAGTAAATACAGCAAACTAAATGAATTTGAAAAACAGATAATAGATATATTAAAGAAAAGCGATATGCAGATAGATGAACTTTCAAGGGAACTGAAAAGAAACGTAAGCGAAATAAATACAAAGCTTATAATGCTTGAAGTCAAGGGATTGGTTAAGAAACTTCCCGGAAGTAAATATCAACTGAAATTATAGATACGGAGGAAATTATATGGCAACGAAAAAGCTGTTAATAGTGGAGTCACCGGCGAAAGCGGGGACAATAAAAAAATATCTTGGCAAGGACTATACAGTTATGGCGTCTATGGGGCATATAATCGACCTTCCGAAAAGTCAAATGGGTATAGACTTTGAAAATGATTACACACCGAAATATATAACAATACGCGGTAAAGGACAGCTGCTTACACAACTGAAAAAAGAGGCTAAAAAAGCAGATGTAGTTTATCTCGCAACTGACCCGGACCGCGAGGGTGAGGCAATAAGCTGGCATTTGGCGGAGGCACTTAAAATAGACCCCGAGTCAAATTGCCGTGTAACGTTTAACGAAATTACAAAAACAGCCGTTAAGGCGGCAATAAAACAGCCGAGAAAGATTGATATGGACCTTGTTGACGCACAACAGGCAAGACGTGTGCTTGACAGAATTGTGGGTTATACAATCAGTCCTATTCTTTGGGAAAAGGTTAAAAGAGGACTTAGTGCCGGCCGTGTACAGTCTGTTGCGACAAAGCTTATATGTGACAGGGAAGAAGAAATCGAAAACTTTACTCCTCAGGAATATTGGTCAATCGAAACGGTTTTGCATGATCCGAAAAGTAAAAAGGATTTTAATGCAAAATATTACGGTGAAAAGGGCAAAGAAGTAAAGCTAAACAATGCCGAAGAAACAAAGAAAGTTTCGGACGCAATAGCAAATGCCGATTTTGTTATAGAAAAGGTTAAAAGAGGTCAGCAAAAGCGTAATCCTCAACCGCCGTTTACGACAAGTACTCTGCAGCAGGACGCATCAAGAAAGTATAATTTCCAAGCGGCAAAAACAATGCAGATTGCACAAACTCTTTACGAAGGTATTAACCTCGGCGGAAAGATAGGAACAATAGGTCTTATAACGTATATGAGAACAGATTCGCTAAGAATTGCCGACGACGCACAAAAAGAGGCGGTTGCATATTTGACCGAAAATTACGGAAGCGAATATGTAAAGGCAAAGCAATACAAGACAAAAAAGAATGCACAGGACGCCCATGAGGCTATCAGACCGACTTCAATAAACATAAAGCCGATTGATATTAAGGATAAACTTACAAACGACCAATACAGACTTTATAAGCTTATTTGGGAACGATTTGCCGCAAGTCAGATGACAAGTGCGGTATATGACACAATGCAGGTAACTATTGACGCAAACGGTCATACATTTAAGGCGAGCGGTTCAAACATAAAGTTTAAGGGTTATATGACGGTGTACGTTGAGTCAACGGACAACAAGGAAAAGAAAGAAAAAATGCTTCCTAACCTTGAAGAAAATCAAACCGTTGCACTTAAAAGTTCGGAGGAAAAGCAACACTTTACTCAACCTCCCGCAAGATATTCGGACGCTACACTTATCAAGGAGCTTGAAGAAAATGGCATAGGCAGACCGTCAACGTACGCACCGACTATTTCAACAATCGTGTCAAGAGGATATGTCGTAAGAAGTAAGAAACAGCTTGTTCCGACAGAGCTTGGATTTGTTACGTCGGAAATTATGAAAAATAACTTTTCGGATATTGTGGACGTTGAATTTACGGCTGATATGGAAAAAGAGCTTGACAGCGTTGAAGAAGGCGAATTGAATTGGAAAAAGCTGATTAACGATTTTTATCCGTCATTTAAGGATACACTTGAAAAGGCACAGAAGAACATCGAAAAAATTCAGATTAAAGACGAAGAATCGGATGTCGTATGTGAAAAGTGCGGAAGAAAAATGGTGTACAAGCTGAGTAAATTCGGTAAATTCTTGGCTTGTCCGGGTTATCCCGAATGTAAAAATACAAAGGCTATCCGTGAAGAAACAGGTGCGAAATGCCCTAAGTGCGGCGGTGAAATACTTGTTAAAAAGTCAAGGAGAGGTAAGGTTTACTACGGTTGTGAACATTCGCCGAAGTGTGACTTTATGGTATGGGATATGCCTGTTAAGGATGAGGCTTGTCCTCAGTGCGGCGGCTTGCTCCTTAAAAAGCAAGGCAGAAACGGTAAGATTTTCTGCTATAACGAAGATTGCAAATATGAGAGAAAGTTAAAGGAAGAAAAGAAGTGAAAGTAAAAGTTATAGGAGCCGGACTTGCCGGTTGTGAGGCGGTATGGCAGCTTGTAAAGCAGGGAATTGACGTTGACCTTTACGAAATGAAACCGGTAAAGTATTCACCGGCACATTCAAATGAAAATTTTTCGGAACTTGTGTGTTCAAACTCTTTGAAGGCTGACAGAATTGAAAATGCGTGCGGTCTTTTAAAAGAAGAAATGCGTATGTTTGATTCGGTTATGATGGAAGCGGCTGACATAAGCCGTGTACCCGCGGGCGGTGCTTTGGCGGTTGACAGAGATGTTTTTGCAAAGCATATAACGGAAAAAATTAAAAATCATCCGCGTGTAACCGTATTTAATGAAGAAGTTACGGAAATCAATCCCGATGAATATACAATAATCGCAACAGGTCCGCTTACTTCGGACGGACTTGCCGATGAAATAAAGAAAATTACAGGTTCGGACGAATTGTACTTTTATGACGCAGCCGCACCGATTGTGACGGAAGAAAGCATTGACAAAGAAAAAGTTTTCAAGGCGGCAAGATACGATAAAGGTACAGCCGATTATATTAACTGTCCGATGACAAAAGAGGAATACACCGCTTTTTATAACGAGCTTATCACGGCTGAAACAGCACCGCTTAAAGAATTTGAAAATCAAAAGGTTTTCGAGGGATGTATGCCTGTTGAGGTTATGGCAAAAAGAGGTGAACAGACGCTTGTGTTCGGACCGTTAAAACCTGTCGGTCTTGTCAATCCAAAGACGGGCAAGGACGACGCATATGCGGTTGTTCAGTTAAGACAGGATAATAAAGAGGGTACGCTCTATAACCTTGTCGGTTTTCAGACGAATTTGAAATGGGGAGAGCAAAAACGCGTGTTCTCAATGATTCCGGGACTTGAAAATGCCGAATTTGTGCGTTACGGAGTTATGCACAGAAACACTTATATAAATTCTCCGACGCTTTTAAATAAGTATTATCAAATGGAGAAGTACCCGAAAGTATTTTTTGCGGGACAGATAACAGGTGTCGAAGGTTATGTTGAGTCGGCGTCAAGCGGAATACTTGCCGGATATAATATGGCGGCTATGCTTAACGGAAAAGATATGTTTGAACCGGATTCAAAAACTTGTATCGGTGCATTACCGCTTTATATTTCAAATTCTGCAAATACAAAGTTCCAGCCGATGAATGCGAATTTCGGCATTATCGACGGACTTAACGAAAGAATAAGAAATAAAGCCGAACGCTATAATAAAATAGCAAATCGTGCTTTAGATATAATGAAAGATAAATTGAAAGGTGAGAATGATGATGAGTAAAAAGAAAATTATAGCATTGGCAATGTCAGCCGTTATGGCAGTCGGAATGATTGCAGGCTGCGGAAGTACAAATAATTCAGGCACAGACACGGCACAAACAGAAAGCACAGAAAAGGTAACTCCTACATTTATGTACTTTGTGGCAAATGCGGACGATAACTTTGACGCAACAAACACAATGTACACTGAACTTGAAAACGAATATAAGGACAAAATCAACTTTCAACTTGTAAATGTTGACGAAAATCCTGAGGCACTTGAAAACTTCTCATTGGTAAAAGACCAAACTCCTGCACTTATTATGCTTGATACATCAAACAATATTTCGGCTATTGAATTTAAGTGCAGTGATAAAGACAAGCTAAAAATAGACATAGACAATGCACTTGGAAAATAATCGAAAAGATGAGCGATACAACCGTATCGCTCTTTTTTGTATAATAATCTCTGTTTTTTCAAAAGATAGATGAAAAAAGGAGATTGTATAAATGCAGAATATAAGAACAGACTTGGCGGTGGAGGCACACGAACTCAGCAGACGTGAGGCGAAAAATGCAACGGAAATAGACGGTGTTATATCCGATGTGCGTACAGAGGACGGAATAACCGTTACGAATATAGAAATAACAAACGAAAACGGAAGTAAGGCACTCGGCAAGGCGATAGGCAATTATATAACGATTGAGTCGCCGAATTTGAAATACAGTATTGATATATACGAAAGGGTATGCACTCTTATTTCGGAGGAAATTCGTAAAATGGCCGATATAAAAAGTGACAGCCTTACACTTGTCGTAGGACTCGGAAACCGTGACATAACGCCTGACGCACTCGGTACGGAAGTGGTGTCAAGGCTGTTGGTGACACATCATATAAAACAGAATATGAAAGATTTTTTTGATGATAATATAAGCGGTGTATGTGCGTTGATACCCGGAGTTCTCGGAACGACAGGCATTGAGACTGCTGAGATTATCAAGGCGGTAAGCGAAAAGGTGAAACCGAATCTTATTATCGCCGTTGACGCAATGGCGGCGGCGGATATAAGACGTGTTTCGACCACTGTACAAATATCGGATACGGGTATTCAACCGGGTGCCGGTGTGGGAAATAACAGAGAATGTCTTAATGAAGAAACGATTGGTGCAAAGGTGATTGCGATAGGTGTACCGACCGTTATAGACGCCGCAACAATATCAAAGGTTGAAATACCAAAAGAGCTTGCACCGCTTATGGTTACGACAAAGGACATTGACCTTGTAATCGAAAGAACGGCTAAAACCGTTGCAAACGGAATTAATCTTGCACTGCACCGAGATATGACATTAAGGGATATAGAAAGCTATGTCTAAGTCCGTTGACAGTTCTAAAAATCACATCATAGATGTAATTTTTGAGGATTTTCGATGATTGACATATGGTTTGTTTTGGGGTAAAATATATTAAAAACAGTAAAGGAGAAACGGAATGGAAAGTATTAATATAAATTCAAATATAAATCTGTATTATATACCTATGACGAAATTGAAAACAACTACGATTGACGTATATATTCACAGAGATTTAAACGAAGAAGAATCGTCGCTTAACGCACTTTTGCCTTATGTGCTTAAAAGAGGCTGCAAACTTTGCAGTGACAGTGAGGCAATTTCAAAGTATCTTGAGAATCTGTACGGTGCCGGAGTCGGCGTCGGAGTTTTAAAACGCGGTGACGATCATATTTTGCACGTTGCATTTGAAACAATTTCCGATAAATATGCACCGAACGGTGAAAAACTTTGTGACAGCGTTATTGACCTTATGCTGTCAATAATGTTTGAATCAACTTCATTCAGCGATGAAATTGTCGAACAGGAAAAGAAAAACGCAAAAGACAGAATAATGGCAATGATGAACGATAAGCGTCAGTATGCTGTAGAACGCTGTATCGAAACAATGTTTGAGGGTGAAAATTATGCAATTTCAAAACTCGGTACACAAGAGGGTATTGATAAAATAACTGCCGACAATTTGAAAAAGCATTATGAAAATATTATTACATCATCTGTTATTGATATTTATATATGCGGTGATGCGGACGCAAATGCACTTGCCGAAAAAATAAAGAAATACACAGGCAAAATTGCGTTTAAGAATGCGGATATTCCTAAGACGGAAATATATGTTCCGAAGAACGAAGTTAAAAACGTTACTGATAAAATGGACGTTGTACAAGGCAAACTTTGTATGGGATTTTCAACAGGCATAAAGCCTACAGACAGTGATTATCCCGCATTGATGGTTGCAAACAGTATATTCGGCGGCGGCGCTCACTCGAAGTTGTTTAACAATGTGCGTGAAAAGCTTAGCTTGTGCTATTATGCCTCGGGCAGTCTTGACAAAAACAAAGGCGCTTTGTTTGTAAACGCAGGTATTGAATTTAAGAATTTCCAAAAGGCATATGATGAAATACTTGTTCAGCTTGAGAATGTTAAAAACGGCGAAATATCACAGCTTGAATATGAGTCAAGCATTAATGCAATTATAAATTCGCTTGAATCATACAAGGACGACCAAGATATGTTGCAGTCATTCTATTTGGGACAGAAAATAGTCGGAACTGATTATGATATAGACACGCTTAAAGAAAAGATAAGCAAGATAACGATGGAGGACGCTGCAAGAGTGTTTAAAAACGTTAAACTTGAAACAGTGTATTTCTTAACGGGAAAGGAGGATGCGTAATGGAATTGCAGTACAGAAAAAATGACAAAACAGGTGAGGAACTGTATTACACAACACATTCTTCAGGACTCGGAATATATATAATTCCTAAAAAAGATTACAGCAAAACGTATGCAATATTCGGTACAAGATACGGCTCTGTCGATTCAAAGTTTGTTGTACCGGGTGAGAGTGAGCTTACTGAAGTGCCTGACGGTATAGCACATTATCTTGAACATAAAATGTTCGACCAGCCGGACGGCAGTAATGTATTTGATAAATTTTCAAAGTACGGCGGCAATGCAAATGCGTTTACATCATTTAATATAACGGCGTATCTGTTCTCGGCAACGTCTAATATCGAAGAAAATATCGAAACGCTTATGGACTATGTTCAAAGTCCGTATTTTACGGAGGAAAGCGTACAAAAGGAACAGGGTATTATCGGACAGGAAATAAGAATGTATGACGACAGCGGAAGCTGGAAGTTGTTCTTTAATTTTCTGAACTGCCTGTACAAAGAACACCCTGTTAAAAAAGAAATTGCAGGTACGGTTGAAAGTATAAGCCATATAACGCCTGAATATTTGTATAAGTGCTACGATACATTTTATAACTTGTCAAATATGTCGATAGTTGTTGTCGGAAATGTTGACCCTGTTAAGATTTCTAAGGTTATTGAAAACGGTGTAAAGAAGAATGAGCCGTTTGAAGAGAAGATTAAAAAGGTATATCCGACAGAGCCTGATGAAGTGGCAAAACATTACGCAGAACAAAGTTTGAGCGTTGCAATGCCGTTGTTTATGACAGGTTTTAAAGATACAAATAACGGTTTCGGCGGTGATGAGCTTTTAAAGAAAAGTATAGAAACGAATATTATTTTAAAAATGCTTTTCGGAAGAAGTTCAAAGTTTTATAAGAGCCTTTACGAAAAAGGACTTATAAACAACAGATTTTCACTTGAATACACAATGCAGCCTGATTATGCGTATTCATCAATAGACGGTGAAAGCAGTGACCCTAAGGCAGTGTATGAGGCGGTTATAAACGAAGTTGAAGAAACAAGAAAGAACGGTCTTTCAAAAGAAGATTTTGAGAGAATTAAAAAGGTTGTTTGGGGCGAATATATCCGTTCACAGAATGATGTAGAAGATTATGCAGTGACATTTTTACAGATGTTGTTTATGGATATTGATTATTTCAATTTCTATGATGTGTATAAGACAATAACTTTTGAAGATGTTCAAAAACGTTTTGAAGAACATTTCGTCAAAGAACATTCGGCATTGTCGGTAATCAATCCTGTATAAAAAATATCAGTGACAAACAAAAATACACCTATGTTAAGAGGTGTATTTTTTTGTGCATAAAATTAAGTATTTTTACGAAAACTAACAAACAAGGAGATGATAATATGAATAACAGACTCGGACGGCAGACTGTTACGTTTGACAATCCGCCGATAATAATAGAAACCGCCTCGACAGTGGGTCAAAAAGAGGGAAAAGGACCGCTTAAAAGTACATTTGACGTAATACTTGACGATGATACTTTAGGTGAAAAGTCGTGGGAAAAATCGGAGAGTATGCTCCAAAAAAAGACCGCACTTTTAGCACTTGAAAAAGCAAAATTACAACAAAGCGATATAGATTACATTCTTGCAGGTGATTTGTTAAATCAGTGCGTGGGCGCACATTACAGCGTCAGAGATTTTGATATACCGTTTTTGGGATTGTACGGTGCGTGTTCAACTATGACTGAGAGTATGTCAATCGGAAGTATGATTGTCAGTGCCGGATTTGCGGATTATGCAATGTGCCTTACTTCAAGCCATTTTTGTTCATCGGAAATTCAGTTCAGAAATCCGCTTGAATACGGCGGTCAGCGTACACCGTCGGCACAATGGACCGTTACGGGTGCAGGGTGTGCGATATTGTCATCAAAGGGAACAGGTCCAAAAATAACGCACGTCACAACGGGAAAAGTAATAGACAAAGGCGTAAAGGATATAAGCAATATGGGTGCGGCTATGGCACCGGCGGCGATTGATACGCTTATCGCACATTTTAACGACACACACAGAACTCCCGATTACTACGATATGATACTTACGGGTGATTTGGGTGTTGTCGGCTCGGATATTCTTGTGGAGCTAATGCTGAAAGAAGGCTTTGACATACGAACAAAGCATAAGGACTGCGGTAAAATGATTTTCGATATTGAGGGACAGGACGTTCACGCAGGTGGCAGCGGTTGCGGTTGCTGCGGCAGTGTTTTTTGCGGATATGTGTACAGAGAACTTAAAAGAAATAATCTAAGTAAGGTGCTTGTTATGGCGACCGGTGCGTTGATGAATCCTATGATTATAGAACAGGGCGAGAGTATTCCGGCAATCGCTCACGCAGTTGCGATAGAAATTTAGGAGGGAGAATAATGGACTATTTAAAGGCATTTATAGTAGGCGGTCTTATATGTGCGGTAGGTCAGATTTTGATAGACAAAACAAAATTGACTCCGGCAAGAATTTTGGTTACGTTTGTTGTGGTCGGTGTATTTTTACAGCTTATAAAAATATATCAGCCGTTGGTTGATTTTGCGGGAGCCGGTGCAACCGTTCCGCTGACCGGTTTTGGATATAATCTTTGCAAAGGCGTGGAAAAAGCCGTTTCGGAAAAAGGCTTTTTGGGAATATTCACAGGCGGTTTAACTGCAGCGTCGGGCGGTATTGCGGCGGCTCTTGTGTTCGGTTTCTTGGTGTCGATTATTTTTAGGTCTAAATCGAAAAAATAGTCTATTCAAATTCATATAATTATGGTATAATACCATATATACTTTATGAATGGAGATAAAATAATGTTTGAAATAAACGGACACACAAAACAGCTTGGAATAATCGGATATCCTGTTGAGCATACGTTTTCACCTAATATGCACAACTTCATATCCGAAACCGTACATAACAACTATGTTTACGGAGCATGGTGCGTAAAACCCGAAGATTTGAAGGACGCAATTAATGGTATGAGAGCACTCGGAATAAGCGGAATTAACGTCACAGCACCGCATAAGGTTGAAGTTATGAAGTACATAGACGTTGTAACGGACGGTGCAAAAAAGCTTGGCTCGGTAAATACGGTGGTAAACAGGGACGGTAAATTATACGGCTATAATACAGATGCGGACGGTTTTTGTATGGCACTCACAAAAGCGGGTATTGAAATCGAAAACAGCAGAATACTTATAATAGGTGCAGGCGGTGTGGTGCATCCTACGCTTATAAGATTAATTGACAATAAGCCGAAAAGCATAACTGTTGTAAACAGAACTAAGAGCAAGGCTAAGACGCTTGCAGAGGATATTTTGAAGAGTACGGGATTTGAGGTTAATACTGAAATAGATAAGCTTGAATTTGATATAGTCATAAATACAACTTCGGCAGGTATGGAACCGCAGGAAAACGTAATGCCGATTGAAAATATTGAAGAAATCAACGATTTGTCATTTATCAACGAAAATACGGCGGCGGTCGATATGATATACAATCCTGACAAAACATTGTTTTTGCAAGAGGCAGAAAAACGTGGCGCAAAAATCCTAAACGGACTTGGTATGCTAATATATCAAGGAATTATTGCATATGAATTATTTACAGACACAAAACTTCCTGACGATATGGGTGAGAGAATCAAAAAGGAGGTTTTCGGAAGATGAATATAGTGCTTACAGGTTTTATGGCTACGGGTAAAACCGAAATAAGTAAGGCTATTTCTGAAATTTCAAAGTATAATCTTGTTGATACGGATGATATGATTGTGGAACAAGAGGGAATTACAATTAACGAAATTTTCGATAAGTACGGAGAAGAATATTTCAGAAAAACTGAATGTGAAGTTATAAAAAAAGCGGCGGAAATGAAGAATGTTGTTATTGCAACAGGCGGCGGCGTTGTACTAAATGAACAGAATATAGAAAATCTCAGAAAAACAGGTGTTATTTTTAATCTGTCGCCCGATTTTTCGGTTATACGGGAACGTCTTGAAGAAGCGAGAAAAACAAGACCGCTTTTAAAGCAGGACAGCATTGAAAACATCAAAAAAAGATTTGACGACAGAAAACCGTTTTATGATAACTGCGATTACAAAATCAAGGTTATACACGGTCGTACTCCGCGTTCATATGCTATGGAAATATTAGAAATTATGGAGAGCAGTCAGGGGGCAGAAAAGCGATGAAAATAACGAGAGAGGCGGATTATGCTCTTAGAATTATTGCTATGTTGGCTGATGAAAACAGACAGATAGAGGCAAAAGCGATTGCCGAAAAAAACGATATTCCGTATAGGTTTACTTTAAAAATTTTACGAAAAATCGTTCAAGCCGGAATAATTAAATCGTACAGAGGTGTAAACGGCGGATATGTTTTGAATAAAAAGCCGTCGGAGATAACTCTTAAAGACGTGATTGAAACGATAGACGGTAAAATTGCGATAAATAAATGTATGGAAAATCCCGAGACGTGCAAAAATAACGGCATATGTAAAGTTCAGCGTAAGCTGTACAAAGTACAAAAAGTTTTGGCAGACGAAATGTCTAAAATAACTTTTCAAGACGTTTTGGACGGAAAATAATATGTGAGCAGATAAAGCATAGAAATGTTTTGTCTGCTCTGTTTTTGTGTATAACAATGCCGTTTATCACATATTAATGTATTATTCTTACTTGAAAGGTGAGGGGTAGTATGATATTTACAAGAAAACATATTGTGATAGCGGTATTATTTGTGGTTGTGGGTATTGCGATTGGTATAGGTATAAAACATTATGAAACATTGCAGACCTTTTCAAGTTCCGATATAAAGGTCGTGCTTGACGCCGGACACGGATTTCCAGATGGAGGGGCGGTGGGCGTGAGCGGAGTGGTGGAAAAGGACATTAATCTTGCGATAGTTCAGAAGTTACAGGAAGTGCTTGAAAGCAAGGGCTTTAAAGTTATTTTAACGCGAAACGGCGACAGCGGTTTACAGGACGAAAATGCCGAAACTATTCGCAAAATGAAAGTATCGGATATGAACAAACGGTTGGATATTATGAAAAACAGTCACGCAGATATTTTTGTGAGCATACATATGAATTCGTTCAGTGACCAAAAAGTGAGCGGTCTGCACATATTTTACGACAAAAATCACCCCGAAATCGAGGGACTTGCAAAAAGTATTCAAAACAAAATGGGTGAAGTGACGGGTGCGGAAATGCACGCGGTAAAGACCGCAGATGAACGATTATTTTTAATGAAAAATCCGCCTATGCCCGCAATACTTGTTGAATGTGGTTTTTTGTCAAATCCGGCCGAGGAGAAAAAACTTGCAAGTGACGAATATCAGTCAAAAATTGCGTGGGCAATCGCAAGTGCAATAGAGAATTATACAAAGTGATGTAAAAATAAAGAGAAATTATGTTAAATTTTTATCGGAGTTTGGTCGATATGTATTGACGGAAAGGGAATTTTGAGATATAATAATATGTATATTATATATATTGGAGGCTAAAAAAAATGAGTAGAGTTTATAACTTTTCAGCCGGACCATCAATGCTGCCTGAGGAAGTATTGAAGAAGGCGCAAACTGAAATGCTGGAGTACGGTACAAGCGGTATGTCCGTTATGGAAATGAGCCACCGATCTAAGGACTATCAAGATATTATCGACAGTGCTGAAGCTCTTGTAAGAGAACTTATGCACGTTCCTGATAATTACAAAGTATTGTTCTTGCAAGGCGGCGGTTCAACACAATTTGCTATGATTCCACTAAATCTTGCGTCCAAGAATAAGAAAGCTGATTATGTTATAACAGGTCAGTGGGCGAAGAAAGCAGCTGCCGAGGCTGAAAGATACATTACAGTCAACAGAGTTGCATCTTCTGCCGATAAAACTTTTTCATACATACCAAAGCTTGATAAATCAACATTTTCAAGCGATGCAGATTACTTCTATATCTGCTACAACAACACAATTTACGGAACAAGATATACAGAACTTCCGCAGTGCGACGTTCCTCTTATCGCAGATATTTCATCATGCGTAATGTCAGAGGAAATCGACGTTTCAAAGTTCGGTTTACTGTTTGCCGGTGCACAGAAAAATCTTGGCCCTGCAGGTGTAACACTTGTAATCGTTCGTGAGGACCTTATAGGCGACGCAATGGATATTACTCCTACAATGCTTGACTATAAGACACATGCCGACAACGGCTCAATGTACAACACTCCTCCGACATACGGAATATATGTACTAAAGCTTGTTCTTGAATGGATAAAGGAACAAGGCGGAGTTAAGGCACTTCAGGAAATCAACGAAAAGAAAGCTAAAATTCTTTATGATTATCTTGATTCATCAAAGATGTTCAAGGGTACAGTAGTTCCGGAGGACCGTTCACTTATGAACGCACCGTTTGTAACAGGTAATGAAGAACTTGACGCTAAGTTCGTTGCAGAAGCAAAGGCTGCCGGTTTTGTAAACCTAAAGGGTCACAGAACAGTCGGCGGTATGAGAGCAAGCATTTACAATGCTATGCCTGTAGAGGGAGTAGAGAAATTAGTCGAATTTATGAAGAAATTCGAGTCAGAGAATATGTAATTATATTACACCCGAAGTTATTCGGGTGTTTTATATAAATGAAAAGGAGATTAGACAATGTTTAATATATTGACACTTAATAAGATAGCTAAATGCGGTCTTGACCAGCTTAATGATAATTATAAAATAACTGATGATGCCAATGTTGATGCAGACGGTATCATTCTTAGAAGTTTTAAAATGCACGATATGGAATTGCCTGAATCACTAAAGGCAGTTGCAAGAGCAGGTGCGGGAACAAACAATATTCCGATTGACAAGTGCAGTGAAAAGGGTATCGTAGTATTCAATACTCCGGGTGCAAACGCAAATGCCGTTAAGGAATTGGTTATTGCAGGTATGTTGTTGGCATCAAGAGATGTTATCGGCGGTGTTGCTTGGGCAAATACACTTACCGGCGATGACGTTGACAAGCAAGTTGAAAAGGGTAAGTCAAACTTCGCAGGCTGCGAAATTAAGGGCAAGACTCTTGGTATAATCGGTTTGGGTGCTATCGGTATTCTTGTTGCAAATGCGGCTTATGCTTTGGGTATGGAAGTTATCGGATATGACCCTTATTTGTCGGTTGACTCTGCTTTAAAACTTTCAAGACACGTTAAAAAGGCTAACAGCCCTGAAGAAGTTTATGCGGCGGCAGATTACATAACAATTCACGTTCCGCTAATGGATTCAACAAGAAATACAATTAACGCCGAAACAATCGCACAAATGAAAGACGGTGTTATAATTCTTAACTTTGCAAGAGGCGGTCTTGTAAATAATGCGGATATTAAAAAGGCTTTGGCTGACGGTAAGGTTGCTAAGTACGTTGTTGACTTTGCCGACAGTGAAACAGTCAACCAACCGGGTATTATAAACATTCCTCACCTTGGTGCGTCAACTGCCGAATCGGAAGATAACTGTGCAGTTATGGCTGCTCAGGAATTGGCTGATTACCTTGAAAACGGTAATATCCTAAATTCGGTAAACTTCCCGAATTGTTCACTTCCTGAAGACAATATCGGAAGAATTGCTATTGCGCATAAAAATATTCCGAATGTTATCGCTAAGTTTACAGAGGCACTTTCAAGTGTGAATATCTCAGATATGATTAATAAGTCAAAGGGTGAGCTTGCATATACAATCATCAATACTGACCACGCAATCCCTGCAGAAGCTATTGAAAAGCTAAATCAAATTGACGCTGTTATAAGAGTCAGAGTTATTAAATAATTGAATTTATAGCTAAATATGAGCCGTACAGACTAAAGCTGTACGGCTTTTTGTATGCGTAAAAGTTTGGAGTGTTATAATTAACAACAATAGCAACAAAAAAGACGGAGCATATGCTCCGTCTTATATATTACTGTTTTCTGATACCTGCGTGAATTCGCTGTTTAGCATTTTCAATGCGTTCGGCAGATGGGGGAGATATACTTTCCAATGTGTAAGGAATACCTAAGTTCTCCCACTTGAATTTACCAAGTGTATGATAAGGTAAAATCTCTACACGGTCTACATTTGAAAGTGTATCAATAAAATCACCCAAAGCGTCTAAATCTTCATCAAAATCGCTGTGCTCGGGAACAAGAACGTGTCTTATCCACATCTCCTTACCGATTTCATCTAAATATTTCGCGCAGTCCAGAATGTTGTCAACAGTCTGTCCGGTAAGTTTCTTATGACCCTCTCTGTCAATATTCTTTATATCTAACATCACAAGATCGGTATATTTCATTAATTCGTTAAATTTACTTATGAAAGGTTCTTCCCTTGTAAATGGATTTGCCGATGTATCTAATGTTGTATGAATGCCTTTTGCTTTTGCAAGTTTAAAGAATTCTGTAACAAATTCAATCTGAAGTAATGGTTCTCCGCCACTTACGGTTATTCCACCGTTTAATTTACCGTTTCTCATCCAATATGGTTTATACCGGTATGCCCTTTTAAACAAATCTTCAGGAGTCCACATCTCGCCTCCATCCATGCTCCATGTTTCCGGATTATGGCAAAATTTACATCTCATTCTGCATCCCTGCAAAAAAACAATATATCTGACTCCGGGTCCGTCAACAAGGCCAAATGTCTCTAATGAATGTACTCTTCCTTCCATTTTTTAACTCCTTTTTGGTTATTTATAAATAAAGGGGTTTTGAACTGTAGGTTCAAAACCCCTTTTCATACTATATAGTATATCCTATTTTTTAAAGACTAGCATGACATGTTCTTGCGATTACATCATCCTGCTGTTTCTTTGTAAGGCTGATGAACTTAACAGCATAACCAGATACACGAATTGTAAAGTTAGCATACTCTTCTTTCTCTGGATGAGCCTGTGCATCAAGTAACTTATCCTTTGTAAATACGTTTACATTAAGGTGATGAGCACCCTGATCGAAGTATCCATCCATTACCTGTACAAGGTTATTAACCTGTTCTTCTTTGCTATGTCCAAGAGCATCCGGGTTAATTGTCTGTGTATTAGAAATACCATCAAGTGACCAGTGATATGGAATCTTAGCAACTGAGTTAAGTGAAGCAACAAGACCATTCTGTTCTGCACCATAGCTTGGTGATGCACCAGGGCTGAATGGAGTGAATGCTGCACGTCCGTCAGGCATAGCACCTGTAGCTTCTCCGTATACAACGTTAGATGTAATAGTAAGAAGTGATGTTGTAGGTTCTGAATTACGGTATGTATGACGACGTTTAATCTTCTCTAAGAATGTCTTTAATACCCAGATACCGATATCATCAGCACGGTCATCATCATTACCATATTTAGGGAAATCACCTTCAACTTCAAAGTCTTTTGTAATTCCTTCTTCATCACGGATTACTTTAACCTTAGCATATTTGATAGCACTAAGTGAATCAATAACATGTGAGAATCCTGCAATACCTGTTGCAAATGTACGACGTACATCTGTATCGATTAATGCCATCTCAGCTGCTTCATAGTAATATTTATCATGCATATAATGGATAAGGTTGAGTACGTTAACATAAATATCTGCTAACCAGTCAAGCCAAGTTTCATATGCGTCACGAACCATCTTGTAATCTTCTTCACCGCTAAGTACTTCCTTATCGATCTTCTGAAGCTTTGGTCCACACTGGATACGATGTTTCTCATCAAATCCACCATTGAATGCGTAAAGTAATGTCTTACCAAGGTTAGCTCTTGCACCGAAGAACTGGATTTCCTTACCTGTCTGTGTAGCAGATACACAGCAGCAGATTGAGTAATCATCGCCCCATACAGGCTTCATTACATCATCATTCTCATACTGGATTGAGCTTGTCTCAATTGAGATATGAGCTGCATATTTCTTGAACTGTTCTGGTAATGCACTAGAATATAAAACTGTAAGGTTAGGTTCTGGTGAAGGTCCCATGTTCTCAAGTGTATGAAGGAATCTGTAGTCAGTCTTAGTAACCATTGAACGACCATCCATTCCGATACCGCCAACTTCAAGAGTAGCCCATGTAGGATCTCCTGAGAATAACTGGTTGTATGAAGGAATTCTTGCGAACTTAACCATACGGAATTTCATTGTCATATGATCGATGATTTCCTGAGCTTCTGATTCTGTAAGAACACCATTAGCTAAATCTCTTTCAAAATAAATATCAAGGAATGTAGAAACACGTCCTACAGACATTGCTGCACCGTTCTGTGTCTTAATAGCTGCAAGGTAACCGAAGTATAACCACTGGCAGGCTTCCTTAGCATTCTTAGCTGGTAATGAAATATCATAGCCATAGCTCTTAGCCATTTCTTTCATTCCCTTTAATGCAGTAATCTGCATAGCGATTTCTTCACGAAGTCTGATTACATCATCGTACATGTTACCGCATCCACAATTAGCCTTATCAGCTTCCTTCTGTGCAATAAGGTAATCAATACCATATAATGCAACTCTACGATAATCGCCTACGATACGTCCACGTCCGTATGTATCAGGAAGACCTGTTACTACGTGTGTCTTACGAGCTAATTTCATTTCATTTGTATATGCTGCGAAAACTGCATCATTATGTGTTGTCATGTAGTTCTCGAATACGTACTTAAGTTCAGGATTGATTTCATATCCGTAGCTTTCTGCTGCCTGCTCTGCCATTCTGATACCACCATATGGCATAAAAGCTCTCTTTAAAGGCTTGTCTGTCTGAAGACCTACAACCTGTTCAAGATCTTTCATTGATTCATCAATATATCCAGGTCCATATGCAGTAAGTCCTGATACAACTTCTGTTTCACAGTCAAGAACGCCACCTTTTTCACGTTCTTCTTTCTGTAATTTCTGTAATGCACCCCATAACTTATTAGTTGCGTCTGTTGGTTCAGCCAGGAATGACTCATCGCCATCATATGGCTTATAATTCTTCTGAATGAAGTCACGAACGTTAACTTCTTCTCTCCAGATACGGCCTTCAAATCCAGCCCACTGTTCCATGTCTAACATTAGTATATCCTCCTTAATAGTAGTAACTTTTATGTTCATTAGAAGTATAACATTATAAAATATCCCGTGCAATATTTATTTAAGAAAAAAGTGTATTTTAGCAAATACAATTTAATACAATTTTTTCTTAAATAAAAATTAGGATTATTCTTTGTTTGCATTATGGGATAATTTATATTGCTATTATTTATTCTGATCCAAGCAATTATATCTTTGTTTTGTTCATACAATGATTTCATATTAATGTTTATATTTTCTGTTTTATAATCATCTGTGTCATTTTTTTGATATGCCGTATCAGTTACTTGTTCTATAATTCTTTCTTGTTCTGTATCTTCGTAATTGTTTTTCAATACAATTATACTGCTAATAGTTATAATAGCTATTAACAGTATAAAAAATAATGTTTTTATAATATTTTTCAATTTACTTCCTCCATTTTATTTTTATCTTCAAAGCGAGTGGTCATTAAACGATAAAGTTTGGTATTCTTTGGAAATTTATTACTAAACGGAATAAGCGAACTTCTTACTCTAATAACACCCTCGCCACATGGTACATTTGTTATATGAGCTTGTTCCATTTCTGACATTTTTAATAATATTGCTAATCGGTCTCTATCTGTTGCAGACTGATTTAACATTATTATAAATTCACTATTTGATAACATTAAACTTGCTTTTTCATTGCTTAATAGTTCTTGAACATTTTGTGTTATTCCAGTTGCACAACCTCCGTATTTTCTTATTCTTTTCCATAAAGTATATACAAATTCTGTTGTATATTTATATCTAAATAATAGATATATTTCATCAATAAAAATATATGTTCGCTTTCCGTTTTTTCCTATTTCTTGTTATTCTATTTAATATACTATCTAGTATTACTAGCATACCTATCGGTGTAAGTTGTTCTCCTAAGTCCATAATATCATAACATATTAGCCTGTTTTGTGTTTGAACATTTGTAGTTTTTGCAAAAGTGTTTAAATTTCCCTTCGTAAATAATTCTAATGCTAACGCAATATCTTTTGCCTCTCTTTCATTTTGTTTTAGTAAAACATCTCTAAAATCTTCTAATGTTGGTGGTGTTCCTTTAAAATTTCCTTGCTCATAATACTTATAAACGATATTAGTACATCTATCAATGATAGCTTTTTGATTAGGTGTAATATTTTTTATAATTTGTTCACATAAAGACAAAATAAATTCTGCTTTAGCGACAATTGGTCTATGATTTTCTGAATAGTCTTTATTCAAATCAAGTGCATTGATATGATTATCACTTGAGGCAGAAATCTTTATAACTTCTCCACCTAATGTTTTTATAACTGGTGCATATTCATTTTCAGGATCTAGTATTATGATATCTGCATCAGGGTCTTTTAAAGCAATAGATGTAATTTCATGTTTGGCAATGAATGACTTTCCACTTCCAGATACTCCTAGAATAAATGAATTTCCATTTTGTAAGTTTCTTCTATCAACTAATATCATATTTTTAGATATAACATTTTGTCCATAATATATTCCTTGTGCATCTTGTATTTCTTGTACTTTAAATGGCATAAAAGTTGATAGACTCTCTGTAATTAAAGTTCTATTTGTTTTTATTCTCTTTGTGCCACTTGGCAATACAGTATTTAAGCCATCCATCTGTTGATATTTTAATGTTGCTAATTGACAAAGATATTTTCCTGCTGTTGTTTTTAGGCTTTCCGTATCACTATCTAATTCCTCTTTAGAATTAGCAGTATGAACTATTATTAAATTGCACAAAAACATTTTTTGATTCCTATTTGTTAAATCATTTAACATTTCTTTACTTGCCTCTCTTTGTGCTTCTAAATCATAAGGTATTACTGCTGAAAAATTATTGTTTTCATTTTGTCTTCTTTGCCAGTCTGATATATTTTTTTCTACTCCTAATCTTCTTTTCTCCGCTTCTCTTATTGCTTTTTCAATAGGCATTGGTTTTATATCAATACTTAACATCATATTTTTATTAAGTTCTGTCAATTCAGATGCAATATCATCTTTAAGATAAGTTGCATATTCTTTAAGATATAATACTCTGCCATATCTATCTCCCATTTTGAAATAGTCACTTTTAAATTCAAATGTATCTGGACAAATATAATCTTTAAAGTTATGTCCTTTTTTCATAAATTCTTTTATATCAAATTTAAAAATATCTTCTTCTCCTACTCTATAAAAGTCATAAAAGATTCTTATTCTTTCATTAATATCTAATTCATCTAGTTTTGAGCCTAGTTTAGCAAAACAACTTTCTAGTTTTGCACTTGTTTTTGCAAAGTATGTTCTTGCTGATGCAATATCTGGTTTATCTATTGTAATTGTTATTAGCTTTTCTTGTATAATTCCATTAGTTTCTATTGAACAACTAGCTAATATATCATTATATTCTTTTCTATATGGTGTTAAATCATCATTTCCTATATCTAGTTTCATTTTACTATCAAAATCAATTTTATTAAGTTTTCGATTTATTATAGTTAATTTATTGTCTGCACTTTCATCTAGCATATTTAATATAGTACCATAGTTAATAAACATATTTTCTTGTTCTTCTTGTCCTGCTACTGCATAATTTATATCTGTAAATTTAAAAGACTTAGAATACTTTTCTTTGCCAACTTGAAAAATACCATCGCTAAATATTGCCTTAATCGGTAGTGCTTGTTGTACTGATTTTGGTATTTTTATTTTTTCTTCTTTGTTTTTTCTTTGAAAAATTCTTTTTAATAGTTTTATCATTTTTAGCATTTTTTGCTCCCTCCTTTTTCAATTTTTTATTTTCATTTTTTATTAATTCATCATATATATTATCTGGTTTAAATAGTAAAACACTTGGCATTAATATTTCTGATTTTATCCAAGCAACAATAAATTCTTCTGCATACATTCCGTTGTATTTTACAAATCCAAACAATGCAAAAGGAACAGCTCCTAAAATGCATAGCCAAGATAATGTTTCAATTCCAAGAAAATTCCTTAAAACAAAATATAGTAATATTGCCACTCCAACAGCTAAAGATGAAAAAATGAACTGCCTCATAGACAGTCCAAAAAATATTGATTCATTAAAATCTCGTATTTCTTTATTAATTTTTATTTCCATTTATTTAACACCACCTTTTTTATCAATCTTTTTTTCATTGTTAAACCTCTCTTTCAATATTTTCTTTGCTTTTGTTTTTTTCTTTTTCTTTTTCGTCTTTTATCATAGATTTTATAATATCAGCTTTTTTATTTTCTTTTACCCATTCTTTTATATATTGTTTTTTGGGTCTTGTGCATAAATAACTATCTGAATAGCATAAAATATTATGTTCGGTTTGTTGTAGCATTTCTTTCAAAATATCAATTCTTGATATATTACCAAGCTTTTCTAGTGCTTTTGTTGTTGCATTATAATCTTCTTCTGTTAAATAACTATATGATTCTAAAAATTCATCTTTAGTTAATTTAAAATAATCTTGTATTTTTTCTTCATCATTTATAAAATCCATACATTTTCCTCCTTATAGTCCCATCATTTCTCTTACAACTCTATCTGAAGCTTTTATTGTTCCAACTAGCACCAACATATTAAATGCTAATTCGCCAATATACATCCATACTTGCGTAACTGCTTGTGCTGAAGTATCTATTGATGGTGGGTTACTTGCAAATACTGAAAATATAATACAAGCAAGTATTATAATTGCTCCCTCTAAACAAACTGCCGTATAACTTTTTAAAAATCCTTTTCCTATATGACCTGTTGGCTCTCCTCCAAAAGTTGATAAAGGAATTGGAGATAATGCAGTATATAGATATAATTTAAAAAATCGTCCATATACAGTTAAAATCATTATATAGGCAAGTATAGTTACTACAATTCCTCCAATTAAGGTTACTGCCCATAATGGAATACTCTCAAAAAAGCCACAACTTTCTATTGTTGTAATCAATTCTTGTGGCAAATGTGCTTCTACTGCATTTCCAAGTCCTGCCGTTTGCATTATTGTTTGTACTATTCCTTGTGCAATTTTAAAAATAGAAAGCATTAATTCTAGTCCATAGGTTATAACTGCTTTGGCTAATGCAAAACGTATAAATAATTTAAAAACTTGTTCTGGCTTTTTTACTTCTGCAAAACTTCCGACAAGTTTTTATTATGCCAACTAGAAAAAAGATAACTAATAATGCTAACCCTATCGCTTGAATTGCACCATTTATATTAACAATAACATTCCAGATATTACCGCCCTTTAAAAGTTTCAGGACTTTGAGAAATTAATTGCCATATTTCATTTAATTTATCGTTCCAAACGCTCAATGTATATTGGAGCATTCCAACAATCCAATTATCTGACATCATTTTCCTCCTTAAAATCAAATTTAGGGCAAGTTTAGATACTTACCCTACAAACTTATTATCCACCTGTAATTATGGCTAAAATTTCCTTTGCAAATGTTATAATTACACCACCTGCTACTGTCAAAAAGCCGTTCGCTCTTTGACTAGCGTCATGGCTTTTTAGTGCTAATCCAACTTGGACAATTCCCCATCCAAGCATTATCATTCCAATTGCTCTTATTATTCCAAACATAAATGTTGATAAATTATTTATAACTGCTAAAGGATCATCTGTTGCAAAAACTTGACTTGCTTGTAATATATTCAAAAGCACAACATATGCCATAATTAGTAATCCTTTTGTCATTATTTTATAAATCACTTTTCCATTTTTATTTTTTAATTCACTTTTTTTATTTTCCATATTTTTTAATCCTTTCCTTTTAATAAAAAAAGCAAGGAAAATTAATTTAATCCTTGCTAATCCATTATTCATTTTCACTTAAATATTCTTCAATATCTTCTTCTGATAATAATTCATAATTGTAATCTTTATTATCAAAATTTTGTATAACTAATACATTTTCAAGTTCTGATAATTCATCTTCTGTCAATTCTTTTATCTCTCCAGTTGCTCTTGTAACTTCTCCATGTTCATACATTTTTCCGTTTCCATCTGCAGTATATTTTACATTGGGGTGTTTCAATATATCATATTTAAAATCAATTACTGGTTTTTCCCCTCTAATCAATAGAATTGCTTTATCATTATCAAGCATTCTAACTTCATCAGCCATTAATAATTCTCTACCTGTCTGCTGATAGTTTGTAGAGTAACTACCACTATGTCCGGTACTTTTTCCATAAGTGTTCAAATCAATATTTTCTTTTCCGTAGGAGTTCTGAAACCATTTTATGTGTAGATTGTTCGTTGCCGTCCGAAGATACAGAAATTCGTCACAATTTCCGTACAATACTTTCCCACTGCTTTTCAAATAATGCCTTTAATTGAGAAATATTTTGTAAAATGATAGATACAAATACATTTCTTGAACGCATTACAGATAAAATCTTGTCAAAATCGTCTGGCAATGCAACATTAGCAAATTCGTCCATTAAAAAATGGATTGGAACTGGCAATGCACCTCTATAATTATTATCTGCTCTGTAAAAAGCATTTTGAAATATTTGAGTATATAAAATACTTACCAAAAAGTTATATGATGTATGTGTGTCTGGTATAACTGCAAATACTGCGATTTTTTCTTCGCCAAGTCTATCTAATTCCATTTCATCTGTCATTGTTAAATTAGCTATTTCATCAAGATTAAATTTCTCTAATTTTGATGACAATGTTACTTGAATAGATTTTAATGTTCTACCAGCCCCAGAATGATAGTCTTTATAATATTTTACTGCAATATGGTCTGGATTTCGATATTCTAGTTTTTTAAATAGTATATCCAACGGACTCTCATAATCTTCATCATCTTCTTTAGGTTTTCCTGCTCTTAACATTTCTCCAACTACTGCAAAATTTTGTTCTTCTTCTGATGCTTCATATTTTAAATAAAATATAAGTGCTGAAAGTAACATTTGAGCTGCAATGTCCCAGAATGGATCTGAACTTGCTCCTGCCCCTTTTGGTGTTGTACTCTTAAAAAGATTCGCAACTAACTTTTGAACATCATTGTCATCTTGTATATATTTAAACGGATTATAACAATGGCTTAATCTAGGGGTTACTAAATCAAGTATTCTTATTTTGTATCCCTCTTTTTCTAATAAACTTCCTGTATCTCGTAAAATTTCTCCGTTTTGGGTCTAATATAACATACGAGCAATTACATTGTAATATATTAGGTTTTACATAGAAACGAGTTTTACCAGCACCGCTACCACCACAAACTAATGTGTTTAGATTTCTTCTATGTTTTTGAGCTTTTAGACCTATCTTTATATTCTGTGTTAATATTTTGTTATTATATTGAGGTTTCTGCATATACTTTTTGTTTATTTGACTTGCAATGCCCCATATTGCTGACCCGTATTCTTCGCCTCGTCTATAATTTCTTCTGCTAGATATATAAATTCCAATTCCTAATAAATAACAGAGCAAAAAAATAAAGACAGTCTTTAAACTATCTTTGCAAATTTCAATATCAAATGGTGCATTCATTTTTGTTGGCAAATTATTTATTATTCCAATTAGTCCACTGCTTAAATAAGGTGCTACTAATAAAGCAAACCATATAACACCGATTCCTCCCAAAATATATAACACAATATTAGTTTTATCTTTCATCTCTTTTTTCCTTTTTAAATAAAGATTTTTTCTTAATTGGGGCATCAATTACTTTTTCTAATATTTCATCTATGAAATCATTATCTTTATTTTCTTCAATAAGGCTTTTCCTTTTATCATTTAGAATATTTGCAAGTACCTTTTGTTCATAGGAGTCCATTTCCAAAATTCTTTTTTCGTTCATTGTTTTCTACCTTTCTTGAACAGATTTTTTCTTTTCATTTTCTTTATTTTTATTACTAATATCAAAATAATCAATAATTCTTGAATTAATCTTTTCATAATTGTTTCTTATTTTTTCAAGTTCTTGTCTAATTTCTTTTCCTTCAGTTTTATTTGCTATTTCTTTTGGCAATTCACTAAATTTAAAATTATCTACACTTATTCCATATCTTTTGCAAAGCATATATGAAATACAATAACATCTAAAACTCTTTAATTCACTATCTTGGATATCTTTCATTTCAATACTAGCCATTTCTCTATATAGACTAGAAAATAAAAGTTCTCTGTCCATTCCTCTACATACATATAAAACATTTTCGGTCTTATTGTATTCAGAACTAATACTTCCATCATTTAAAGTATTTACTGCCTTTCTAGGAACATCACACCCATTTAAAACAGCCTCTAATAATCTTCTATCTCCATAATTAATTGTAGTTTCAGGTATTTCACAATTTGTCTGACTGATATCAAATACTTCTTTAGGATTATAAAATATTCTACCATTGCTTTTAACAGGTTCTAATATTTTTATTCCTGTTTCTTCATCTTTTATATATATATCTTTTTCATTCCACGCTTGTGCATCTTTAATTTGTGTTGCATTCGGCATTTTATCTAATATAACTAGACAATTTCCGACAGAATGTTTATAAAATCTACTTTGAACATCTAAATATTTTTGAAAATCATCTCCATTTTTAATTATATCTAATGCTCTTTTATTCATAATTTCATATATTTCTTGCCTAGCTTTATTTTGTTCTTCTTTCCAATTATTTTTATAACTATTGTAATTATTTTGTTTTGTATTATTAGGTTTTTGTTTTATAGAATATTTATCATTTTGTGGAGATGTACCTAATATATCATCTACTTCATTCACTTTATTTGCCCCTTTCCTTTGATTTTTTTACTTTTTCTTTATAATGTTTAGGTTCTTTATATCTCTTGCCTTTATGCTTATTTTTGTGTTTCTCTTTTGTGCTTTCTTTTTCTTTATAATGTTTTCCATTTGGTTGACTTTTCTCAAGCTGTCTTTTTATATAGTCTAGTTCTTTTAATACAGATGGCTTTTCAGTTTGCTTGTCTTTTTGCTTGGTATTTAAGGAATTCTCTAACTGATTCTTTTTTTCCGTCTTTTGTTTGTCATTACTGGGAATTTGCTTTTCCTCTTCCTTTGATGTTGGCATTATTTCATCAATAAAAATTTCATCTTCTGATTTCTCTGCTAATTTAGCTAATTTTTCCTCTTTGTCCTTTTCCATTTCTTTTTTGATAGTTGCAATATCTTTAAAGTTAAATCTCTCTGCTATTCTGTTCATTTTTCCTGCATCTTCTTCTTTAATCATAATATCTACCATTCCATCAATTTTTGAATTATTTTTATTAGCTAAAGCACAATATAAAATTCCATATTTTTTAGCCTCTTGAGAAAACTTTTTTAATTCATCAGCACTAATAGTAAATATTTTTAAAGGTTTGTTTGTTTTTAACATATTAGTTAGTCTGGTTTTTCCTCTTGTTGCTTGTTTTTCTTTTGACATAGCAATCAACATCATTGCAATATTTTTAGCAGCCGTTCCTGTAACTCTTAAAGACATCTCAACACCCTCTAAATAAATTTTAACAATTTCTTCAGCTGAGTCTGCAGTATTCACTTTTCTATTTCTCCTTTCGTTTTTGTTTTTTCTTGATTTTGTTGTTTTTCCATTTCCTGTATTTCTTGTTTTATCTTTTGTGTTTGATTTTCAATTCTTTCAATACACACCACCTCCTGTTTTAAATATTTTATCTTGTTTGATGTTTCTAAAATTTGCTCACACAATGTTTGCCTAATTTCTGGTACATTTTCTTTTTGCCTTTTTCTACGAAGTGTATTTCTTTGTGATATTTGATTTTTTAGTTCATCATTTACAAGATTTTTATATGAAAAAAGTTCCTTTGTAGTTTTTATCTTATTTCTACAAAGAAACCTCATATCATCTGAAAATTCATCTAATTTTTTACTTTCTGCTCGTTGCTCTGGTGTTAGTTTATATCTTGTCTTAATACTTTTAGGAAATACTTTTAACATATAGCAATAATATAAATATAGTCTATAAAGACTACCTCTATCAATAGTAAAAACTTTTGGTCTTGTTTTTGATGTATAAGTCTTTATCTCTCTATGCTTTTCTGGAAAAGGTATTCGAGTTGTTTCAGTATTCATAATTCTTTCAGTAATATTATTAATTGAATATTCATCTCCAAAACTTCTTTCTATTCTAATATTTCTCTTATAAGGTGGTCTTACTAAACTTATTTTGTTAGCACGAATTGTAATTGTATAGCCCATCTTTTTTAAAATACTTTCAAAATTTTTATATGAATATGCTTGTGCTATTGCAAAATCAACATCATCTTTGGTTGTAGTATAATAATCAGATTTTTGAATATAAGAATTATAGTATTTTGTATAATCTATATTGTGTTTGCCACATGGTTTTTCTTCTATCACACTTAATCCGTATTCTTTGCATAATTCGTCTGATATTTTTCTCATCATTGCATAATTTTCTCTAGTGTTTCTATATTTCTTTCCATCTACATAAGAAACAGAATTTACTACAAAATGATTATGATAATGTTTTGTATTAAGATGTGTTGATACTAACACTTCATATTTATCTTCCCATAATTCTTCTGCAAGTCTAACACCAATTTCGTGTGCTTGTTTTGCTGTAACTTCTCCCTCAGCAAATGACTGAAATCCGTGATATGCTACAATCCCTTTTTCTTTTCCAAAATGTTTCTTTGTTTGTAACATATCTTGAACACTATCTGTTGTAGAACAATTAATTCCTGTAACATAGTATTGTTTTTCAGTTTTATAATCTGCTGTTGCATATTCTATTGTATTATGGAGTGCTTTATACATTTCTTTATTTTCAGTTTTTTCTGAATTAGTTGTATAATTTATAACTTTGTCTATTCTATTTTGAATTTTCCATAAGCTCGTAGTTGCCATATTTTATAAATACCTTTCCTTAATATCTAATCTGAATTTTCTCCATTCAAGTATTTCATCATTCAGTATTCTTTCATCTATAAAGTCTTTATTATATAAAAGTCTTTCTAACTGAGATAGCACTCTTATAAAATCAGTCATCTTCTTTTTCATTGTTCTAGAAAATTCTTGATCTGCTTTTTCTCTTATTTCACATCCCATAGCTGACATTCTTACAAATTCTGAAAAGTTTTTTCCAGCTAAATCTGCTCTCTTTTTTATAGTATTTTTTTCTTTATCATTCATTCTAATATGAACAGTTATATATTTTGTATCATCTTTCATTTTTTTCTGTTCCTTTCTTTTATTTTTTTATTCTTCAAGGGGATTGGGGCTTTCCCCATAAATAACAAATGTGTACCCACATTTGTCTTGCTTGTTAGGACAATAAATTTTATTTATAAAATTTATATATTCTGTTAAAATTTCTATTTATTCGTAATTTTTATTTATCTTTCTACATATAAATTTTTATTTTTTATTCTTTTTAAGCCTAAAAAATCACATAAATAATCGTTGTAATCTTTGCCGTTTTTTAGGTGGTTTGATTATAACTTCATACTTATGTGATAGCACATTTTCTAATGCTTTACTTGCATTTATTCCAGCTTCATCATTATCTAAACACAGATATATTTTTTTAGTTTCTGGATGTTTATCTAAATATTTTTGAATTGCAATAGGCACTTTACTTTGTGAAATATCACTTGCTGGTTGATAAACTCCTGCTAATGATATTAATGTTTTTTCTTCATAATTTTGCCCATAAATTTTAAAAAGAGTAGCATATGATAAAGCATCTATTGCACCCTCAAATATATAAATAGTATCTGTTTTAATTTTACTTTCTAGTCTAAAAGAATAGGTTTTATCACTTCCTGTTGCATCAGCTTTAAATGTTTTTTCATTAGTAGACCTGCACCCTGCATACCTAATATTTTTCTGTTCATCATATCCAACAAATACTGCATTATGATAATATTTTTCTTCATATATTAAGTTATTTTCTATACATTTTTTTATAATTTCTTCATCTATTCCCCTTGACTTTAAATATGAAAAAACTTTATTAGAAGCGGAATTTTTTTCTGGTATAATTATATGTTTTTCTTTTGATTTTATGGTTTTATCTATTACAATAGGTTGCTTTAAATTCATTTGATCTAGTAGTAAATTTGCGGCATCTATAAAACGCATATTTTTCGTTTTCATTATAAAATCAATAGCGTTTTTTCCTCCAAAACCTCTTGAACACCAATTCCATAACCCATTTGACATTCTTAAACTATCGTGCGATTTTGTTGTATATTCATTTGTACTTGCTCGTACCAATTCATTCGGCATATATGTTCTAAAATATGTTACTAAATCAATTGATTTTGCTTTTTCCAGTAGTTGTGGCTTTATATATTTTCCCATAACACAATTACCTACTTTCTCGATTTTTGACTTTCTTCTCCTTTACTATTTCATCTTTATATTCTCTAAATTCTGTGCCTTTATAGTCTTGATAGTCTAAAATATATTCTTCATTTGAATATTTTTCTTTAGCAATATTTATTGCTTCATTTAATGAATTTGCATTTATTCTTACAACTTTTCTTAATGTTTCTTCTATTTCAATTTCATAATTTTTATTCATATTTTCATCTTACCTTCTCTCTTTTTTTAGTAAATTCTTTGTCTATATCTTCAACAATTTCTTGAACAATATCTCTCATATTATCAAGATTATTTGTTTCTATATTCATATACTTATCATACATTTTTTCTAGTACCTTTTCGGTACTCAATAATGCTTTCATTTCCTTAAAACTTAATGTTGCTCCCTCTAAAATAGATAATGTTTCTTCTTTGAAGTTTATCTCTTAAGATTTATCTATAATTTCTTCTTTAGTACATTTTTTTATTAAATCTTGTTTATATATGCTAAATTCTTGTTCGATTTTAGCAATTAAAATATCTTTTAATTGTTTATTATTCATTTTGATATTCCTCCTTAAATTTTATTTTTTGCATATAAAAAGAGATATTAAGTTCTTGTTATTCTTAATATCTCTATATGATTTTATTAAATTATAATATTTGATTTGTTATTCATAAATATTTGTTCTTTGAATTATTATTTTTTAATATAAAGAATTACTTTTATGTGTCTGTACTTTCAAAAGTTTTCACAACTAGAAGATTCTTTTTATTAATTGAATTTTTTTCTAAACGAATAGAAATTATGTCTCCTTTAGCATTTTCTAAAGTTTTTATTGAGTTTACCTTATTTCCTCTACTATAAAATTTAGTGTTATTATTAAATTCTACACTTGTTTCAAATGTTTCATCTGTTAAAGTATCTCCAATTATATCTCCATATTCTATTGTTACTTGTGCCATATCTTCATCAAGAATATTAATATTTTCCATATTTATTGTGTTTTGGTATTTTATTTGTTCATCAGATGTTAATGCCATATTATACAATAGCTCGTTTTTTAATTCCTCTCCAGTAATATTTCTAAAAATTAAAATTTGTTTATTTACTGGATCTAAATAATCTCCTATATTTATATCAGCTATATTAATGTTTTTACAAGTTCTACCATTTAAATAATTAAACATACTTTTTTCTATATAAAATAATTTATTATTATCATTCAAAAAATAAATATAGTCATTATCTATTTTTGTTATCTTACCAGAAGAAAAGAAATTATCATTCATTATTTTTTGAGTCGCATTTTCTGCCTGTGAGTCTGTATTCAATGTTTCATTAGTAGAAATAGAAGTATCAGAATTGCTATTGATTTTGTTCGATTTTTCTATATAGTTATTTACTCCTTCTATTCCTTCTTGATTATATAAATCTATAATTCCTACTGTTATAATATTAGATATTATTTTATTTTCATCAACATTATTAATATCTGCCTTAATTTTTTCAAAGTATGAATCTTCATCTAAAAGCGTTATATCGTCAAGATAATAACAACCTGCAGTAATATATTCTTGTAAATCATCCATATTTATTTTGTTTATTAAATCGCTATCATTGCTATATAATTTTTTCATTTTTTGATAAGCATCTTCTCGAGTAACTAATTCTATATTTTTAAAATATTTCATATTTTTAATTTTACTATATAAATTGTCTATATCTTCTTGTGATGAGCCTTTATTTATATATATCTTAACAAGTGAATATTCTTCAAAATCTTTTTTTAAAGTTTCATATATTGTATCATCTTGAGTATCATTATTCTTATTAGATGTA
>OLPI01000514.1_pt1 | contig 36945 bp, 39 predicted proteins | sample 1672361 | NCBI WGS metagenome assembly OLPI01 (sample SAMEA3136675, study PRJEB25190) | human gut metagenome
TGCCGACCGTGGAACTGAAGAACAGCGAGCATTACAACGACCCGACGCCGTATGAGGCGCACAAGAACATCCGCAAGGAGGAACAGCTTGAAGCGGCCCGAATGCGCACCATCAGCGCGTTGGTCGGCGCACTGAAGCAGGTAGCCGATCTCGCCGGGTTTGAGATCGTGGGCCGGGTTGTTCTCATGGATAAGGACTCCGGGAGGATTTTCAGATGACCGGCAAGAAGTGTGAGGTGTGTGGAAGGGAGATTGAAAACCCGACGAACCGCCAGCGGTTCTGCAAGGAGTGCGCCAAGAAGCGTCAGGCCGAAGCCTTCCACCGATACTATCTGGCGAACCGCGAGTATTATGCCGAACGGAGCAAGGAACAGTCCACCCGCAGAAAACAGAGCCGCCTTGAGGAGTTGCTGGCAGGGGAGCCGAGGCCGTTCAAACCACCGAAGTACACGATTGAACAGGTAAACAACCGGGCTATCACCCTCGGCATCAGCTACGGCTGGTGCTCATATCTGCTTTCGGTCGGAAAAGTCTGTATGGAATGAAAGGAGAGCGCTTATATGACGCTGATTACGAAGTCCGAAGAATTGATGGCCGTTTCTGTCCGGCAGGGTGTTGAGCTTGCCGCCATTGAGGCCAAAGTGCTGCTGGGCTATCTGGAGGGGCATGACTACAGCCTGATGATGGATGACAAGTTCCATCTCGCCCTGCATGACAATCAGGACGGCGAGAATGCCGACAACGATCAGCCATACACCATCCGGGACTGCATCGACTTCTGTCAGGAGATGAACAGCGAGCTTCTTCTGGAGGAAGCGGGAAAAGAAGGCGGCGACCCGGACTATTTCAGCGAGCTTCAGAAGGACGAGCTGATTCTGGGCATGATGATGGAACGCGCAAAGGTAGCGCTTCCGCCCCGGACCAGCACCTACGATGTGGTCATCGTCGAATACCTGAAGAAGGTCGTACCCGTCGAAGCGGCGAGCTGGGAAGAAGCCAAGATGCTTGTCAACGAGGCGTGGGACAACGGAACCTACGTCTTGACCGCAGATGACTTTGCCGGGGTGAGCTTTACGCTCGGCCGCTGATGTCGTCCAAAAAGCAGTTGCATTATCGGTAAGCATCTGTTAGAATAAAGACATGTGGCACTATACCGAACAAAAAGGCCCCACACGGGGCTTTTTTGCTGCACAGATACAAACAATCTTTGGATGCAATGATAGCGTTTCAGACGAAACCAGAGGCACTCCTGCGTTTTGAAAATGCTCGCGTTTTCGCTACTTTCCATACTGGCATCCCGACTCCCGTCAGTATGGGGGATGCGATGCTCATTCTGTGAGCGAAGGCGCAAGATCGAAACCTGTAAGAGATTGTTCTGAATACCGCAGGTTTCTGCGGCAGGATCGCACGGCTGTTTTCCGTGCGCAGAAAGGAAACACGAGACAATGCCTTCACTGACGACTTACAAGCTCCTCAAGCAGGAACACGATGCCCGGCGGGGTGAGTTCAAGACCGTGCACGGCACGGTGCAGACACCCGCTTTCCAGAACGTTGCTACGGCAGGCGCCATCAAGGGCGGCCTGTCGGCACAGGATCTGAAGGACATCGGCGCACAGGTGATGCTGTGCAACACCTACCATCTGCACCTGCGCCCCGGTGATAAGCTGGTGGCTGACATGGGCGGCCTGCACAAGTTCACCCGCTGGAACGGCCCCATCCTGACCGACAGCGGCGGATTTCAGGTGTTCAGCCTGGCAAAGCTGCGCAAGATCACCGAAGAAGGTGTGACCTTTGCCTCCCATCTGGACGGCCACCGCATCTTCATGGGCCCGGAAGAGAGCATGCAGATCCAGGCAAACCTGGGTTCCACCATTGCCATGGCCTTTGACGAGTGCGTGGAGAACCCGGCCCAGCACGATTATTCCAAGGCCAGCTGCGAGCGCACCACCCGCTGGCTGAAGCGCTGCAAGGCCGAGATGGCCCGCCTGAAGCATGAGGGCATTTCGGTCAACCCGGATCAGCTGCTGTTCGGCATCAATCAGGGCTGCACCTTTGCAGACCTGCGTGTGGAACACATGAAGCAGATCGCAGATCTGGACCTGGACGGTTATGCCATCGGCGGTCTGGCTGTGGGCGAACCCACCGAGGTGATGTACGAGATGATCAGCCAGGTGGAGCCCTATATGCCCAAGGACAAGATCCGCTACCTGATGGGCGTGGGCACCCCCGGCAACATCATCGAGGCCGTTTACCGCGGCGTGGATCTGTTTGACTGCGTGATGCCCAGCCGCAACGCCCGCCACGGCCATCTGAACACCTGGGGCGGCATCATCAACATCAAGAACGCCAAGTATGAGCGCGACGAACGCCCCATCGACCCCGCCTGCGGCTGCCCGGCCTGCCGCAACTACTCGCGTGCCTATATCCGTCATCTGTTCAAGGCAGAGGAGATTTTGGGCATGCGTCTGGCCGTCATGCACAACCTGTGGTTCTACAACCATCTGATGGAGCGCATCCGCGACGAACTGGACGCAGGCACCTTCACGGCCTTCCACGACAGGTACGTTAAGCTGCTGGACACCAGAATTTGAGAATAAGCCTTGCAACCAGTCGAACAAGAAGGTATAATAAACTTATCTGAATTTTGAGAGGAGATTTTGCCAAATGCAATTTCTGACTACCACGTCCGAGGGCTACATCAGCCTGTTCTTTACGCTGGCACTGATGCTGGTCCTGCTGTACTTCATGATCTACCGTCCGCAGAAGAAGCAGGAGAAGAAGGACGCCGCCATGCGCAACAGCCTGGAGATCGGCGATCAGGTCACCACCATCGGCGGTGTGATCGGCCGCGTTGTTGCCATCAAGGATGATACCTTCGTGCTGGAAACCGGCGCAGACCGTGTGAAGATCCGCTTTACCAAGACTGCCATCGGCTCTGTCGAGAAGCTGAACATGGACAAGGCTGAAAGCAAGACGGACAAGAAGTAATTTTTTCGATCACCGCATATCCGACGCGTCTCTCTGCATAGTGTATGGCAGGGAGGCGCGTTTTTATGTTGGAAAAAACTCATACCCCGGCGGCTCTGCTGCTGGGAGCGCTGGCCGGAGTGTTGGCTGCGACGCTCTGCATCTTGGGGTCTGCGGCCTGGATGGCAAAGCAGGGCTGCTCGGCGTCCATGGCGTGGCCGCTGGCCACGGTGTCGGTTTGCGTCGGGGGCTTCTGCGGCAGCGCACTGGCGGCGTTCTGGAAAAAAGCACAGGGTCTTTTGACGGGCTTGCTGTTGGGCGGACTGTTTGCGGCAGCGCTGAGCGGTCTGCTGCTGATGTCCGGCGGCCTGTTTGACACCCCGGCTTTGCTCCGGATGGCAGCGGTGCTTCTCTGCAGCTGTGCCGGGGGTGTTCTGGGCCGGGCTCTCGGAGAGAAAAAACGTCGGATCTGAAGGAGGATGCAGGATGTGGGTCTATCCGTCTGATGAAGTCCGGACATCGCCTGAGCCTACGGCGCTTCTGCCGCAGCTCCCGGCAGAGTCCGGTACCCCGAAGCAACCGGTTCCGGAGCCCCTGAACGCCGGAGAAGCAATGCCGGATGGCGTCGCACAGCAACCGGAACGGCTGCACCGCCGCATGCGGCATGCCAGCCGGGATTGCTGCCTGCTGGCGGCGGCCTTTTTGCTGGGCACGGCGGCTGCAGGGGCTTTGCAGGCGGTCTGTGATGCCTCGCAGCAGGAGATGCTGAGCTATTTTCTGCAATGCTGGTGCGGGCTCTTTTCGATTTCTGCCACGCCATCTGCAGCAGGGCTGTTCTGCGCCGAGTATGCGGCCCTTGCAGCTGCGGCAACGCTGCTGCTTTTGCTGGGCCTGTCCGCTGTGGGGCCGGTGTGCATCTTTTTGTTTACGATGCTGTACGGCCTTGGCAACGGCCTTTTATCCGCGCAGCTGCTGGCGGGGGCAGACGGGAAAAGCATCCTCGCTTTGTTGCTGCTGGGCATTCCGGCCGCCTGTGCCGCCGGCTGCCTGTGCATGTTCGGTGCATCAGCACTGCAGGTGAGCGGGCGCATCCGGGCCTACTCCTTCCGGAAAACGGTCGGACAAGCCTGTTCCGGGGCGCGGGAACTGATGGGGCAGTATCTGCTGGTGATCGTGGTATTTTTGCCGCTGTGCGGCGCAGCGACAGGGGTCGCCTATCTGAGCGGAAAAATCCTTTAACGTCAGCTTTTCTTGCGATGCCGCCCCGGGTATGCTACAATAAGGAAAATGGATGAGAAACGCAGGAGTCTTTTTATGAAAGAGCCGAAACTGAAAACTGTTTATGTCTGCTCCAACTGCGGGGAGACAAGCCCCCGCTGGATGGGCCGCTGCCCGAGCTGCGGGAGCTGGAATACCATGAATGAAGATGTAGTGGCAGAAGCTCCGAAAGCGGGCACCGCTGCGGCACGGCAGGCGGCTGCTGCCCGTCCGGAGGGCGTGACCAGCCTGACGGCCCGGCGTCTGTCCGAGATCAGCACCACAGAGGAGAAAAGCCGCATTCTGACCGGCATTTCAGAGCTGGACCGTGTGCTGGGCGGCGGCATCGTGCTGGGCGGCGTTGTGTTGCTGAGCGGTGAGCCGGGCGTGGGCAAATCCACCATGCTGCTGCAACTGTGCGGTGCCATTTCCAATCAGCATAGCGTTCTGTATATCACGGGCGAAGAATCGGTCCGGCAGGTCAAGCTGCGTGCAGCCCGCCTGAAGGTGCCGCAGGACAATATTTTTCTGGCCGCCGAAAACGATGTGGACGAGATCTGTGGCCTGATTGAAAAGGAAAAACCGGACCTTGTGGTCATCGACTCCATCCAGACCATGCGCTGTATGGACATCTCGTCGTCGTCCGGTACAGTCAGCCAGGTCAAGGAGAGCGCGGCGCGTCTGCTGGCTGTTGCCAAGAAACAGGAGATCCCCATGTTCATCGTGGGTCATGTGAACAAGGACGGTGCCATTGCCGGCCCCAAAGTCATGGAGCATATCGTGGACACAGTGCTTTACTTTGAGGGCGACAAGATGCTGCCATACCGCATCCTGCGGGCGGCAAAGAACCGCTATGGCTCCACGAATGAGCTTGGCATGTTCGATATGACCGGTACCGGTCTGGCCGAGATTGAAAACCCGTCGCAGATGCTGCTGGAAGGCCGTCCACTGGGCGTTTCCGGAAACTGCGTGGCCTGTACCATGGAGGGCAGCCGACCCATTCTGAGCGAGATCCAGGCCCTTGCCACCAAGACGAATTTCCCGGCCCCACGGCGTGCCTGCAGCGGCTACGACTATAACCGCATGAATCTGCTCATCGCCGTGTTGGAAAAGCGTGCAGGCTATTTCTTCGGCAATCTGGACGTGTATGTCAACATTGTGGGCGGCATTGCCCTGCGGGACACGGCCTGTGATCTTTCGGTGTGTCTGAGTATGGTGTCCTCGCTGCTGGACCGCCCGGTCAGCGACAAGCTGATCGCCATTGGCGAGGTCGGCCTGGGTGGGGAAGTGCGCAGTGTGCCCAACTTGGAACAGCGTTTGCATGAGGCAGAACGCATTGGGTTTGAACGCGCCGTGGTGCCCAAGCACAGCCTGAACCACCTGAACCCGGCGGATTATCCGGGCATGAAGCTGATTGGTGCCGCGTATATTTCCGATGCCATCAACGCACTGAAAACAGATCGTTTGTAAGAGGATGCCATGTCGATTTATCTGGACGAAAAGAACCCCGGCAAACACAAGCCCTTTGAGGATGCTTCGCCGGATATTGTGGAATATGTGCGCTATCTGGAAGTGATCGCCGGCAAAAGCGCCAATACGGCGTTCAGCTATTTTTGCGACCTGCGTGGGTTCAGCCGCTTTATGAAGCGCCGCCGCGGCCTTGTCCCTGCGGACAGTGAGATGCAGGACATCGACCCCAAAGGATTGAACACGGCATTCTGGGCCAGCGTGACCAAAGAAGATATCTACGAATACCTGTATTTCCTCAACCGGGAATGCGGCAACAAAAAGTCCTCGACTGCCCGGCGGCTGGCCAGTCTCCACGGCTTTTATGATTATCTGGTCAATCAGGTCAACCGGCTGGATTCCGACCCGACCGCTGCGATCAAACCTCCCAAACAGGACAAGGTCCTGCCTAAATACTTGACTGCAGAACAGTCCATGGATCTGCTGGAAAGCACCCAGACCCAGAGCGATTTCCCGGAGCGGGATTACTGCATGGTGGTCCTGTTCCTGAACTGCGGCATGCGTCTGTCGGAGCTTGTGGGCATGGACTTGGATGACATTGATCTGGAACAGCGGCAGATCCGGCTGTTCGGCAAGGGCCACAAAGAGCGCATGGTGTATCTGAACGATGCCTGTGTGGAAGCGCTGCAGCTTTACCTGAACAAGCGCAATGTGATGGAAGGTCTTTCGCCAAAAGAACGTGCCGTGTTCGTGACCCGGCGGCGCAAGGAGCGCATTTCCAACCGGCGGGTGGAGCAGCTGGTGACCGGAGCCATGAAAGCAGCCGGACTGAAAGGTTTTTCCACCCACAAACTGCGCCATACGGCTGCAACGCTGATGTACCAGACCGGCAATGTGGATATCCTGACCTTGAAACAATTGCTGGGCCACAGCAGCGTTGGTACGACGCAAATCTATACCCATCTGCAGGAATTCCAGGTGCGTGCCGCCATTGAAGAAAACCCGCTGGGCAAGGCATCCCGCAAAAAGCCCGGCAAAGCAGCCTTGGATACAACAGAAGCTGAAACAGGGAAGAGCAGGGAAGAATTGCCTGGCAGCACTGCCGAAGCCACAGAAAACAGCGCAACTGCGGAAGATTCTTCTGCACCCATGGCAGCCTTTGATGGCTCTGCAAAAGAGGGTTTCGGACTGGACACCGAGACGCTCGCAGCAAATTCGGACGCAGATACGGAAAAGTAATTGAAATATGGTTTGTCAGGCACCTTATGATCTCAGAATCAAAAGGTGCTTTTTTGTTTGCTCTGTGAACAAATTAACGAAGTTTACAGAGCGTAACAGGAATCCACCGCGGCACCTGTTGGTTTTCCAGCCGGCAGAGATTCTACAAAGGCACGTTTGTAAAACGGCTGCAGCTGGGCATTGTCGGTGTAATCAAACTTTATATTCTGTGCAGAGCGAAATCAGTGCTTTAAAAGATACCCACGAAAATGTCAACCGAAATGCAGCCAACGATTTGATCCGTCATGACCAAATGGTCGTACACAGAAAAATAAAAAGATTGGAACGACCTTAAAAGCAAATATAAATAATGACTGGCAAACAACGAGTGCCGGAAAAAAAGATTGTAAAGACTGTGCAGTCCGAAAAATCAAATTATGAAGAATCAGATTATAATGAAAAAAACAAAATATAAAATTATAAAAAACAGATAAATTGAAGCAAAACCCGCAAAACGCGGTTTGGGCGGTCGGAACGCCGGCGGGACGCTAAAAGAGCCAAAATCTGGAAAAGAGGGCTTTTTCACTTCCCTTTGTTTCACATAACGTGCGTTATACGAAAATACATATCCTAAAAATCAGGACCTTCCCTTCACGCAGGTCTCTGCGATCCGGAGGCCCTGATGACTTGGGTTGCGGCATTTTAATTTTTGGCACAGGAAACGTCTCTTCCCCGTTTTGAGAATCATTGGTTTGCATCCGGCAGCGGCGTGGTGCCAAAATATGCACAGATGGCCTCGTAGTAAATACGTGCAGTTCGTTTGCAGCCCTGTTCGCTGCCAAAGCGTTCCACATCATCCGCATTGGTCACAAAGCATTGTTCCGCCAGCACGACCGGACAGTTTACATCTTCCAGCAGTGTGAAGCTCCGTTCTGCACGCACTTCGGTATGGGTGCTCTCCACCAGCTGCTTCTGATCATTTTCTAGATAATAAATGTAACGGATGCCGCCGCGTCCACGCAGGTGCGCTCCGGCGTTCTGCATCCCCTCTGCCAATTTCTGAGCAAAGTAATAACTCTCCGCATGCCATGTGCGCCCCGGCACAGATGGATAGCACTCAAAGCCGGTTGCACTGGAACCGTTTGCGGCGGAGTTTCCGTGAATGGAAAGCAGCAACTGTGGGGCCTGCGCATTGGCGGCGGCTGCCCGCTCGGCAGGCGTTGCGGTCTGGTCAAAGGCATCACGCGTCCGGAGCGGAATGTAATTTGGGTCCTGCTCCAGCCATGCAAGCAGCACGGAGGCCGTGGCGGCCGTCATGTCTTTTTCTTCCACCACTCCCCTTGCGCCCGGGTCGTTGCCGCCATGCCCGGCATCAGTGGCTACACGATACGGCGGGTCGCCCACCTGCGGCCGAAGCGCCTCTCCGGATGCAGAGACACTTCCCTGCTCTTGTGAAGAAACCCGCAATGCTTCTCGCCAGAGAAACGCCGAAAAAACAAATGCAAGCACACAGAAACAGAGTGTGAGGGCCGTGCGGAGAAAAGAACTCTCCTTCCGTTTCGCTCGTCGCTTCTTTTTCTGGTGCGTGGGTTTATAACGTCCTGCCATGATAGATAACTTCCTGTCCAGATTGAAAACTTCTCTTTACAATACGAGTATACTCGGCTTTTTTCTGCAGTGCAAGCAAAAAGCCTGCCCATAAGCAGTGGGCAGGCTTTGAAATGACCCCTTATTTCAGCTCCACAACGGTCACGCCGCTTTCGCCTTCGCCGTAACGGCCCAGACGGAAGCTCTTGACCATGCGGTTGCCGCGCAGGTGCTTGTGGATGGCAGTACGCAGTGCGCCGGTGCCATTGCCGTGGATCAGGTAGACTACGGTCTGGCCGTTCAGAATGGCGCGGTCGATGAAGGAATCCACCTCTGGCAGGGCCTCGTCCACGGTCAATCCCAGCAGATTGCACTCCATTTTGGCGCTGCGGTGCACCCGCTCCACGCGGCCATTCGGACGGTTTGCGTCGCCGGTCAGGCGGGAATACCGCTGCTGTGCTTTGGTCTGCGGTTTCGGGTCCTTGACCAGCTTTTCCGGCTGTTTGAGCCCCTTGAGCGGGACCTTGGTCTTGATGATGCCGGCCCGTACCAGAACATCCCCGTTCTTGTCCGGCAGCGAAAGCACTGTGGCCAGCTGGTTGAGCTCTGCAATGCAGACCTCCTGCCCTACCTTGACCTCTTTCAGCGGCACAAATTCCTTGACCGGATTGTGCACCACCTCGGTGCCCATAAACAGTTTTTCGGATTCCTTTTTGGCAATCTCACGGGCACGCTGGGCTTTCTGCTGGGTGCTCAGGCGCTCGTCCTTCTGCAGCTGACGCAGTTCGTCGGTCAGCGCATAGGCCTGGCTTTCCACCTGCTGGGCCAGCGCACGGGCTTTGGCGCGGGCCGCTTCCAGCTCGTTTTCGCCCTGCTGGATCAGTTCATCCCGCTTTTTCTGGGCAGCCTCCAGCTGGTGGGATGCCTCGTTCTTCAGCTCTTCCACCTCGTGCTGGCTTTCCTTCAGCTGCAATTTCAGATCATCCAGCTGACCCAGAACGGCATCCAGCCGCTTATCCTCGGCCGACAGATGCTGCTGCGCTGCCTCAATGACCCGCTCCGGGATGCCAAGCTTCTCACTGATGAGGAATGCGTTGGACTTGCCCGGCACGCCGACGCTCAGCTTATAGGTCGGGCGCAGCGTTTCCAGATCGAATTCGCAGCTGGCGTTCACGACGCCCTTGGTCTCCAGTGCGAACACCTTGAGCTCTGCATAGTGGGTGGTGGCCATCAGCAGCACGCCGCGGCGGCGCAGTTCTTCAATGATGGCCACAGCCAGCGCGGCACCCTCGGCAGGGTCGGTACCGGCACCCAGCTCGTCCAGCAGCACAAGAGTGTGCGGCATGGCCAGCTCCAGAATGCCGGTGATCTTTTTCATATGGCCGGAGAAGGTGGAAAGGCTCTGTTCGATGCTCTGCTCATCGCCGATGTCCACGAGAAACTCATCGAACACGCAGACCTCGCTGCGCTCGTCGGCCGGGATCAGGAAACCACACTGTGCCATTGCGCACAGCAGACCGGCCGTTTTCAGGGTGACGGTCTTGCCGCCGGTGTTCGGGCCGGTGATGATGAGCGAATCATATTCTTTGCCCAGTGCAATGTCCACCGGCACGCACTTCTGTGGGTCGATCAATGGGTGGCGTGCCCGGATCAGCGAGAAGGAATTGTCGGTGCGCACTGCAGGTTTGAATGCCTTGAGCTCCAGCGCCAGACGCGCCTTTGCCAGCAGGACATCAATGTCCAGCATGGCCTGATAGCTGTACTGGAACTGCGGCTCAATGGCTGCCACCTGTGCGGTAAAGGCTACCAGAATGCGCTCGATCTCCTGCGCTTCCTGGGCACGATACTGCAGGATGCGAGCATTGGCTTCCACGACAGCCTGCGGTTCCACAAACACCGTTGCACCGGTAGAGGAAACGTCATGGATGATGCCGCTCACTTCGCCGCGGTATTCGCTCTTGACCGGGACAACGTAGCGGCCGTTGCGCATGGAGACCACACTCTCCTGCAGATATTTTGAGGTGTCCATGTTGCGCACCATGCTTTCCAGACGGTCGCGGATGCTGTTTTCGGTCGCACGGATCTTCTTGCGCAGGTCGTTCAGGGTGCGGGAGGCCGTGTCGGCCATCGCATCCGGGGCAAGGATCGCACTGGAGATCTGTTGTTCCAGGCCCGGCTCCGGGGACAACGCATAGAACAGATCATCGGTCGGGAGCATATCGTGCTCCGAAGAACCGTACCAGTTGGTTAGGTTCTGGAAGTTGCGCAAAGCACCGGCCACCATCAGCAGCTCGCCCATGGAAAGCACGCCGCCCTTGACCGCACGGGCGGCCAGCGCACTGACGCCCTCCACTCCGCCGAAACGGGGCGAACCGTTCTTAATCAGCAGCGTATTGATGGCATCCGTCTGCTCCAGCGCATAGCGCACCTCGTCCGGGTCACACTGCGGCTCAAGTGCCAGGAGCTTCGCCTTTGCTTCCTTACATACACAGCCCTCCGCAGCACGGGCGATGATCTTATCCAGTTCTAATGTTTTTAAGTAGCTTGTTTCCATAATATCCTTTTGCTCAGGGCAGCACCGTTTTTAAAAAGTCGTAGCTCTTCAGCGGCTTGTCCAGATGCGTTAGCGCATACTGCTCCGCTACGGCTGCCAGCTTTTCCAGACTGCCCACAGAAATCTTGAACGAAAATATTTTTTTGTCCTCCACAAGGCAGATATGCCGCAGTGCAAACAGTGCATTGCGATCCAGATTGCAGCGTTTCCCAGCCTTGGCCGCACAATCAGCACAGAGCAGATAGCCCTCCTGCACATCCAGATAAAAGGCATCGCCTGCATCGTAGGTGCCGCAGTCGCGGCAGCACACCAACTGCGGCAGAAAGCCACACTCGCTCATGGTGCGAAGCTCAAAAACGGCCTTGATGGCCCGCAGGTCCGTCTTGTGCTCACTGATCATGTACAGGCAGTTCAGCAGCAGACGCAGTTCCCGCTCAGCTTCCTGTCCGGTGGGGGTCAACGCAGCAGCCATTTCGGCCAGATACATGGCCAGGCTCATCCCCTCGATGGAGGAAGAAATGCCGTGAAAGACATTCTTGACGGCCGCTTCGCGCACAGTATACATGTTGCGCCCCGGCACCAGCGTGAATTCCGAATAGCAAAACAGCCCGCACGCGCTGAACAATTTGCTTTTCAGCCGCAGGCTGCTCTGTGCCGAAGCCGAGATTACCCCCAGCCCCGGGGTCAGGATCGTGAGGATCCGGTCCGATTCTTTATAGCGGGTCTCTTTCAACACCAGACCCAGTGTTACAAAGGTCTCCATGATCCGTGTCTCCTGCCGGATGCTCGTCCGGCATCTGTGTCTGTTTGTACTCCAGATAACGGAGAATGTTCCCCGTGCAGGCAAAGGCCTGCCAGCTTGTTTGCACGTCCATTGGCCGGGTCTCCTTTCCGGGCAGCGCCACTGCCGTCAGTGTTCTCTGGCGGCGGTGGCATTATCCGAGGAAAACCCGCCCTGCATTGGAAAGGCTCAGCGGTTGCCGTTGTTCTGCTTGAAACCGAAATTGTTCAGCAGGAACTCGTTATCCCGCCAGTCCGACTTCACCTTGACCCAGCACTGCAGGTTCACACGGCAGCCCAGAAACTCTTCGCAGTCGGCACGGGCCGCACTGGCGATCTTTTTCAGCATGGCGCCGCCCTTGCCGATGACCATGCCCTTGTGGTTTTCCCGCTCACAGTAAATGTTCACATCAATGTCGATGAGATCGGTGCCGGGGCGCTCCTTGAAGCGCTCCACGACCACCGCGATGCCGTGCGGGATCTCGTCGCGCATGAACAGCAGAGCTTTTTCACGGATGACCTCTGCCACCAGTTCCTTCTCCGGCATATCGGTGTAGGCATCATCATCAAAGTAGTGGGGGCCTTCTACGGCGTAGCGGCTCAAGGCATCGAACAGCGTTTCACAGCCGTCCTCGTTGCGGACGCTGACCGTGTAGATGTCATCGAATACACCCAGCGCCTTCAGCTCTTCTTTGCGGGCTTCCAGGTCAGCGGCATCCTTGACAAGGTCTGTCTTATTGATGACGGCAATGGCCGGGCCGCCGCTGCTGCGCAGCATGTCCACCAGAACCATCTCGGATTCATTCAGGGCACCATAGGGCTCAAACAGCATCATGGAAACATCCACGTCGGCAATGGAATCGCTGGCGGTTTTGTCCATGCGCTTGCCCAGCTTGTTGCGGGCTTTGTGCACGCCGGGGGTATCCAGCAGCACATACTGCAGCGGGCCGCGGGTGATCACACCGGTAATGCGGGTACGGGTGGTCTGCGGCTTGGAGGTGACAATGGCCACCTTTTCGCCAACCAGCAGGTTGGTCAGGCTGGATTTGCCCACATTGGGGCGGCCGATGATCGCCACAAAAACCGACGACGTATCGTAATGGCCCTGAACGGGCGTCGTGTTACTCAAAATCAAACTCCTGTCTTGCTGTGTGCAGAAATGCACGTTGGATCAAAGGCAAATCATTCGGTGTAGCTCACCGTGCGGGGCAGGCCCAGCTGCAGCAGCACGGCCTCTTCTTTTTCCCGCATCCGCATAGCTTCCAGGCCGCCGTTCTCATGGTCGTAGCCCAGCAGATGCAGCATGGAATGCACGGTCAGAAATGCCACTTCCCGCTGCAGCGGATGGCCGTAGAGGGTCGCCTGCTCCTGGGCGCGCTCCATGCTGATGACGATATCGCCCAGCATTTTGCAGCCGTTGTTTTCGTCCACATCATATTTGCCATCCACACCCAGCGGGAAGCTCAAAACGTCGGTGGGCATGGGCTTGTTGCGGTACTGGTTGTTCAGCTCTGCAATGGCCGCGTTGTCCACAAAGGTCACGCTGATCTCAGCCGGAGCCTCAAAGTGCTCGAACTCCAGCACAGCGTTGCAGGCGCGGCGGATCAGGATGCGGAGGCCGGACGGGACCTTGACGGCCTTCTGGGAATTGGTAATCAGAACTTTATTGGACATAGAATCAGTCCTCTCCTTTCTGGTTTGGTTGTTTTTCGGGATGTGCAGCCCTGTCGTATGCCTTGATGATCTCCTGCACAAGGCGGTGGCGCACAACGTCTTTTTCGGTAAAATAGCACTGGGCAATGCCCTTGACCTGCTTCAGCACATGCAGCGCATCCACAAGGCCGCTGCGGGTGCGTTCCGGCAGGTCGATCTGGGTCACATCGCCGGTCACAACGACCTTGGAACCCACACCCATGCGGGTCAGGAACATTTTCATCTGCTCCGGCGTGGTGTTCTGCGCCTCATCCAGAATGATGAAGGAGTCGTCCAGCGTACGGCCGCGCATATAGGCCAGCGGGGCCACCTCAATGATCTGTTTTTCCACCAGACGCTCATATGTCTCGGCCCCCAGCATATCAAACAGACCGTCATACAGCGGGCGCAGATACGGGTCCACTTTCTGCTGCAGATCACCGGGCAGAAAACCCAGTTTCTCCCCTGCTTCTACCGCCGGGCGGGTCAGCACGATGCGGGACACCTCCTTGGCCTTGAAGGCCTTTACGGCCATAGCTACGGCGAGGTAGGTCTTACCGGTGCCCGCCGGGCCGACACCAAAGGTGATGGCATTGCTCCGGATGGCATTCAGGTATTCCTTCTGGCCCAGCGTCTTGGGCCGGATGGGCCGCCCTTTAACCGTAACCGTTACAAAATCCTCGGTCAGTTCCCGCACCCGTTTCTCAGCGCCGTCATGGGCCAGGCTGATGCAGTAGCGCACAGTCTGATCCTCCAGCGGGGTGTGGTTCTCGATCAGAAGAAGCATGCCTTCCACCGCGCGGCTGGCCGCCGCTACGTTGGCCGGTTCACCGGAGAGCCGGAGCTGTGTGCCCCGGCAGACGGCCGTAACGGAGAACTCATTTTCCAGCAGCCGGATGTTCCGGTCGCAGTTGCCAAAGACCGCCGCGGCGATCTCTACACTATCCAGTTCAATGTTCTTTTCTGCCATGTGCTCCTCCTGATGTGCCTGCTTCGATAGCTATATTGTACCACCAAAATCCTTAGAAGAAAACTATGAAAATTGCACAAAATATTTTTCCGACTTCCATCGTTTTTACATATTGGTGGAATGGTCTTGACAAACTATATCGTCACACGATATAATGTGCTCACGATATATCGGAACGCGATATAAAAACTTTCGATCGAAACGGAGAGGTATCGAAACGATGGAAGCCATGGCCCTGACCGAGTCCACCTATTACATTCTGCTTGCTCTTTATCATCCGCAGCATGGCTACGGTATTATGCAGCAGACCGAGCAGCTTTCCGGCGGGCGGGTACGTCTTGCCGCCGGGACGTTGTATGGAGCGTTGAACTCCCTGTGCGAAAAAGGATGGATCCGACAGCTGCCGATGGAAAGCGGGAGCCGTAAAAAAGAATATCAGCTGACCGCGGAAGGACTTGCAGTCCTGAAGCACGAGCTTGCCCGGCTGCAGCAGCTGGTTGCAAACGGCGAAAGCATCCTGAAGGAGGAATGACCATGAACACGCGCAAAACCATCCATAAAGTCTATCTGGCATGGGATTTCAAGAAGGAAGAACTCTGGCTCAACGAAATGGCGGCGGAAGGCTGGGCTTTGGAGCATGCAGCGTTTTGCTCGTACACCTTCGTGCGCTGTGAGCCGGGCGAATACATCATCCGCATGGAGATGAATGCAGACCGGGACTATCGCAGCTTTGTGGAAGAAACCGGTGCAGAATATGTCGGCGGCTGTGTGAACTGGATCTATTTCCGCCGCAAAGCCGAGCTCGGGTCGTTTGACCTGTTTTCGGACATAGATTCCCGCATTGCGCATCTTGCACGCATCGGTAAATCGCTCTGGCTGATCTGCCTTGCCAATCTGATCATCGGTGTTGTCAATATCACAGACGGGCAGACGTTTTCCATTGTAAATCTGCTGTGCAGCGTTCTGCTGGCCTATGGTCTGGGCCGCATCCATGGGATGAAAGCATCCCTTGAAGAAGAGCGTGCCCTGCACGAATAAACCTTGTCAAGCCCTTTTGTGCCACAACCGCATAGAAAAACAAAATGTATCTTTGGGTAAAACAGCAATAGCAAACGTTTCTCCTGCGTGATACAATAGCAAGCGTTGCGTGCCCTGCCGCCGCAGCAAAAAGATTGAAGGAGAAATGAACGATGGAACAATGCTATCTGATGCCCGGACAGGAACGCTGCGAACGATTCAAGGACGCAAACGGTGTTCCGCGTGTTCACTACTCCTACCGTTCCCTGCACGGTGCCTTTTTTGACTGCGAGAGCCGCAGCCTGGAGGAAGCCCAGCATCTGTGTGAGGACTGGCTGGTCGGCCAGGACCGATGCTACCGCAACTGATCCCATAAAAAAGCAAGCGCCTCTGTTTCATGGATGGTCACTCCATCCGGAGCAGAGGCGCTTTTTGTGGTTAGTTCCACAGCTGTGCGCAGACAAGTTCCAGCACACTGCCCGCAATACAGCGGGATTTATCCGAGATCAGGAAACAGTTGGAAAGCTCTTCCCGGCGGGGGTCCACATCAGCCACCTTGAACCCCAGAGTAACCGGGTAGCCGCTGCGCAGCAGACCGCGCAGGATGCCGCCGATCTGTGTGGTGACCGGGATGGATTTGCCTTCCGACGTCCGGATCTGTGCGATGATCTCCCCTGCTTCCACCAGGTCACCGATCTTTCGCACATCCTGAAAGATGCCTTCCGTCTGCGCATGGATGACCCGCTCCTTGCCATAACCGCCGATGACACCCGGAATACCAGTGTTCGGGATGGCAGCGCCCTCCCGGATGATACGGCCCAGCCGATGGCCGCGCTTCGTCTCGACCACGACATCCACATCCTGTCCGGCTGTAAATCCGGGGCCAAGGGCGATGGTCAGCGGTGCCATATCACGGGTGGTGCCAAGGTTCTTCTTGGCCAGAATGGCATCCACCAATACATCCGGCTTTGCCTGTGCCACGCAGCTGCCCGCCGGGTCGATGAGGACGGGCACCGCATTCTGTGCCCAGACGGTCGGAGCCTGTTCCAGTGTGTCGATACGAACAGCCCTCAGGCCCTCTACCGTTGTTTCACCTTCGTACACAGCTTCGCAGAGCGACACCTGCCGCCGGATAGCCGCCGGGTGAGCGGTTTCCAGTACAAGCACCCGCAGCCCGGCGGACCACAGACGATGGATGGTGCCGGTAGCAAGGTCGCCGCCGCCGCGCACCAGGATCAAGGCATCCTGTTTCATTCGATGGATCCTCCTTCCGGAATGATTTCCAGCAGAAGCTCCATGGAACCACCGCAGGCCGCAACCGCGGCATCTTCGTTTTTGCCGTCGGCCGAAAATGTGACCGTCTGCACCGATGCTGTATGCCCGGCCAGCATTTCAGCAGCGGCCTGCCGAGTACGGTATTCCATGATACCGCCGCCCACACTGCCCACAGTCGTGCCATCGGGCAGGAGCAGCATTTTGGAGCCGACCTCCCGCGGGGTGGAGCCGTGCCGTGCAATGATCGTCGCCAGCACTGCAGGCTGGCCGTTCTGTGCGGCCTGCTCCATCGCCGCCAGAAGCGCCGGAGCAAAGCCCTCGGTCTGAGGGCGGGCGTTTTTCACTTCCACGATCTGCGCCAGAATGGACAGCGCGATCTCTTCGGCTGTTTTGGCCCCGATGGCAAGTCCGATGGGGGCCTGCACAGCTTCCACCCGTGCAGCATCCGCCCCAGCTTCCAGCAGCTGTCGCCGTACCAGTGCGGCCCGGCCCCGGCTGCCCATCATGCCAACGTAAGCCGCCGGTTTCTGCAAGATCTGCTCCAGGCAGGCCACATCAAAGGCATGGGCGCGGGTCACGACCACAAAGTAGGTCTCTGCCCCGCCGGGCACCTGCTCCAGTGCCTGCGCAAACGGTAAGCAGAGGACCGTGTCCGCTCCGGCATCCCGCAGGCCCTGCGCATATTCCGTGCGGTCCTCCATAGCAAGCACCGGCAGGCCCAGCAGTTTTGCCAGCCGTACCACCGATACCGCCACATGGCCGCCGCCGCAGACAACGATCTGCGGCACCGCACCGAATCGTTCCACAAACACCCGCGTGCCGTCCAGTTCCAGAAACCCGGTGGCTGTGCATTCCTGCAAACGGGAAAGGCTGCGCTGCAATACGCCGCTGCTGTGGGTCTGCCACACCGGGCGCCCGCCGCGCAGCAGCATCCGGCTGCCGGCCTCCGGTCCATCCAGCACCGCCGCAAGGGTACAGTCTCCGGTGACCTGCCCTTTCTGCAGGGCATCAACCAATGCGCTCATAAAATGTTCTCCTGTTCGTCATTGCTCCACCTGCGACACCGCGTCGTAAGCCGCCGGGTCCAGCAGGCTGTTCCAGTGTTCCCAATCCTCCGGCGTCATGCGCCAGGCAAGGCCGCACCCGGCGGAGATCTCCCGTGGGAGCGGGATCAGCCGCCCGGGGATCTGTGCCGTGGCGCAGTGCTTCTCCCAGGCCATGGCTTCCACCGTTGTGCGGAAGGAGAGCACGATATAGGTCTTTTTTGTGCGCATTTACAGCTCCTGTGCCAGCTCCCGCACGGCCTGTGCAGCGTGCAGAGCTTCTTCCATGGTATTGCTGTGTGAAAAGCTGAACCGTACCACGCCCTGTTCCACCGTGCCAAGCGCCTTGTGCATCAGCGGGGCGCAATGTGCTCCGGCCCGCACACAGATGCCGTAGTCCTCCCACAGGATATCGGCCACCCGGGCAGAGTCCTCGTCTCCGATATTCAGGGAGACGATGGGCGCACGCAGAGCGGTCTCAATGTCGCCGTATACAGTCACGCCCGGCATACCGCATACTTCTTCGTAAAAACAGCGAGCCAGTGCAGCTTCGCGGGCGGCCAGCGTTTCCACGCCCTGTGTCAGAAGCCATTGTACTCCGGCGCAAAGCCCGGCAAGGCCGTGCACGTTCAGGGTGCCGGCTTCCAGTGCGGTGGGCATCTGGGCGGGATGCTGCTCGTCATAGCTGTGCACGCCGCTGCCGCCCACTACAAGGGGCGCGATCTGCACACCCGGACGCACATACAGCCCTCCGGTGCCCTGCGGCCCCAGTAAAGCCTTGTGCCCGGTGAAGCACAGCACATCCACACCCAGTGCCTGTACGTCGATGGACTGGGCTCCGGCCGTCTGCGCGGCATCCACGATCAGCAGCAAGCCGTGCCGGTGCGCAAAGGCCGCAGCCTTTGCAAGATCGGTACAGTTGCCGGTCACATTGGACGCTCCGGTCACGACCAGCGCTCTGGTGTTTGGGCGCACAAGCTCTTCCCATTTTTCATATTGCAGGCGGCCTTTGGCGTCTACCCCGGCAAAGCTGAGCTGGCCCCCCTGTGTCCGCAGCCGGTACAGCGGCCGCAGGACCGAATTATGCTCACACACGGTGGTGATGACATGATCCCCCGGCCCCAGCAGCCCGCACAGGGCGGTGTTCAACGCGCCGGTGGCGTTGGCCGTAAAGGCAATGCAGGCAGGGTCCGGCGCGTGGAAAAGCTCTGCCAGCGCTTCCCGTGCGGCATACACCAGCCGGGAAGCATGCAGGGTCGGCTCATGGGCACCGCGGCCGGGATTGCCTGCGGTGTGCAGGGCGTCCAGAATGGCGGCGTCCACTTCCTGCGGTTTGTACAGCGTGGTGGCAGCATTGTCCAGATAGATCACGGCTTGACCACGTTCCCGGCATGGGTCAGCTTTTCCACGATGGCATACATGTTCGTCACGCTGCCTACGGCCAGCTTCTCGGTCAGGCCGTAATAGTTCAGGCAGGTGCCGCAGGTCATGATCTCCACACCTTCCGATTCCAGCGTCTTGAGGTCCTCCAGCATGGGAGAACCCTCACAGGTCAGGGATGCACCGCCGTTATAGAACAGAACCGTCTTGGGCAGCTTGTCCTGCTGCGTCAGGGCAAACACGAACGCCTTGAGCAGGGTCTTGCCCAGCTCCTCGGCCCCGGTACCCATAGTGTTTGCGCCAATGGCCACCACGGTATCCGTGCGGGCGTCCGGCATGCAGACGACCGGGGTCTCTTCAGCCGCCGGGGCCTCCCCAATGGTGAACAGCACTCGGTATTCCCGTTCGGCCAGCTTTTCGGCGCTGTACTGATAACCCTTTTGCTGGGCCATCTTGGTCAGGTTCTGCACGGCGATCTCGTTGTCCACCAGAATTTCCACCTGACCAGCACCCTTCAGCTCCGAAATAGCGCGCTTGGCCTTGACGACCGGCAGCGGGCAGGCGTCTCCTCTTGCATCAACATGAGTCATAATCGTTTCCCCTTTCAGTAGGTCAGTATGTTACTGTGATCTCGGTTTCGGTTCTGGGAACGATCTCGCCCACGATCTTCGCGGGCAGACCAGCAGATTGCAGTTCCTTCTCCAGCGCGCTGGCCTCCGCCGGGTCCACTGCCAGGAGCAGACCGCCGGAGGTCTGCGGGTCGAACAAGACTTCCTCCATGGCAAACGGAACGCCCTCAAACCGGACAAAAGGCCCGGTATGATTGCGGTTGCGCTGCCCGGCGGCGGTGTACAGGAAGTCATCCGCCGCCTTTTCCGCGCCCGGCAGCACCGGCACGGCGCGGGCGTTGATCTTGCAGGAAAGTTTCCCGCCCATCATCTCGTGCAGATGCCCCAGAAAACTGAAGCCAGTCACATCGGTGGCCGCGTGCACAGTATACCGGCGGCTGATCTCCGCAGCGGTCTTGTTCAGGGTTGTCATGGAACTGATGGCGGCTGCCATGTGTTCCGGGGCCGCCTCGCCCACACGGTTTGCGGTGCACAGCAGCCCCACACCCAGCGCTTTGGTCAGCAGCAGCTTGTCTCCCGGCTGGCCGGCATCGTTTGCGTACAGATGATGCGGGTCCACAAGGCCGGTCACCGACAGGCCGTATTTGACGCCGGTGTCTGCAATGGAATGACCTCCGGCCAGAATGCCCCCTGCTTCGGCTACTTTTTCGGCTCCGCCGCGCAGGATCTCGCCCAAAACGTTCAGGTCCATATTTTCCGGGAAACACACCAGATTGAGGGCAGTTTTCACCTCGCCACCCATGGCATACACGTCGCTCAGGGCGTTGGCCGCTGCGATCTGCCCGAAGATATAGGGGTCATCCACCATGGGTGGGAAAAAGTCCACCGTCTGCACCAGGGCCAGATCTTCTGTAACGCGGTAGACGGCGGCATCATCCCGGCTGTCATACCCCACCAGCAGATTCGGGTCCTTTTCGCCGCGGGGCAGCTTTTCCAGAATGCGGCTCAGTACACCGGCACCCAGCTTTGCCGTGCAGCCGCCCCCGGTACAGAATACGATTTTTTCATCGTTGCTCATGCACGTTCTCCCTCTTCAAATTGTGTCAGAACGCCGTTCACACGATAACGTTCCTGCAGAACACAGAGCGTCTGCTTCCCGAGCAGTTGGCGCTGCGGCGTATCTGCCTGATTGAGCACCGCATAAAAGGCCCTGCTGCCCACTCGTTTCCGGCCGCCCTGCTCACTTGCCAGCAGTTGAGCCAGAAGTTCCGGGGTCAGGCAGGCCTCCGGCGGAACGCCCAGCAGCATGCAGGCTTGTTCCAACCGGAAGCAGCATTCTTTCAAAGGGTGGCCCAGTGCGGAAAGCCCGGCCACCGCCAGTACGATGTCGCTTTGCGGCAGCAGAACAGGTTCCTGCTCCGCCGGGGCTTTGCACGGGAAATGCTTTGCACCGTCGGCTTCCAGAAACACGGCGTCTGCCTGTGCCATCCAGTGGGCAAGGTCTGCTTCCGGCGGTGCGGTCAACTTACCCTTGGGAGCCGGAGAACCCACCACGGCATAAGAGCCGCGGGCCCAGAGTTCCTGTATTTCGGCGTCAGTCTTTGCCCAGAGCCAGTTTTCCGGGCGCAGGATGTGGGTGGTAGTGGACATCAGCACCCGCCAACCTTTCTGCGCGCAATGGCTGGCCATGGCATACAGCAGCGTTGTTTTTCCGCCGCCGCCCACCAGCGAGACCAAATGGCCTTTTTCCGCCAGAAACGGAAACTGCTGTTCCACGATCATTTGTGGTTTTCAGCGGCGGCCATGGCAATCTGCTCCGGAGTAATGGGCAGCTCATAGAAACGGGTGCCGATGGCGTTGTAAATGGCGTCTGAAATGGCCGGCAGCGGCGTGTTGATGACCACCTCACCGATGGATTTTGCACCAAACGGGCCGTTTGGCTCATAGCTGTTCTCAAACTCCACGTTGATTTTTCCGATGTCGATGCGGGTGGGGATCTTGTACTGGAACAGCGAGTTCTCTTCCGGGCAGCCCTTCCGGTCATAGGTAACATTCTCGGTCAGCGTCATACCGATGCCCTGCAGCAGGCCACCTTCCGCCTGCACACGGGTCAGGTTGGGGTTGATGGGCGTACCGCAGTCCACGCAGGCGTCAAATTCCAGCACCTTGACCTCGCCGGTCTCGGTGTCCACTTCCACTTCTGCGGCACCCACCATGTACGGCGGCGGCGACAGGGGCGAAGTGTGGGTCTCGGTGGCTTCCAGCGGGACCATATGGCCGAACTGAGACGCATAGGCGATCTCGGACAGGGTCTTTTTCGTTTCCGGGGCGGCGCTTTCAAACACTTCTTTGCCGTCAAACTCCACAGCATCTGCCGGGCAGCCCAGCAGCTCGGCACCCAGCTTGCAGATCTGTTCCCGCAGCTTCATGGCACACTTCTCAGTGGCCTTGCCGGTAACGTAGGTGGTACTGGATGCATAGGAACCGGAGTCATAGGGAGAGGTATCGGTGTCGGCACCAAATACCGCAATGTTGTCCAGCGGGCAGTCCAGCACTTCGGCGGCGATCTGCGCCAGCGTGGTGTCACAGCCGGTGCCCATATCCGCTGCACCGATGATCAGCGAGTAGAATCCATCATCGTTCAGCTTGAGGGTCGCACTGCCCACGTCCATGCCGGAAATACCGGATCCCTGCATGGCCATGCCCATGCCGACGGCGCGCACCTTGCCGTTGCCCAGATCACGGGCCGGGTATTTGTGCTCCCAGTCGATCATCTCCCGCACCTTGACAAGACAGCGGTCCAGCGCACAGCTGGTGTTCACGGCACCGTAGTAGGCAGGCATCACATCGCCCTCCTGCACCGTGTTCTTCAGGCGCAGGGCAAAGGGGTCCATGTTCAGCTTGTGGGCCAGCTCGTTCACGGCAGATTCCACAGCAAACAGGCCCTGGGTCGCACCGTAGCCGCGGTAGGCACCGGCAGACATGTGGTTGGTATACACCACATCGCTGACAAAGCGGAACGCTTCGGCCTTACCGTACAGCGGGATGGATTTGTGGCCGGACAGGCCCACGGTTGTGGGGCCGTGCTCGCCATAGGCACCGGTGTTGGACAGCGTGTACAGGTCGATGCCCTTCACGATGCCATCCTTCGTGGCACCCAGCCGGACATGCATCTCCATTTCGTGGCGCGGAGAGGAGGCCGTCTGGCTTTCCACCCGGCTGAAAATGATCTTGGAAGGCTTTTTGGTTTTCCAGGTCACAAAGGCGGGGTATACCTCGCTGACCGCTGTCTGCTTGGCACCAAAGCCGCCGCCGATGCGGGGCTTGGAAACACGCACCATGGATTTGGGGATGTGCAGGGCATTGGCGATGTTGCGCCGCGCATGGAACACGATCTGGGTGGAGCTGAGCACATTCAGCCGCCCATAAGTGTCAATGGAACAATAGGTGCGGAAGGTTTCCATCATGGCCTGCTGGCAGGCCTTAGTGTGGTAAACATGGTCGATCACCACATCGCACCCCGCCAGCACTGCGTCGATGTCTCCGGAGCCGCACTCATCGTGGGCACACAGGTTGCGCTTGTTGTCGGCTCCCACCGGGCACAGGGCCTCCCAGTTGTCCTCCGGGTGCACCAGAACAGGGTTGTCCTTGGCGGTGTGGAAGTCCAGCACCGGTTCCAGCACCTCATAGTCCACCTTGATAAGCTTCAACGCTTTGTCCACGCATTTTTCGTCCTTACCGGCCACGATGGCCACCACATCACCCACAAAACGGACGTGGCGGTCGATGACCAGTCGGTCACGGGGGCTGGCCTCCGGGTAGGTCTGGCCTGCCTGGGTATACCGGCGGCCATCCTGGGGCACGTCCTCCCAGGTAAAAATAGCTTCGATGCCAGGCACCTTTTTGGCTACATCGGTGTGGATGGCCTGGACCATGGCATTGGGGTGAGGCGACCGCAGCAGCTTTACGATGAGGCAGTCCTGCGGGATCACATCATCCATATAGACCGGCTGGCCGGTGACCAGCTGCATGGCGTCCTTTTTGCGGAACGGTTTGTTGACCGTGTTCATTCAGCAGCCGCCTCCTTCTGTTTTTTCCAGTCCAGAAAATTCAGGATGCCGCGCAGCTGGCCTTCATAGCCGGAGCAGCGGCAGAGATTGCCGGAAAGATATTCTTTGATTTCTTCGGCAGACGGGTATGGATTTTCCCGGAACAGCGCCAGAGCATTCATGATAAAGCCCGGGTTGCAGAAGCCGCACTGCTCTGCGCCCTGATCGGCGATGAAGGCACCGAATTCGGCAGCTTCTTCCTGCAGGCCCTCCAGCGTGGTCACCTTGTGACCGTCGGCGCGGGCGGCCAGCACCGAGCAGGACAGCACCGGCTTGTCATCCAGAAACACGGTGCACAGGCCGCAGTTGGAAGTTTCGCAGCCGCGCTTGACACTCGCGCAGCCATGTCTGCGCACAAAGTCGATGAGCAGCGTATCGGGAGCCACATCGTCCGAGACGCGCACTCCGTTCAGCATCAGATTGATCTGCATTTAGTTTCCCTCCTGTACGGCACGGTTTTCCAGTTCTTCGGCTGCACGCCGCACCAGCACACCAGTCAGGTGGCGGCGGTATTCGGCGCTGCCGCGCATGTTGGAACCGGTGACCACCTGTTGTTGGATGGTTTCGGCCAGCTGCTGCGCCGGAGCTGCCGGTTCTTCATACAGCACAGCCTTGAGCGGGCGGGCACCCACCGCAAACCGGTAGCTGCCATCCTGCAGCCGGGCAGCGGCACAGGTGAGCACCGGAATGTCGGTCTGGCTGTTGCGCACCGACTGGTAGCAGTAATCGGCCGCTTCTTTCCGGACCAGCAGACGCACCACGATGTCCCGGTCGTAGGGACGCTCGGCATACTCCCGCAGCGGCACGATGCCGCCCCTATACAGCTCCACCGAGCAGTCCATGGCCAGGAACAGGGTCAGCACATCCGAAAAGCCAAACCGGCTGTAGATGCTGCCGCCGACGGTGGCCAGGTTGCGCAGCTGCACGCCCACGATGTGGCGCAGCGCTTCCCGGACGGCTCCGTGGGTAAAGGCTTCCAGTCCGGGGTGGGTCTCCAGTTGGCGCAGGGTGACCATCGCCCCAATGGAAAAGCCCACATCCGTTTCCTCGATCGTGTCCAGCCCCAGGCCGGACAGGTCGATGGCTGTGCCGACATTGATAGTCTCCATCTTGAGCCAGATCATGCCGCCCAGGATGCGGTTGGCCTTTTTCTGGTTGAGCTGCCAGGCTTCTTCCAGACTTTCGGCCCGTTTGTATTCTCGGATCGTCATCATATGCAGGTCCCTCTCTTTTTTATCCTTGCTGTTTCTATTTTAACACAGACACAGATTGCGTTTCAATCGGCGATTGCGCTATAATGGAAAAAATCCCATCGGAAAGCGCAGGTCTTTTTTATGCAAATGCATGCTTCTACGGGGTGTGTGCTCATGGCCTCTGGTCTGAGTACCCGCTTTGGCTCCAACAAGCTTCTGGCACCGTTTGACGGTCAGCCCCTGCTGTACCGGGCCTTTGCAGCCACCGACACGCCGCAGCTGTCGGCACGCATCGTGGTGACCCGCTCGGCGCAGGTGCAGGCGCTGTGCAAAGCGCAGGGGGTGCCGGTGCTCCTGCATGCACTGCCCGGCCGGAACGACACCGTGCGGCTGGGGCTTGCGGCCCTGCTGGAACGGCGCCCGGACCTGGCCGGATGTATGTTTTTGCCCGGGGACCAGCCCCTGCTGCGCCGGGCTACGGTGGACCAGCTGCTGACGGCCTTTGCACAGACGCAAAAAGAAACAGAACGGGTGATCTTCCGTCTGGGTGCCCCGGCCGGAAACGGCCCGGACCCCCTTGTGGGAAGCCCCGTTCTGTTCAGCAACGGCTTTTTCCCGGAGCTGCTCACCCTGCCGGAGGGCAAGGGCGGCAGCGTCCTGCTGCACAAGTACCCGACGCTGGTGCATACCGCCTGTATCGCACAGCCGGAAGAGCTGGCCGACACCGATACGCCCGCCGCACTGGCGCAGCTGGAAGCGCTTGTCCGGGAAAAGGGATAAGATTTACTCTGCCTGATCGTTCTTGGGCAGCAGGACGTTCAGCAGGATGGCCACAAAGGCAGCCGGAACGATGCCGGACTCGCCGCAGATCAGCTGCAGGGCCTGGGGAGCGTTGGCCAGGATGCCGCTGTTGGCACCCATGCCGTAGCCCACGCCCAGAGCCACCGACACGATGGTCAGGTGCCGGGGGGTCATCTGCTCCTTGGTGATGAGCTGGATGCCGCTGACCACGATGGACGAGAACATCATCACGGCTGCGCCGCCCAGAACGGCCTGCGGCATGATGGAGATCAGAGCACCCAGCTTGGGGATCAGGCCGCACAGGATCAGAAAGACGGCACCGGAGGCCAGAGCCATGCGGTTGACCACCTTAGTCATGGCCACCAGACCCACGTTCTGGCTGAAGGAGGTGTTGGGCAGCACGCCGAACAGAGCGGCAAAGGAGGAGCCCAGGCCGTCGCAAATGATGCCGCCGGACAGCTCCTTGTCAGAGGGCTCACGGCTCATGCCGCCCTCCATAACGCCGGAGATATCGCCTACGGTCTCCACAGCGGTGACGACGAACATGATCAGCACCGGCAGGATGGCACGCATATCGAACACGATCTTGACCGGGACCAGCTTGGGGATGGCAAACCAGGAAGCCTGTGCCACCTTGTCCCAGTTGAGCACCCAGGCCTTGGTGTACTCCACGCCGTCGGCGGTGACACCGGTGGTGGGCAGCACAAAGCCCATGACAAAGGCTGCCACATAACCGGCCAGAATGCCGATGAGGATGGCGGAAGAGCTGAGGAAGCCGGTGGTCCAGTGCTTGAAGATCAGGATGACCACCAGCACGAACAGGGCCAGCAGCAGGTTTTCCACCGAGCCGAAGTCCTTGGCGCTGTTGCCGCCGCCAAAGGAATTGATGCCCACCGAGATCAGCGACAGACCGATGGACAGCACCACGGTACCGGTGACCACAGGCGGAAAGAACTTGCGCAGAGGCTTGAGGAAGAAGCCTAGCACACTTTCAAAGATGCCGCCGATGATGGAAGCGCCCATGATGGCACCATAGGCCAGCACACCGCCTCCCATGCTGCCGACAACGCTGTTGAACACGCCGATAAAACCGGAGCTGGTACCCATGATGATGGGCACGCCGCCGCCCACGGGGCCGACCGTGAACAGCTGCACCAGCGTGACCACACCGGCCACGAACATGGCGCTCTGCAGCAGGGTGACCTGCAGGTCTGCAAATTCACCACCGGCAATGCCGCAGGCACTGGTGATGATCAGCAGCGGGGTCAGGTTGCCCACGAACATGGCGCAGACATGCTGCAGGCCCAGGGGGATGGCCTGGCGCAGAGACATCTTGCCATCAAACTGGTAAGCAGCCTCTTCAAGTTTGACTTCCTTCAAATGTTCCACTCTCCTCAGAATCTTGACGTTTTGGGTTTCGGATGCTTTGCAAAAAGCGGATTCATTATAACAAAGTTGCCATTTAATGTAAATAAAGTATGACTTTTCCGTGAACGGCTGCAACATTGCCCGATGGTCGTTTCCGGGTCAGAGACAGCAAAAAAGCAGCGGTTTTCCGCGCACGCTTCCACCCGGAATGGACTGGTTTCGCGCAGAATCCCCTGCTTTTTTCTAGAGTTTTTTCAGTTTTTGTGCGATACAGAGATTTTACAATTTCTTTGTCCGCACATCAGGCTTCCTCGCCCACATAGGTGAACCGTCGCTGGGTCTTGCCGTCGCGGGTAACCATCTCGTTCCACATGGAGGCGGGCCGCACCCACAGACTGTGCTCCCCGTACAGCTGCCGGTAGACCACATATTCCTCCTCGGTCTCGCTGTGGCGGGCCACACCCAGCACCTCATATTCTTTGCCTTTGAAATGCCGGTAACGCCCCGGCCGAATCTCTTCGCTCATCGTTTTTTCTCCTTTTACCGACTGGCTAAGCCGTAATCCCGCAGGCAGTGCCGGATGCCCTGCTGTGTGGTATCAAAGCGGATGCCGGCCTTTTCCAACTTTTTGCCGTCCATGACCAGATTGCGCGGCCAGTCGGCGGCTTCAATCTGCACCGCAATGTCCAGCTCCTGCGCGAACTGCTGTGCCGTGTGCACCATATTTTCCGTATTGGAGCTGCCAAAGTTGTACACGCCGCCGGGCAGGCTCAGTGCCGGAGCAAGGTTTGCGATCACCTGTCGGACATAGGTCACGCCCCGGCAGTCGTTGGCCGAAAAGGTCACCGACGTCCCATGCAGGGCGGCGCGCAAAAGGTTCAGCGGCAGGTTGCCCCGGATGGGCAGCCCGTAGCCCGGCAGGTCATACATCCAGCTGGCCCGCAGCAGCACAGCGTCCGGGCAGAGTTCCAGCACGCGCTGTTCCATTTCCAGTTTGCAGCGGCCATATACATTGGTCGGCTGCAGGGGCAATGTCTCCGGCAGCGGCCCGGTCTGCGTGATTCCGGCATAGACCTGATCTGAACTGAACGCCAGCAGCTTTGCGCCGGATGCGCAGGCAGCTTTTGCCACCCAGACCGGCAGCTCCACGTTGGCACGATGGGCTTCCTCCGGGTGCTGTGCGCAATAGCCGGTGTCCGACAGAGCCGCCGCGTGCACAATGGCCGCAGGCTGTAGTTTCTGAATGGTCTCGGTCACTTCTGCCTCCCCGGCTGCTGCCAGAAAGCCGCGGGGCAGGCTGCAAAGCTCCGCATCCCCCAGCCCCTGCTGCAGGATGCGTGCGCCCAGAAAGCCGCTGCCGCCTGTGATGAGAACGCGTTTCATCGGTACTATCTCCCTCCCTGGTTTGCTGTCAGTATAGCATATTTTGTGCAGTAAGAAAAGCAGCTGCGCCCCAAAGCGAAAGCTTCAGAGCGCAGCTGCATTTTTTCAGAGGAAGAATTCCAGCACAAAGACCACAGCGCAGCAGGCCACAGCCACCTGGAACAGGCTTGCACCGCACCAGGCCGCTGCAATGCCGATCACCAGCGCCACAGCACCGGCCACCGGGCTCTGGGTGGCCTGCACGATGGCCGGGAAGGTCATGACGGCCAGCGTGACATAGGGCACATAGTACAGGAACGACTGAACGAACCGGTTCTTGATGGGTTTGCGGATCAGAGTAAGCGGCAGGATGCGGATCGCATACGACACCAGTGCCATGACCGCAATGTAAATGTAGTTGTTATGCGTCATGTTCCGCCTCCTGATCCTTGACCGGGAACAGCACCGCAGCCACACTGGAAATAAGTACGGTGAGCAGGATGGTCCGGGTGCCGTCCGAAAGTGCCGAGATGCCTGGCAGATAGTTGCAGGCAAAACTCAATGCAAAGCTGATGGCCACCAGCACAGCCACCACCCTATCCTTGCGGGCAGGCGGGATGATGATGGCAAGGAACATGCCGTACAGCGCAACGCTCAGGGCGCTGACCGCACGCAGCGGCAGCAGGTTGCCGGCAACGATGCCCAATGCCGTGCCGGATGCCCACGCCGGGGCTGCCAGCAGGATGGCACCGTAAGTATAGCAGGGGTTCAGGCTGCCGGGCCGTGCAATGGTGATGCCGAACAGCTCGTCCGTTACGTCGTAACCGATGACCAGCCGATGCCAGAACGGCGTGCCCGGTGCAAACCGCTGGGCCAGCGCGCAGCTCATGAGCAGATAGCGCGCATTGGCGATGAGGGTGATCACGGCCACCTGAAAATAGCTGGCACCGCTCATAATAAGCGCAAAGGCAGCGTATTCACCGGCCGATGCGTTGTTCAGCAGACTGGCCAGAAACCCCTGAAACGGGGTAAAACCCGCCTTGCGGGCTGCAATGCCCAGCGAGAAAGAGACGGCAAAATAGCCCAGTGCGATGGGCACGCCATCCCGGATGCCCTCACAAAACACCTTTCGGCTGAAGGCCCACACAGGCTTCTGCTCCCGGATGATGTCCGCATCCAGAAGCGAATTGCTTGTTTCCATGTTGAAATTGCTCCTTTCCTGTTCCAAACATTGTCTATTATACTCCACCGCCGGGCCGGAGAAAAGGGCCTTGTAACATTTTTTGTGATAAAAACGCTCAAAAAATTTTATGGCAGACATAAGATTTCGTTTGGCCGAATCGCTTGTTCGGGCATACAAAAAGCACAGGCACCACTCCGGAAAGAGCAATGTCTGTGCTTTGGGGGTCAGAGGCCCGGCACCAGAAAATGCTGTGCCTGCGTCAGCACCCGGGTGTCGGGGTCCAGTCCGTTGGCCGCCAGCATCTGAGCCGGCGGCACATGGAACCGCCGCGCGATATCGAACAGCGCCTCCCCTTCCTGTGCATAGTAAATGCGCAAGGTGATCTCCGGGTCGGCAGGGGTCAGGGCTTCGCCCAGCGAAATGCTGCCAATGCCCTGGCGGGTACTGCGTCCCAGGATGGCACCCTCAGCCCGGGCGGTGATGGTTACGGTAAGAGTTCCGCCGGTGCAGGTACACTGTACGCTGTCGGTACTCAGCCAGCATTCCGGCTGCAGCTGCATCCCGGCGGGCACCTCGGCCGGGATGGGCACGGAAAGCTCCAGTGTTTTTTCGTAGCTGTCCAGCTCTCCCAGGCTGTTCTCCGCAAAGGCGGTGGCCGTGGCGCGGGCTGTCAGCGCCCAGCCGCCGCCCTGCCCACTCTGCTGCGAGATGCTGACAGGCCCATACGATACAAAACAGGCACGCAGCTGTGCCCCGGCATCCGGCAGCGGGCCGGAACCGGAAACCGTCGTGGTTGCATTCAGCAGGCAGACCAGTTCTTCGGCCGCCAGCTCCTGTGGGACAAGTTCCGTTTCAAACCGGGTGGAAAAGGCATCCGCCGCATATTGCAGCTGGTAGCTGCGCCAGGCCCGCAGATGCAGCATCAGGCTGGCCGACAGGGTGCCCGCCGCGTCCGGCTGCCCTTCCGTCAGGGAGAAGCCTACCGGTTCCACCACGCAAAGACACTTGCAGTCCTCGGTCAGGCCGTCCACATCCAGCACCTGCTGGAACGGCAGAGTCGTGCTCAGGCTCTGCAATTCGGTTTCCTGCTCGGCACGCCAGGCACACTGCACCCGTACTTCGCCCTTGACCACCGCTTTGCCGGACAGCAGCCGTACCTCCTGTGCAGTGGCTGTGCCTGCAATGTCCAGCACCGCCGCCGACGGGCTGGGAAAAGCCAGCTCCCCTTCGGCCGAGATCAGCTTATCCAGCACCGCAATGCTGCGCACGCCCTGCAGGGTGTCCAGCTGCTGCTCAATGCCGCCATCGGCCAGTGCAGTGATCACCTCCGCTTTGTTCTGGGTGCGCACGGTCGCCACCAGTCCCACGGCGCCTCGCACCTCCATGCGGCGCGGGTTGACCACCCGGCTGTTGAGGTATTCGGTCTGACCCTCCACCACCGCCGTCCAGGCCGTAAAGTCAAATTCCGGCAGTTCCAGCTGCTTTGTAAAGGGCAGTTTCTGTTCGGTCTGGCAGAGACCTGTACCCTCCTCGCCCTGATAATAGACCGTACAGCGCAGATAACCCTCCAGTGTCAGCCTGCCCGGCTGCAGCTGCTTTTGCAGGATGACCGGCTTTGCAAAGCATTTGACCAGTTTGAACACCGGCGGCAGATAGTCCGAGACCAGGATCTCGGTCTCCAGCGGGAGCTCTGCCTTGACGGTGCACACCGTGCCCGCCTGCGGCATCGTGTCCCGAAAGATCTTCAGTTCCATGCAAGATGCTCCTTTCCCTGTCCGCTTCTACCACACGGTATGCGGCCGGGCCGGGAGATATGCAGCAAAAAGCTCCCGCCGGGGCCTGCCCGACGGGAGCTTTGCTTGACTTGCGCTTATTCCTGCGTGTTGCTGCGGATGCCAAACAGTCTGCGCAGCACACCGCGCAGCAGTCTGGGGCTTTTGAGCACGATCACCTGCATCCCGATCCCCACCTTTCCGTCTGATACCACACTATAAGCAGTTTGCAGCCGGAATGTTCCGGAATTGCCGGAAAAGGATCAGTCCGCCATCGTTTCCACGATGACCAGTGCCCCTTCGCGAGTGGACACCGTGATGCAGTCGGAGCCTTCGGCGTATTCGTTGCTGACACCCAGCGGGTAGCCTGCGGTCAGCTCTGCATCGGTGAGTTCGTAATAGGAACCCTGCTCGCAGACGCCCTCTGCACGGCCTTCCATGGGGAACGCCGAGAAATAGAAGTAATCCTCTTTGGGGTAGCGGCGCGTCTCGCCGGGCATCACAAAGGTGATACGGCTGCGCTCGTCCTGCAACATGGCACGCACACCGCGCTTTTCCAGGCCGAGGCCGGTGCACAGGTTGGCAAGGGTATGCTCCAGCCGCCTGCCACCGAGGCCCCCCAGCAGAAGCACCTCGTCAAAGCCCTTCTGCACGGCCAGCTTTGCCGCGTATTCCGTATCGGTATCGTCCTTGACATGGGGCAGAACTACGATCTCGTCGTCCTCCTGCTGCGGGCAGGGTGCCGTGTCGAAGTCGCCCACGATCACATGGGGCTTGCAGTGCAGGGGCGCGCAGTTGCGGTAGCCTGCATCGCAGGCGATGATAAAATCATCTTCCCGCAGCAGACCGGCCAGCGCCGGAGAGACCGGGCAGGCCGAAAGGATCACACACCGTGCCATAAACAAACCTTCCTTGCTTTTTAAAATTTGGGGCGCTGCCAGTCCTTGACGTCCTTGACCTCATCGTACATGGCGCAGTAGCTGTCGTACCGGGTCTGGGAGAGCTTGCCCTCGGCAAGAGCCTGCCGCACAGCGCATCCCTTCTCGGTCCGGTGGGAGCAGCCGGTGAACTGGCATTGCCCCAGATAGGGCCCGAACTCCGGGAAGGCGTGCTCCAGATTTTCCTTAGGGATAAAGCCTGCCCGGTTTGCTTCCAGGCTGGCAAAGCCCGGCGTGTCGGCAATTCGGCCGCCAAAGGCTTCAAAAATAGTCACTTCCCGGGTGGTGTGGCGGCCGCGGCCCAGCTTCTGGCTGATGGCGCTGGTCTCCCGGGCAGCATCCGGCAGCAATGCGTTGAGCAGCGTGGACTTGCCCACACCGGAGTTGCCGCAGAACGCGCACAGCCGTCCGCTGATCCACTGTTTGACCTCGTCCAGCCCGGCTCCGCTGCCGTAGTCGATGCGGATGAACGGCAGGGTAGATTTTTCATACGCACTGCGCAGGAATTCTGCCTCCGCCAGATCGCTCTTGGTGCACACGATCACCGGCTGCACGCCCTTGTCCACTGCAATGGCGGACAGCTTGTCCAGCACCAAGGTGCTGGGGGTAGGCTGGGTGGTGCTGGCCACCAGAAACAGAACGTCCAGGTTTGCCACCGGCGGCCGCACGAATACGTTCTTGCGCGGGGCGATCTGTGCAATGACCGAAGCACCGTTCTCGGTTTCCAGCGTTACCTCATCCCCGGCCACCGGGGTGATCTTCTGCTTGCGAAAAATGCCGCGGGGCTTGCATTCCACGATGCCATCCGGCGTTTTAACGTAGTAAAAACCGCCGATGCCTTTTACGATATAACCGTTCATGCCTGCCTCCGTCAGCCCAACAGCGAAGCCCACCAGTCGGCAAGGCCGGAGCCTTCGCTGCTGGAAGCGGATTCACCGGTCTCGGTGCTGGAAGAAGAGCCGGAAGAGGAGCTGCTGTCACCGCCCCACAGGCTGCCCCACCAGTCGCTGCCGCTGTCGCTGGGTGCTTCCGGCTCCACCGGCGCGGGCTCCGGGCCTGCGCTCACGGTGATGTTCACGCGGCCGTTCAGCTTGGCGGTGGAACCGGCCGCCGGGTTCTGCCCGATGACCGTGCCCACCGGCTGGTCGCTGTATTGGTCGGTCTGGCTGCCCAGGCCCAGATGGTTCTGCACCAGCAGGGTGCGGGCATCGTCCACGCTCATGCCGGACAGTGACGGTACCTTGGTGGTGGTGGCCACCTGCGGGCGGCTGACATAGATCACCACCGTGGAGCCGGATTCTACCTGGGTGCCGGCTGCCGGGTCGGTGCGGATCACGGCGCCGGAGGCCACGGAGGTGTCCACGGCCTGGGTCACCAGCACAGAAACGCCCAGGCTTTTGAGCTGCTGCTCGGCGTCGGCCTGCACATAGTTGGTCAGGTCCGGCACGGTGACATACTGGGTGCCCAGGCTGACGGTCAGGGTCACGCCCTGGCCCTCACGCACGGTGCGGCCGGACACCGGCGACTGTTTGTAGATATAACCGGCCGCATAGTTGCTGTTGTATTCCTGCTCCCAGGTCACGCTGATCTGGCCGGAAGCCACCTGCTCGGTGGCCTGGGCTTCCTCCTGGGTCATGCCGATGTAATCGTTCAGGGTGATATCGGCCTTGTTGTTCATCAGGTTGGACGAGTCGTTCAGGATCAGCCAGCACAGGGCCAAACAGGCCAGTGCAAAAGCGATCGTGATGCCGAACAGGACCGGCAGAAAAATGGTGCGCCGCTTGCGCTTTGCCTTTTTGCCGCGCGGGGCAGCCGACTCGTTCGGATGGTTCTGGCGGGCAGCTTTGTTCTGATTCATCGTACGTTTCACCACCTTTTCGGGTGCATCCTCTGTGATATATTGATACTCGAACATGACGGACGGGTTCTGCACATAGGTGTCCAGCGCGTCCAGCATTTCACGGGCCGAAGCATACCGGTTCTGCGGCAGCTTCGCCATGGCTTTTTCGGTGATCTCCACCAGTGCGGCAGGCACCTGCGGAGCGATCTCGTGCAGGGATTTCGGCTGATCCGAGATCTGCTTGATGGCCACCTCCACGGCGTCCTCTGCATCAAACGGCAGCTGACCGGAGAGCATCTCGTACATCATGACGCCCACCGAGTAAATATCGCTGGTGCAGTCGGTCTCATCGCCCTTGGCCTGCTCCGGGCTGATATAGTGCACGCTGCCCATGGCCTTGCCGCTCAGCAGCTGGTTCTCGGCACGGGAGATGCGCGCAATGCCAAAATCCATCATGCGCAGCTGGCCGTTGTCCAAAAGCATGATGTTCTGGGGCTTGATGTCCCGGTGCACCACACCGTTGGCGTGGGCATGTTCCAGCGCCTTTAAGATCTGGGAGATGAAGTGCACGGTCTCCCGGTTGGTCAGCCTGCCGCCGCGCTGGTTAAGGTACTCGCGCAATGTCATGCCGTCCACATATTCCATCACGATATACTGCAGATCATCATTCACCGATACATCGTACACTTTTACGATGTTGGGGTGGTTCAGCAGCGAGATGGCCTTGGATTCATTCTTAAAGCGGCGCACAAGGTCCGGGTCGTGCATATACTCCTGCCGCAGCACCTTTACCGCCACCACGGTACCGGCAGGCACCGGGCCGTTGTGCCCCAGCATGACCGCCTTGTAGACATTTGCCATGCCGCCGGAACCGATCAGCTCCCGCACCTCATACAGGCCGTCCAGCTTTTTGCCGATCAGGTTGTCCATCAGCGCACCTCCTCCACACACAGCAGCAGCGCGGTGATGTTATCCGGGCCGCCGTTCTCGTTGGCCGTGCGGATCAGAAGATCCGGCAGGTCGTAGAACCCGCCGGTGCGCAGCAGCTGTTCCAACTGTTCTCTGGGCACGGCATTGGTCAGGCCGTCCGAGCACAGCAGCAGGATATCCCCTTTCTGCAGCGGTGCGGTGGTGAACTCCGAGTCCAGCCGGTAGTCCACGCCCAGCGCCTTGGTGATGATGTTCTTCTGGGGGTGGTGCTCGGCTTCCTCCACGGTAATGGTGCCACAGTCCACCAGCTCCTGCACATAGGAGTGGTCGTGGGTGAGCTGGGCGAGCCTGCCGTCCCGGTACAGGTACGCCCGCGAGTCGCCTGCATGACACAGGAACACCTTGCCGCCGCGCACCAGTGCGCACACAGCCGTGGTGCCCATGCCCGCCAGTTCTTCCTCCCGCAGGGCCTTCTGGAACACAAAGCGGTTAGCGCTGAGCAGTGTTTTTTTCAGGAAGGTCTCTTCCTCGCCGGGCAGGCACTTGGAAGCATACTGCTCCTGAAAGCAGCGCTCGATCACATCGCACGCGCTCTGGCTGGCTTCCCTGCCGCCGCGTGCACCGCCCATGCCGTCGCATACCAGCAGCCATGCGGCATCGCCGGGCAGTTCTCCTGCGCGATAATCGTCCTGATTATCCTGCCGGACCCTGCCGACATCCGTTTTTCCTGCAAGTTTCATAGGCTTCTCCCTTTAATATTTACGCTTTCCCGTTCATTTCGTCACGGCGCAGCTGGCCGCATGCGGCGCTGATCTCGCTGCCAAGGCGGCGGCGCACCGTAGCGTTCACGCCAAGGCTCTCCAGCTTCTGCTGGAAGCGGTGCACGTTGGCTGCATCGGTGGCCGAGTACGGGCTGCCGTCCACCGGGTTGATGGGGATCAGGTTCACATGGGCACCCATGCCCCGGATCAGGTTTGCCAGCTGTCTGGCGCAGGCATCGGAATCATTGACACCGCGCACCATGGAATATTCAAAGCTCACGCGGCGGCCGGTGGTGTCCTGATAGCGGCGCACGGCCTGCATCAGCACTTCCACGGGATAGGCATCGTTCACCGGCATCATGCCGCTGCGAATTTCATTGTTGGGTGCGTGCAGCGACACCGAGAGGGTCAGCTGCAGCTTTTTCTCGGCCAGCTGGTCGATTTTGGGCACCAGACCGCAGGTAGAAAGGCTGATGTTGCGCATCCCGATGTTCACGCCCTCGGGCGAGGTGATGTTCTCCAGAAACTTCATCACTTCGTCAAAGTTATCCAGCGGTTCGCCAATGCCCATGAGCACGATGTGGGAAATGCGCTCCCCGATATCCTTCTGGGCGGTATAGATCTCAGAGCAGATCTCGCCTGCTTCCAGATCGCGCACGCGGCCCGCCTGGGTGGACGCGCAGAAGCGGCAGCCCATGCGGCAGCCCACCTGCGTGGACACGCACACCGTGTTGCCGTAGTGGTAGCGCATCACGACGGTCTCGATGCAGTTGCCGTCTGCCATGCGCAGCAGATATTTTACCGTGCCGTCCTTTGCTTCCTGCCTGCGCTCGATCTTGGGCGCGGCAATGTAGAAGCTTTCTTCCAGCTTTGCCAGCAGGGTCTTGGGCTGGTCGGTCATGGCAGAAAACTC